>Ga0163149_10008189_pt1 | contig 10389 bp, 6 predicted proteins | sample OliLakLV19MP5G1_FD_148604 | JGI IMG/M metagenome (GOLD analysis project Ga0163149, IMG submission 148604) | Freshwater microbial mat bacterial communities from Lake Vanda, McMurdo Dry Valleys, Antarctica - Oligotrophic Lake LV.19.MP5.G1 | ecosystem: Environmental > Aquatic > Freshwater > Lake >...
CCAAGTGGGTTTGGACCTTTTTCTAGTCTGGTCGACTCACTCTTCGAGTTCGTCGGCTCTCGGAGACAGATTTTCTTGTTGAGGGTGCGTTGCCAGGAATTCGTGTAGATCCCACGCATCGGTTTAGACGGCACCGACACTCTTCTCGGTAGACCGGCACCGCAGACTTGTGCGCGCTTTTCGAAGTCCGGTCAACTTGCTCTCGAAGTCGATCGGCTTGATCAGAAAGAAGTTCGCGTCGAAGGTCGAAAACTTTTTCCAAAAATTCACTCGTTGCACCACTGTGGGGTGTGAATTCACAATGCCCTGTGCTACAGCTAGCATGCACAAAAGGCAATGGAATGAATGTTGTGAAGTCCATTGTGCTTTTAGGAATGATAGCTACTAATGAGAATGAAGACTGACTCACTCAAAAGGGTGATGTCAGAGGGGTGATGTCACTGGGATGATGTCAGAGGGAATGATGTCAGTCAATCCCTAATGGTGATCCCTAGTGACTGAAGGAAACACTGTGCGTCCACAGATGTCCCTGTGGAGGTCTAGTGCAGTTGTGGCAAAACAATGACAATGAGTGTCACTCTTGAAAAAAGTGAACTTCTGGACTTCATCTAAGCCTGGCATGAATGGATGTCTCATTAAGATTTTGTTAGAAGATTGTCTCAAAAACCTGGGACTAGTCTCAAGAATGATGGGTCACATGGAGCACACCAAGCTTCATCTGCTTCTCAGAAGCTGCAATTTTTTTAGAAGGCTTCCAAACAGAACAAGTGAAAATGAAAACAATTGTTGTTCTGGTTCAACCTCACTTCACTGCAACAACAACACCATCCATTAGAAGCAGGCACAAGGATAGATGTTAGGAAGCTGTCAGTGAATTCACAGAGGGCTTTCATGAAGACAAAGGACATTTGATCTTCTGAGAAAGAGACAACATCAATGAGCCAATTCCACAATTCAATGTCAAGCCAATTGTGGAATTGGTTTGCAAAAGGTTGGACTTGTGTTTTGCACACTCAAAGCACTTTCATTCTAGATTTTGACAGACCTAAGACTTCAAAAGATGATCTTGCGAAGACTGCGAAGACGACAGCATCAACAGTTGCCCAATTGTTGACCAAATCAACTTTTTCTGTGACAGTGTGGAAACCACACAGCAGCAGGCATGAAGGTCAGAAAGTGAAAACAAAAGAGGAAAAACATCATTTGACTTTAATTTAGTTGGTTTTGACAAAAGGAGTCACAAGGCTGAAAACCTTTTGGAAAACAAAGACATCAAATTGTCAGATTTCTCCACCTCCTTTTTTAATTGTTTTTTTATTTTTGTTTTGCACAGATTGAAAATTGCGAGTTGGTTCTTGTTGAAGGCCCAAAAGCTGTTTTTAAATTATTTGTACTTTTTTCTGGTGTGAATCATGGAAACCAAGGAGAGTGTTTGTTTTACTCCTCTGCTAGTAGCTAGCTGGCCTCACTGGTGCTGTTGGACCACATGTCGTTGGATCCCGCACCAACCCCGCCATGCCCAGGCCATGGTGTGGTTTGCCAGTTAACCCCAACCCTTGGCTTGCCCGCGGGACGATCTTCTTTAGCCACCATTTTTTCTTTTCACTCGAAAATAGCGCAAATTAATGGCGCAGGGCAACTAATTTCAAATTTTGGCCATGGCGTCCCGCAACGTACAATCAACAATTAACTATTTTTGTTTCTTCCGTATCAATAAAGGCCACGTATCCACGACGTCGTACCAATTGAATATTGCGATTCAGTCATCCCCAGACTTGACGGGATAGCAAGCAACGGTGTTGCCACCGATACTACCACTAGCTACTAGCGAGGACGACAGGTATTCCCATCATATATCAAGTTAACAATTATCGCGAGGAAAGGGAGAGTTACTACTGCCGTAGATATCAACCATGAAGTTCCTACTACCAGCACCACTATCACGCCAAGCCTTAGTTGGCCTGTTGTCCGCAGCCCTACTACTATTACAATCATCCGCCGTAGTGTCCGCCCAACCCCACGAAACAGACTTGTACGATTGCACGTTTAGTGAAGAGCTCTCCATTCACCGGAGCAACGAGATTTTCTTTCAACACTATGTCAATTACGAGGCGGGTACCTATACCATGCGTCTCCGCTATACTGGTGGCAATGCCTGGATCGGCATTGGGACCAATTATATTGACAAACCCCGCATGATTCCTGCGTATGCCGTAATTGGGCGCAATGGCTCCGGACGCGGCTCGGTTCAACGCTATTGGTTGGAAGGAGATGCTGAAGATGGAAGTGGCGTCATTCCCTATGCGGATGTCAATGGACATTTAAAAGCCACCTCCTCATTCACTCAGCGCGATGGAGAATCCAATTTGGAATTTACTCATGATTTGATTATCAAAGATGAAGAAACGGGAACCGGCGCCGTCGAATACGAAGTCAGTGCGGATTCGACGTGGATTTGGGCCGTGGGATTGCCTGACAATCAATGGGAGGGCGCCCATCGCATTCATGGATCCTTTCAAAATCTGGAATTGTTTGATTCCTGTGTGGCCAAACCAGCAGCAGAGCCAGAGGGTACTGAAGTCCCAGAAGGCACACAAGCTCCCGAGCCAGAACCACCCCAACTGGAACTGGAAGATGAAGCAGAACTTGAACTAGAAGAAGAAAAGGAAGAATTAGAAGAAGACACCGACTTAGGAATCCCCAGAGAAACTGACACTCCCATAGATCAACCTTTGGAATCCCCCAACAGGCCTTCTACCATGAACAGTACCAACACGGTCAGTGTCAGTGCAGCTTCTAGCCAGAGTGTGGAATTTAATGACACAGGATCCACAGATACACGTACCCTTTGGATTGCTCATGGAATCATGATGGCCTTGGCATGGGGTATTATCGCTCCTCTAGCCATTGGTGCTTCTCTGTTGAGAAACAAACTGGGACCATCTTGGTTATCAATGCATCTAACCCTCAATCTACTGGTGGTCTTTCTCACCATGACAGGATTTTTAGTGGCAGTATGGGCTACTGAAAAAGAAAATGAAGCCACCAATACTGCCTCCTTGCATTTTACACAAGATAAACATCATACCATTGGTCTGGCCATTTTCATGTTGGTGTTAGTGCAAACCTTTGCGGGGTACTTTCGACCGTCAGCTGCGGCAGCTGTCCCTGCCAGTGCCACTTCCAAGACAACAAGTCGCAACAATGACCAAGAGGGACCCTATCATCCTAGTGCTTCAGAGGATCAAGGCAGTGACAAAGACGGTGAGGTTGATGCACCATCACCACAACAAGAGGAAGTAGCTCCTCCTTTGGTCAATGCTCATACCAATTCCAAACCAAAGTCCATGCCCATGCTACGCCAATTGTGGGAATACTCTCATAGATCTTTAGGCGTCATCCTGCTGGCTTTGGCTTGGTACAATTGTCATTCAGGTATTGAACTCCAAGCACAAAACTATTATCAAGATGATGAGCAACAGCTAACAGCCATCTTTTGGGGGATCACTGGAGGCATTGCAGGGCTGGTCTTTTTCCTGGCCTATGTTATGAGATACTAAATAATCACTCATTAATAAAATAAATAAATATATATTTACTTGCTACACTGTGCTACAATATTATACTAGTAGACACACTACTTTGTTACGGTGTTGGCTTTTGTGCTTTTTCCCTCTCCGACTTGACAATGTCTCTTGCGGGCCGGCCTTCCATTTTTCCCTTCACTGCTGGCCTGTTCCGACTAGATTTTGTGGCGTGGAAAAATGTAAACAACAATCTATAGATGCAACTGAGTTTTAGTACTAGCCTAAAAGATCTTCCACCAACACTTCTTTTTATACCCATCACTACCACTGCTCGTGGGACCAGTGGGTGATCCGCGACGAAGTGCCTCCATGTGTTTGGTGGAATCCAAGGAACAAATGGCCTCCAAAGCAGTTGAGCGACCAAAAATATAACTCTTGGTCCAATCAAAGAGTAATTCGGAACGAGACACGACAGATTCCAGCATGCCAAAATATGCCGCGTGCCAAATATAATTCGTAAGGGTACCGTTCCATGAAACGCTGATGTCTTGAGTTGCAGGGACGGCCAAGGCGGCCATGTGCCCCCCGACGTAGACCATTTGTCCTAAATTCTGGAATTCAAAGCCCTCTTGGTGATCATATGTCCATCTTCCATCCACATCATGAATTTTGGGGTCATTCAATAGCTTGGCCAGATACTCGCCCTGCTGATGAGCAACTTGAGCTGTAGGAGGGAGGACTTTTTGTCGTTTCAAATGTTTCTTGACGATGTCTCCCGCTTCTGATTTTGTGAGCCCTCGAAAGACATCTCCATTCAGAAGCTTTTCGCTCTGCACCTTGCATCGATCCGCAATTTCCTTGGCAATCTTGGCTCCTGGAGCTGAAACAACTCCTCCAATCGTGATGAGTTCCTCAACCAGAGCTTCATTGGCTTCTTTGGACAGGCAATCGCTGTCGCTGTTGTTCCCTCCTCCTGAATACTTTTGCTTCAAATCATCCATGATGCTACAGACTTTGGTTTCATATTCGATTTGCACATCAATGTCGGCACAATCTCCCACAGCGTAAATGTTGGGGGCGCCAATGACCTCGCATCTCGAATCGGTATGGACGGTGCGAAAGGATGCTTGGGGAGGGATCTTAGCAATGAGCTTTTGAATCAAGGGCACAGGAGTGACTCCTGTGGCCCACACGGCGAGTCCACAAGGCTGTTCCGAGGCCGATTGTTTGGATTTGTCATGAATGGTAATGGAATGATCGGTCAGTTTTGTGGCGCGGGAGTTGGTGATGACCTGAATACCAATGTCTCTCATATGCTTCAAGGAAAAATCGCGGATTGGTTTGGGATATCCCGGTAACAAGTCATGATTGCTTTGTACCAATGTCACTTGCGTCTTGTTGATCAATTCATGAAAGGTGGCATGCTTGGGATTGACTACGTCGTTTTGTAAAAAGTCTTGCAGTTCGGCAGCCATTTCCACGGCCGTCGGACCACCTCCCACAATCCAAAACGACAAGAGACGTTTCCGTTCTTCTTCACTAATATTGGGAAGTGACGCCTTTTCCAAGTTTTCCAACACCGCCTGTCGAAGCAACGTGGCATCTCCCGTTTCTTTCAAGTAGTGGGCATGTTGATCCACTCCTTGCGTGTTAAAGGTATTGGTAGTAGCTCCCGTGGCAACGACCAAGACATCATAGGGAATTTCAAAATTGGCGGGTTGGTTGGCATTGTTGGCAATGGTGGTGCTCTGATGTTCTGTTGTCAAAGGCATTTTGTGTAATCAAAAGGCAAAAGTGCATGTCAGAAAAATAACCATGGCATGATTCGAATCACTACATCGCAAGGAAGGAATAACGCGAGATGACGTATCTACAACGCACCACATGTGACTATTTTTTGGACTGGATCAATGTCGGACGCTGCAGCATACATGTACTTGACTGGGCTGGGAAGATATCCTCGCCACAAAAAGTGGAGCCTGTCCAGATAAGGAAGTGCTTTGTAGGATGTGAACTCTCGAATGGGTACCGTCACGGCCTCGGGGGTGACAGTTCCAGAAGATACCGACTATATTTTGGATAGAGGGATGAATGCCGAAGAAAAAATTAGAGTTAACCCAAGTTTGTACCGCCAACCATGCACGCCAAAACTACACTTTTAAAACTGGGTTAACAGACTTACCGGCAGTAAAGGAGTAAAGAGAAAGAAATTTCGAGGAGACACAATGGTAACATTGTATTTGTCTCGATCAATGTGCTTCAAAACACTCACACTGGCCCACCCGGTCCCTAAAATGACAAGATTTTTCTTCTTGGCGGTTTTTCGTTGATCTTCGTCTAAACATCTGCTGTTATTCCTTGCCGGGTCTTTCGAACCTCCCACCAGGACACGTTCGGGATCCTTTTTCATCCAATAGGCATCTTCCAAGCGCGGAAAAGCAACCAAACCGACTGTTGTTGCTCCAGCGGCCATGACCGCCCTTTTGGCCCATGGTCTCACACGTTGAACAATGGATGATGTCATGCTTCTAAGAATTTTTTTTTCTATAATGATAGAAGTATCCTCATCTACTCTACCAAGCCCTCATGTTGCCAGGTTATCTTTCTTCGCTTCCTTGAAATGCCATCCGATGCTGCTGCTGTAGCTTTAGCTAGATAGTTAGTATCGATTCAACATACAAGCATGGTTTCGGTTCTCGTCGACAATCATAGAAAGTCTTGTGAGAAAAAGGATTCGAAAGAAGGAATCAATCAATGATTCGGAATGAATGAGTTGGTGAGAAGGATTTGGTAGAAAGTGTGCGGTCATTTCCTAGAAGAAATGTGCGCCTCTGGCGATTTGTTTAGAACTGTTGGCTCGTCTGGGGGGCGCGCAAGCCATCCATTCAATCTGTTCGTGTGAAGGGACCTGGTTGGCTACCTGGTTACTTTTTTGAATAGGTTAAGGTTACTGGTTACTAACCTATACGCCAAACTGAATAGGTTACGGTTACCGGTTACTAACCTATTCGCCAAACTGAATAGGTTGCGGTTACCGGTTGCTGACCTATTCGAACAGGTCAATGACCTGCAACCTGAAAAAGCAACCTGTTTGCAAAGCATGATGCATGTTGGCTAATGTTGCAAATTGCAATGTTACAAATAGTTGCAATTGCTTTTCCAGCTGTCATTCCCTGCTTATGTGCTCCCTTCATTGGCATCACCAAACGCTGCCAGCAAAGCTTCACCTTCATTGTCACTGTCAGCGTCCTCGACATTCCTCGCCTTTGAGCTCTCCATCAGAAGTTTCTTGGTTCTTTCTGCAGCCATTTTCATGTGGTGCTCCTCCACATGACCCTTGTGTTCCTTGAGAAACTCACTGTTCTTGCATGCAAGCACTTTCATTTGGAATGTGATGTCATTTTGCTTTGTGCTCAACTTGCCATCCATCCAAGTTGCAGCGCTGAAAGTTCTCTCTTGGTCCCCATTGCTGTCGGGAAGAGCAAGGATGCAACAGGCAACAGGATCGCATTTGGTTACCCAGGCTAACAGTGATGTGCTCCGCAGCGTCATGTGCGCCCGGTCCCGTTCTTGACACAACTCACCCGACTTGACACGACTTCCGACTTGACACGACTCCGGACTTCGACTTCGACTTGCGCCTGTTCACGTGACCCGTTCGCGTAACCCCTTTGCGCAACCCGTTCGAGCAACCTATTCAAGCAACCTGTTCGAGCAACCGGTGACCTTTTCGCGCAACCGGCAACCTGTTCGAGTGACCGGCAACCTATTCGAGTAACCGGTAACCTGTTCAAAATAACCGATAACCTGTTCAAAGTGACCTATTCAATAGCCCACAAGCCAAATTTGTGATGAAATGATGAATTCGAACTCAGTTTTCGACCAAAAGTAACCGCACAAGTAACCGGTAACCGGAACCGGTAACCTGTTCAAACAACCTGTTCGCCAAACTGAATAGGTTACTGAACCGGTTCCGGTTCCTGTTACTACCCGGTTATTTTTTTGAATCGGTTCCGGTTTCGGTTGCCACGAACCGGGTAAATAACCGGAAAAGATAAAACAACCGGTAACCGATAGCGAATCGGGTAGCCAACCCAGGAAGGGACCTACCAGTCGAAAACGTACTAGTACTTACACTTTGTGTAAACCTGTTTAACAAAGCTAATACCGTAGCGAATGTCTTACGACAAACTAGACTAATGTACTGTATTATTATTCGTATACTACTAGCTAGCTAGAGTAGCCAAATATGTCTTTAGTTCTGTTAGCGGCCACTTGCTCTGATTGATATTAGGTACCAAATTGTCGCTGCTCTGTTCGCCATGCATGAAGTGCTATATCCGGAAATCGGTTAGGTCTTCCTCGTCAAGGTTCCACTACAACACAGACAGCTGTGGCAAGTCTCGGTTCTACACCGGGAAATAGCAGGGGCTCTTCTCAGCCTACCCCGGGACGCAAAGATTCCGACGACGATCAAATTTTGATCAGCTGGGAAAAAGATTCTCTTTTTGAAAAACATCATGGACGATACTCATTTTGACCGCAACTAGACTAGGTCCAAAAATTAACGAACTTTGGGATGGGGTAGGAGATCAGAGCATAGAACTGAATAAACCATTAGTAAATTGATACTCAAGTGAAAACCCTGTAGCCTAAATCTACCGTATTCATTGTAGCTGTTATGGGTTGTCTGTCATTATTATTTTAATCCTAGTTTGGCTTTGTAAAATCGCACCTTGTCGTTTTCTTGTTTGGGGGCCAACTTTTCCAACTTGTGTACCTTCTCTTGGAGACAGGCAATGATTTCTGCCTTTTCTACACAATCAGGACAGTGCTGATCATCAGTCAGTCTTTTCCTTGTCAGCTGAGCCTCTAATTTGCAAATTTGATCTTCCTTTTCACTTACCAGCACTTGTGCATCATGCAATTTTTGTGCCATACTAGCCAGATCATTCATAAAATCCTTTTCAATTTCAGCACGAATGTCCATGTGAATGGTATTGGACATGCGGAGATCTTCCTCAAATCTAACACTCATTTCCATATCATTGAGATGTTGTTGTTCTAATTCTTGATTGGCAATCAACAGAGATTGTTTGGTAGAAATAGCCATTTGTACCTGTCCTTTGAGGGTTTTGATTTCTTCATCTTTGGCATCCAATTGGTGTCGTAATTCCTTTACTTCATCCATGAATTTCTGTTGTTCCATTCTTCCCTTGACTGCAGCCAAAAGATCACTGGCAGAGACTTCACTCTTGTCGTCGTCGTCCTCCTTGTCTTCGGAGTCGTCGTCGTCTTCTTCTTCTTCTGATTCGGCATTCGACTCGTCTGGAGCAATGCCATTATCATTGTTGCCGTTTTCCCCTTCCTTCCCTTCGTCTGGCTTGTTATTCTTCTTGTTGAGGTCGATGCTTTCCTCGCCATCTGATTCTACTTGCAGATTTTCTCCAGCTGTTGCCGGTACCGTCAACGACTCGGGCGCGTCGTCTTTCTTTTCTTCCTTGACAGGCGAAGGTGACGCCTTTTTACTTTGCGGTGAATTATTGTCCTTCTTGGGAGTCGTTGTTGCAGCCACTGCAGCTGCAGCTGCTTTTGCCGCCGTTTCCATTTCCATCGCACTGGTGCGCCGCTTGGCGGCTGCTAGTAGGTCCTCTGCTGATAGGTCGTCGTCCATGGTAGTATAGTATTATATGGAATTATGATAAGAAGGGTGCAGCACTTTAGCACTGGTGCCAGTAATCGAGAGAGGGACGCTAAGAGGGAGTTGCTGTTGTGACATCGAAGTGTGTGGATTACTGTGGGACGGGTGTTACGAATCAATGCGCGGCAGAATAACAAGCTGGCCGCGGTTGTAATTACGGGCTGCAACAACGGAAATTCGAAAATGGGGAGGCAGATGTACGCGAAAGACAAGGCATGGAAGCACACTGACTCGATCAGAAATGACGACATCACGCAAGGAGGGACTAAAGACGAACACCCAATCCATAAACTGAAATCCATTGATTTCCCAGAACATTGACAAAAGAATTATGAACTTGATGAGCAGCTTAAGAAGACCAGCTGCCAACTCCCCAGGAGTAGCAGTTGAGTGACTCTTTTGCTGGGGAAGGGTATGCTGCTGCAGCTGACCTAAACAAGAAAAGCAACCAACAGGCAATGCAGCAATGTGTGAATGTCAGCAAATTTTTGCTTGTGTCTGAGAACAAACTGGTTTGTTCCTTGAAGTGCCCACACCTAGCAGAGTCGTTAACTGTTTAACTGTGTTTGCCCATTCTTTGGAGAAAATTGCCTGTAGTTTTCACAAGCTCATGTCAAAGGCATTGGCTTCCTTCAACGCACAAGCATGACAAACGACATGTCTTCACCGTCAAATCGCCAAACAACAAGGGGCGAAACACAGCGACAATGCCTCAAAAAGAAACTTTCCTACTCTAATGTTTCACCAAATAGAATAGATGCTAACACATGCAAATTCGAAAGTTGTAAGCATTAAGCTCCAACAGAAACTGCTCCATGTTTGATCGAATGCTCTAACAAGATCGACATCTTCATTGGCAAGATTGCTTGCACGGTGCGCATGTTTCGTCATGGTGAGATGCTTTTGTTACCACATGCCCGCAGGATTATGCGCCATCGCAATAGAACACGGCGTGGGAACTATCGTTTCCGTTCCACTTTGTGTTCCGCATTTGATCTTGCATCTTTCCCATTAGGGCGCACATCAGTTCTTGGTCTAGAACTCGGGACACGACTCCCATTCGTGGTTTGAACAAAGGATGAAATCACACCATTGTCACTCCCCTCGATTAGGACGTGATTGTTCTTTAGACTCTTGCCTTGTGCTGCAGCCTTCACATCA
>Ga0163149_10008194_pt1 | contig 10384 bp, 7 predicted proteins | sample OliLakLV19MP5G1_FD_148604 | JGI IMG/M metagenome (GOLD analysis project Ga0163149, IMG submission 148604) | Freshwater microbial mat bacterial communities from Lake Vanda, McMurdo Dry Valleys, Antarctica - Oligotrophic Lake LV.19.MP5.G1 | ecosystem: Environmental > Aquatic > Freshwater > Lake >...
ATATTGTATTATACCAACTTTATAATTTAGAAATTAAGATCTATTTTTTCTCAACACCAATACTGCAAAAGAATTTAAGATTGGTGCCAAAATCGCGCCATTTGTCCTGGCTTGTGGTTCGCTGAAAGCTTCCCGAATTAGGCTTGCTGCCGCTGTCCACGCTTACACACAGACGGCCCTGGGCATGGCTGTCTATCCATTCAAGGGAAATAAAAAAAGTATCATATACTACAATGTTATAGGGCTTTAGATCAACACTTACAGTGCCTTGTTCTAATTTTGTGGTAAAATAAATGGGTTGTGCTAAAAGGTTTGAATCAGGAACTCCATTTTTTAAATTATACACATTCACCCTAAATAAAATGCTGTCTTCGGTAATATAGCCAAAATGAAAATATGCATTTTCAAGGTAAGTCCAGTTCTTTTTTATTTTCATTGTTGCCCCAATTTCATGGCCTCTTAACTCACGATTGTTAGGGTTGAAACTTACAATGCACATTCTATCTTTTCCCGGAGGATTTCCAGTCGCTGTGTGAATTATTTTTTTGGCCTTTACTTCAACCTCTGAAAGTGTAATATTCTTTTTAAGCAAGGGCACGTTATATTTTTTTGATTGATATTGTTGTATGAATGTTTTTACAGGAAGTGCGAGGCTTTCATAACCTATGGAAGAAAATTTTATAGTGTCTTTATAGTTGGCATCGGAAACAGTTAAACTGTATTGTCCATCTATATCTGATATTGTTCCAATGGTTTTTCCAACTAAGCCAATATTTACATAAGCCAGTGCTTCATGTGATTCTTTGTCAGTTACGAGACCTGAAATGGTTTGAGCAGAGCAAAGTCCACTATATGTCAGGAGAATAATAACAGTTATGGTAATTGTTTTCAATGGATAAAAAGTATTGTTTAAAGTTAGAAAGAATTATAAATAAAAAAGGCTGTCAATTTCTGACAGCCTTTTTTTGGTAAAATCTAATAAGAAATTAATAAATTTTTATCTGGTAAGGCATTTTTGCCATTATACCTTTACTCTCTGATAATTTTTTGAATTCTACAAAATATTCATAGTTCTCTTTTAACTGTGCTTTCATTAATCTTTCTGAAACATCGCCGCTAATTCCTTTGATAAATTCTTCAAAAGCATCTTTTTGTTTTGGCAGTTCTTCTAATTTATAATTCTCCAGTTTGGCTCTCTCTGCTGCAATTCTTATAGCATCTTCCAGGCCGCCCAATTCATCTACCAACCCTATTTCTTTAGCATCAATACCGCTCCATACTCTTCCTTGTCCAATGCTATCAACTTGCGCTGGTGTCATTTTTCTTCCCTCAGCAACACGATTGATAAATGTTGTATAAATATCCTCTACACTTTTTTGTATGATCATACCTTCTGCATCACCTATCGGTCTGAATGGTGAACCAAAATCAGAATGTGTGTTGCTGTTAACAGTATCAATTGTAATTCCTAATTTATTATTGAAGAATTTTTGCATATTAGGCATCAACCCAAATACTCCAATTGATCCGGTAATAGTATTAGGCTGTGCAACGATAACATCTGCAGCACATGCTATATAATAACCGCCTGATGCAGCCACATCGCCCATAGAAACAACAACTGGTTTAGCCTTTTGCGCAAGTGCAACTTCTCTCCAGATTACATCTGATGCTAACGCGCTTCCTCCCGGTGAATTTACGCGCAACACAATTGCTTTTACTGTGCTATCCTTACGTGCTTTGCGAATGGCTTCACTTATTCTGTCCGAACCAATATTATCATCGTCGCCTTCGCCGCCACCAATACCGCCAACTGCATAGATAACTGCAATTTTATCTTTTCCTTTTTTTGCAAAGTCTTTGAAATCGGCTTCCCTATTGTACTGAGCTAGTGTTACAAAATTTATTTTTTTCTTTTCTTCCAACGAAAGTCTTGATCTAAGTGTATCTAATATTTCGTCTCTGTATTTTAGTCCATCTACCATTCCGTATTTTACAGCATCATCAGCACTTTGTATTAAAATGCCATTTGCCATAGAGGTTAGCGAGTCTGTTGGAATATTTCTGCTTTCGCTTAGCCCGCTAATCACGTGTCCCCATAATGATGTAACGTATTTGCGTGTTTGTTCGCGATTATCAGCACTCATTTTATCCAATACAAAGGGTTCAACTGCGCTCTTAAATCTTCCATGTTTAAAAACCTGCGGTTGTATTTCCAGTTTGTCCAGCATGCCCTTAAAGAACATAATTTGTGCGCTGAATCCTCTAAAATCCATTTCGCCTATCGGGTTAAGGTAAATGTTATCCGCAGTAGATGCGAGATAATATGCGCCTTGTGAATATACCTCACCATAGCTAACAATAAATTTTTTAGAAGTTTTAAAATCGATCAACGCGTTTCTGATCTCTTCAATTGTTGCCATACCGGCGCGTACCGAAGAAAGGTCAAGAAAAATGCCTTTTATTTTATCATCGGTTTTCGCTCTTTTGATCAAAGCAACAATATCATTAACTCCGGGTTCCTGTGTCTCCGACATGGAAGCAAAATTGAAATCCGCGAAAGGATTATTTGAACTTCTTTCAGGTATTTCTTTGTCTAATTTTATATGAAGCACCGATTTTTCGGCAATTATAATGGGCTTCTTTTTGGTGGATGAGCCAATTACGCTTGCTATCATTACAAAGAATATGATAATGATGAGGAAGAAAGTTACGATTAGCCCTGTTATGGTTCCAAAGAAGGCTGCAAAAAATTGTTTCATGTTATAAGTTTTATTTATGATACAAATTAAAGATGAAATAAAGCGGTATACACGGTTTTTCGGACAAAGTGCTTTTAATGGTTGATGAGTTTGTTTACGGGGGGATATAATGCCCAATACTTTAGTAATATTGCAGGTATATTTTTAGATGAATACTGTTTTTCTTCTTTTAGGAACTAATCTTGGCGACAGACTTCATAGTCTGGATCTCGCCATTGATCAAATAAAAACCAGGATAGGAGAGGTAATAAAAGCTTCGCAAATTTACGAGACCGAACCTTGGGGAGAAAAAGACCAGCCTGCATTTTACAATATAGCATTGGAATTAATTACCCCGCTTACACCTGCTGAGCTTATTGATGTTATTAACAACATTGAAAAAGGTATGGGAAGAGAACGGTCTGCCTCGAATAAATGGAAGGAAAGGACCATCGACATTGATATTTTATTTTATGATCAGTTAATAATTGAGACAGAAAACCTTGTTATTCCGCACCCACGGTTCCATATGCGGAAATTTGCCATTATTCCTATGATGGAAATTGCGCCAGAATATATTCACCCGGTACTAAAGAAGGATATTTCCATACTTTTGACCGAAACAGCTGATAAGTTAGAGGTTAAACCCGTTTGTGTGGAAAAAAAGGGACATAAATAAGTTATTTAGTTCATTAATAATAGGATAAATAGCTTTTATATGTAAAAAACATTGTATAATATTGCACCCGAATACAAAACTAACCAGGTTATAAAATGAAATAGCCATATCCCTTTTGGGGTATTTTATTTAAAAAATATGGCGTATTCCATTTGACAATTAGAGAATTACAAAAAAAAGACAAATGAAAAAATCAAGCTTAAAAGTAATCGCATTCGTCGTTAGTACTACGGTAATTCTTGCCGGATGTAACGGTTTGGGCAAAATGGTTAAAAACGCAGGTAAAGTTACCTACGAAGTTTCTCCTAAAGTTCTTGAAATGCATGGCGATTCAGTTGCTATCACAATTTCTGGAAAATATCCTGAAAAATATTTTGCAAAAAAGGCTGTGCTTACTATTACTCCTACCATTAAATGGCAAGGTGGAGAAAAGGCATTGAAACCTATAGTTCTTATAGGGGAAAAAGCTGAAGGTACAGGTACTAAAATATCTTATGCCGGCGGTACTTTTATGTATAAGGATTTTGTTCCTTATCAACCTGAAATGAAAAGAGCCGAGCTTGTGTATAAAGCTACCGGAGCTGTTAAAACAAAAACCAAAGAATTCCCTGAATCTAAATTAGCTGATGGAACTATCATTACTCCATTGCTGGTTAAGAGTGATGAGAAAGCTATCGTAGGTAAAGACAAATTCACTAAAACATATCCTGTAGCTCAAACTGCAAGTATTTTCTATATAGTAAATCAATCAACTGTTCGTCCGGCTGAAATGGCTAGCCCTGAGATGAAAGCGATGAAAGAGTTTATTGCTGCAGGTGTTTCAAAAGGATATACTTTCAAAAATGTAAGTGTTTCTGCGTATGCTTCTCCTGATGGTGAGCAAAGCCTTAATGCTAATTTAGCTGACGATCGTGCTAAATCAGGTTCAAAAGCATTGATGGGTGTATTTAAAGGCAAGAAAACAAAAGTTGATGCAGGAACACAGGAGTCTTTCTATACTACTGCTACAACTGCTGAAGACTGGGATGGTTTCAAAAAAGCAATGGAAGCTTCTTCTATTCCTGATAAAGACCTTATCCTGCGTGTTCTTACCATGTACTCTGATCTTGATGTAAGAGAGAAGGAAATAAAAAATTTAGCTAAAACATATTTAGAGATATCTGAAAAAATTCTTCCTAAACTTAGAAGATCAGTATTAACGCTTAATGCTGAGGTGAACAGCCGCACTGATGCGCAAATACAAGCATTGGTTAAAATGAATTCTGACAGTCTTTCTGTAGAAGAAATTTTATACGCTGCTACATTAACAAATGACATCAATGAAAAATTGAGCATTTACAAAATGGCAGAAAGCAAATATCCAAATGACTGGAGAGGGGCTAACAACGTTGGTTACATTTATGTAATGCAGAATAAAGTAAACGATGCAGGTTCTCAATTTGAAAAGGCAAACAAAATTTCTCCAAACAATCCTATCATTTTAAACAGTATGGGAATTGTTGCAAGATGGAAAGGCGACAGAGTTGCTGCTGAAGAGTATTACAAAAATGCTTCAAATGCTGGTTCTGAAGTGAGCTATAACATGGGTATTTTATACATCATGAAAGGTGACTATCCTTCTGCGGTATCAAGCTTCGGTAACATGAATACTTTTAACGCTGCTTTAGCAAAAGTATTGAACGGCACTCCGAATGATGCATTAGCAGTGATAGATGCTTCAAACGAAAAAGATGCAGCTCTTTCTTTCTACTTAAAAGCTATCGTTGGTGCAAGAACAAAAAACACAGATTTAATGATCAACAATCTTAAGTCTGCAATAAACAAAGATGCATCTTACAAAAACATGGCTAAGGATGATGCAGAGTTCATCCAGTACAGAACTGATGCAGCTTTTACAGGTTTAGTAAACTAAGAATTTAGTATCATAATTTTCAGAGCGGGTTCACCGAAAGGTGGACCCGCTTTTTTATGGTGTTTTGAGAGCCTTAGACACCATACGATTAGTATTCAGTCGAAGCGTGAGGACTTCGGCGTGAGCTCAGTCGAACGCTCTCGAAGACACTAGGTAAAGGTATCCAGGATACACATTTTTTTGTACCTTTATTATATGCAAAGAAAAGCCCTCATTATTTTAGTTGTACTGCTGGTGTTTGTTGCATTTACACCCGATATATTTGCCCAGGGCTGCTCGCAATGCAGGTTGGTGCCTCAAACAAATGCAGCCAATGGCGGTACTATTGGCGCTTCTCTTAATCCGGCTATATTATATTTAATGGCTGTTCCCTATGTAATCTTGTTCCTCGTGTTCCGAAAAAAAATAGTTACGCTTTATAAAGCGCTGCGGAATAAAAAAACAGCGTAGTTTTATCTCTACAATCTTTCGGTCTGGCTGTAAATTTATTTTATATAAAGAAGGCCTTCTTTAATTAGCAAATTAGCTATAGTCTTTTTATCCTCATAATTTAGTTCGTCTTCCAGTTCTTTTAAGCAAAATTCATCCCTGTCAAAAAAGGAAGTAACGGTTTTTTTTACTGCACAGGGGAGTAAAACAGATTTAATTCCAGTCCTCAACTCAATTTGTCCATTTAGATTATCAAATATTCCTACGAGGTCATTCTTGTTGCCGCAGATGGTTGTTTCTTCGTTCAAGGTATCAAGTTTTTCTACAGACAAAAAACGATTTTTAAACTCCTGCCTGTTTGCGTAGTTTTCCAAGTAATTGTTTTCTGAAAAATAATTGTCTATTAATTGTGATACGGAGTCTAGTAATTCTTTTTTTAATTTTTCTTTATTTATTTCCGGTTCTAATTGTTCTCTCAGGTTGGCGAGCCCTGCGCTTCCCTCAATAATTTCTTTTAAAAGTGAAAGTTTGATCTGTGGATGTAAAGAAATAGTTAAATGTATTGATGTGCTTGCCTGCGTATGTGCGTCATGAACAAATCCACGGGGAATGTAGATTAAATCTCCCTTCGTAACAGTTAATTGTTTAGTGGGTTCAACTTGATTATAGCGATCCATGTCGGTTTTTCTCAATAACTGTCCTTCAATGGGATTCTCAAAAGCTGTATTAAATAATTTCCAAGTTTTGTTGCCATACACCTGGATTACAAATATGTCATGCATATCGTAATGTGGTACAGAGGCTTTGGCGTTTGGAGGAGTAATATAAATGCCCGCCTTTACATTTGATTTTATTTTTTTTCCAAGATTCTTGCAAAAATTTTCTATTTGAAAAAAGGCAAGATGTGCATTTTCAATTTTTATTGTAGCGCCACCATCGTAATGTTTCCAGAGTTTTTCTTTGTCAATTAAATTATGAGAAATGGCATCGTCTTGTCGTAATTGTTCCGGTCCCAGCCTCGTTCCCTTAGAAAACATGGTTACTTCAGGGAATCGTAAGTTGTTATTATTGAAATAATCATTGATATTGAAGATATTCAATAGATCATCATAGTTGTTTAAAGAATCGATAAAAAAATTCTTCCCATAACTCTTTTCGAAAAAATTATGGGAAGTTAATTGTGAATAAAAATTCTCTGCAAAGTTTGCTATGGCCATTTTGACGAGAGTATTAACATTTTAATCCGGGATCAAATACCACTTATAAAATCATTGTCCGGTGGCTCAACCCAGTCACAAGCGCTGTTATTTTGCAAAACACTCGTTTTGTTATACTTGAAAGCGACGAAATCATTCGAAGGTGGTTCTAGCCAATCGGTTCCTCCGTAAGTATATTTAAGTTGCTGCTTGGGTAAAACAATGATTTGTTTTATCGGGTTGTTTGGGCTTATTTTCATAGGTTTTTATTATGGTATAAAATTACTTCATCATCGGTAAAGGACCTTTAAAATGATAGTTTATTGTTTGTTTTCACTTCGTAAAAAATGTAATATTTAATTATGAAATAGTTGAAAAATAGTTTGTTTTCATTTTAGTTTATAAGTACGTCAGTGTAGGCGAGTAATAATATAGGACTATGTAAGAAATCTGGCCATTTTGTAATTTTTTCCTAAGCGGACTTTACTATTTTTGCCTGCCCATGTTATTGAAAAATTACCACCGTTTATTTAAAAATATAGTCGCATTTATTTTTATTGCATCTGCTTCTATTGCATCTGCGCAACAATACCCAATACAACTAACCACACAATTAGCGCCTCCGTTTACAGGCTATTTAGAAGATTACGGTGATGATGCATTGCAAAAAATGCGTTTGCTGGTTTTGCAAACAGATCTTACTGAACCCAACTACGACATAAAACTCAAAATAAAGATCGAAGGCTCGGGAATAAAAATCCAAAGCAAGGGATTTTATTATGCGGGACCTTATAACCTGCAGCCGGGTATGCCGATAATGCTTAGTGGTAGCGATCTGGCCGGATTGCTTAATATAAATAATCTTGATTTTTCCGGCATCAGCAAATCCGATTACCAAAAGAAAAAAGTTTTGCCCGAAGGGTTTTATGAAATATGTATTACTGCATACGATAATAATAATCCCGCACAGATACAGGTAAGCAACGCTTCCTGCGCGCAAGGCTGGATGGTACATAGCGATCCGCCATATTTGAATATGCCTGCCTGTGGAGATAAGATAAAATCAAATGATCCTCAAAATATTTTATTTCAGTGGACCGCCATGAACCTGAGTTCACCAAACAGCGCTGCTGTTACTGATTATGAATTCAGCCTTTACGAAATACGGCCCGCAGGACAGAATCCGAATAATATTGTGCAGACTATTCCGCCCATTTACCAAACCACGGTTACCGTTCCGCTGATAAATTATGGTATTACCGAACCACCCTTAGCTAAAGGAAGAGAATATGCCTGGAGAGTACGCGCAATGGATGAGAGTGGCCGTGATTATTTTAAGAACAAAGGTTACAGCAGTGTATGCACATTTACTTACGGTAGTATTTATGATGATCTGATTCCGCTTGTACTTCATGCGCAGCCCTTGAGTATACGTTCGGTAAAATTTACCTGGGATAAAATAGCCAACTATGCACAGTACAAAGTAGAGTATAGAAAAACAGGAGATGAAAATTATCAATGGTTTTCGTTAAGCACTATTGATAACGCGATCACTGCATATGATCTCGAAGAAAAAACGGAATACATGGCGCGCTTAAAGGGAATTACAAGTGATGGCTATGAAAGTGAATGGAGCAGTGAAGTAAAATTTATTACACCAGAGAAAAAGGATATTGCCTGCGGTGATATGCCGGTTGCAGCGCCACTACCGGGAACGCCTTTGCAAACAGCAGCGGAATATATGATATGGCAGGTGGGACAGTTTGAAATGATCGTTACCAAACTACAGAACAACGCCAGTTTGATAGGCAGGTATACCGGAGAAGGAAAAATAAAAATACCTTTCGTTGGAATTACACTCGCTGTATGGTTTGAAAATATTCTGGTGAACGATGCAAGAGTAGTGGTGGCGGGTGAAGTAAGGGCGGTCACAAAGGGAATAGACCAATGGGAGGAAGACATAAAAATAAAAGAGGCGGAAGAAAATGCCATATACACTGAGGGTACAGTAGATAGTGCCTGGTACAATAACGGACAGGTTTGTTATACTACTAAACAAAATCAAAATCCGCGCTGTGAACCTGTTGATTCTTCAGGTTTGCCAGTTGTGGTGAGGGATGGCGAAGGGAACGAAGTGATTGTAAATGAAGATGGAACTGTTAAAGCGAAAAATTATTTGAAATACAGTCCGGATTCTCTAAGTGCAACAACCCGAAACCAGGTAACCTTTGAACACAATACCCGCCAACAATGGGGTTTTGATACAAAAACATATCCGGCATTTACGGAACAATATGAAGTAATAAAATTAAAAGACACTTCGAATTATTTTGTGCCATATAAGGGAATTGCAGATGGGCAGAGGGATGTAGTGACAGCAAAAATATCTATTCCCGGTTTTGATAATAACATATTAAGTTTTGTAACACAAACGGGAACCCGGCTTTCACATACAACAATAAGTGCACAGGAGGTAGAAATGGAAGTGCCGCATAATTCCGAAGCGTTATATGCTTATTACAATGGAAATAAGGTTGGGAAATTAAACATCACTTCATTAAAACCACTCACAAAAAAAATAATCATTGTGCCTGTTGGTACCATGTCCCTCCCCGGGGAGGGATTAAGGGTGGGGTTGAATGAAATCTACAAACAAGCCAATGTAACATGGGATGTAAGTATCGCGAATAATTTTAACAATACAAGCTGGGACCTTAACCACGACAATAAATTAGAAGGAGCAGACGCAACACTCTTTAACAAGTACAGCGAAGAAATGCGCCAACTCAAAAAGGCGTATCAGCAATACGATAGCACTTACGATAAAAAAGCATATTACATTTTTGTTGTATCTCAATTTTCTAATCCCGACCAAAAAGGATACATGGTGCGTAGCAAAGCCGTAGGCTTTATTGCCGCCACAGCACTCAGCACCCAAAACTCAGCACGCTTGCTCGCCCACGAACTCGCCCACGGCGCCTTTGGCCTCGAACACACATTCCCCCAAGCAAAACAAGGCAGCACAAATAATTTATTGGACTATGTTTCGCAAACCGCTTTAACAAATAAGCAATGGAAACAAATACATTCTGCATTACCAACCTTAAGTTGGTTGGATGATGAGGAGGATGGGGCGTATAGCACACTTGTCCATTTGGCTCTTAGTCCGAATGGAAAATTGGTTGACGATTTTTATCTTAAAGAAAATGGAAAAGAAACTAAACTCCGAGTCGAATTCATTGTAACAAACAATAATTATGCTTTAGAGAAAATAAAATATAACGAGGAATATTATATATGGGATGGGAATGTATTTAAAGGGAGTAACAGGGAAATTATTGCTAAAAATAATCCTGCTAAACCTGCGCGGGTGAATTTATTTAAGAGGGTAGGCGATGGATGCAACTACTTATATACTATTATTAAT
>Ga0163149_10008199_pt1 | contig 10380 bp, 10 predicted proteins | sample OliLakLV19MP5G1_FD_148604 | JGI IMG/M metagenome (GOLD analysis project Ga0163149, IMG submission 148604) | Freshwater microbial mat bacterial communities from Lake Vanda, McMurdo Dry Valleys, Antarctica - Oligotrophic Lake LV.19.MP5.G1 | ecosystem: Environmental > Aquatic > Freshwater > Lake >...
GGGATGCTCAGCGGCGCGGGCGGCGGCGCGGGCGGCGGCGGTAGTGCTGACGGTTGGAGGCGGTTTGGATCAGCATTGGGCCTTGGTGGCAGTTCAAACCGTGCGGTAAAGCGCATGGGAAAGGGCTATCTGGACGCCAGAAAGGCGGTACTTCCGTTTTTCAAAAAGGCGAGTGACCGTTATACTCCATACGCAGAGACTGGTGGTCGTGCCAACTCTCTTGTTGGAAGCCTGCTTGGAACCGGCGAACCGGGAGACACTTCCGGGGCAGAGGGGCTTAACCGTTTTCGAGAATCCTCAGGTTATCAAGATACCTTGAACTCCGCTATGGGTGGCGTCGCGTCCAATGCTGCTGCAAGAGGTCTTCTGGGCTCAAGCGGTACTGGCAGGGTATTCCAGGATAATGCCTCACAATTGGCCCAAGGGTCGTTTGGAAACTATCTTTCCAACCTTATGAACCAACAATCCATGGGTATGAACGCTTCCGGTGCACAGTCTGATCTGGATATGGCGGAGGGTAACTTTATGAATGAAAACATCCTGGGTCATGCTGAAACTATGGCCCAGAAAAAGAACGCAAGCTTCCTTGGCAAGCTGTTTGGGGGTTAAAAATGAGCTTTCCAGATTATCTTATCGGTACTGTCAGAAACCGGAATAAGCAGAGTAGCGGCTCTCCAAAAGAGGCGAGCCCGTCAAAGAACCATACCGGCTCCGGAAACAAGCAACCTGTTTCCCTCAACAGGTCGGTTAGCCATTCCAGCAGGCCGGTTAGCCCTTCCAGCAGGCCGGTTGGCCCTTCCAACAGGCCGGTTGGCCCTGTCGCTCCTGAATCGTTTGGATCAAAAGCTGGACGTGCTTTCTCGGGTCTTATGGGTTTCGTTCCGAAGGGTGGGACTCGCGGTGACGCAGCGGACGGGTTCGCAAATATTGGCCGTGCCCTCATGGGCCTCAACTCCGTTCAGCAGATGGAGAGTGACTATAATGATTCCGTTGCGCCGGAGCAGCTTCGTCGCGCACTGGCGACCGGCGACATTGAGGCAATAAAGCGTCTTGACCCAGATTCTGCAGCAAGAGTTCAGGGTGTCGATAAAAATACCTATAACCAGGGCCGTCAAAAATCTCTTGACGATGCGATTGCAGGTGGAAACTTTGCTGACGTAGCAAGAATTGATCCAGAAACCGGCAATGTTATTGAGAATCAGAATTTTAAACGAGACAACGAAAAGCTTGTCGGTGCAGGCCGCGCTGTTCAGGCGCTTCAATCAATAATTCAATCCAATCCCGGGAATAAAGAACAGGCAGTGAAGAAGTTCTTGGAACAAAATCCAGACACTTTCACTCAAAGTCAAATGGATGCGTATAACCAAGGTGGGATTCCTGCTCTTTCTGCAATGGTTGGTGGGGGTGGTGCACTGTCCGGCAAGGATCGTTATCTTAGTGTTGGCGGCGGTCTCTATGACATGAATGATGGTAAATGGATTGAGTCGCCAGTCCAAGATCTTACCGATAAGGAACGTGCGGAGATTTCCCTCTTGGAAGCGAGGACTGGCCAGGCGAACCGTAGCAACCGGCCCAAGGGTTCCGGTTCCGAAGGTAAAACGGGCGGATTCTCTGACCCGGCAGTTGTCAAGAGTTACGTAGAGAATTTTAAGTCAGCTTTAGGTAGGGCAAAACAGGCCGGGGCCGTTCGTGGAGGCAAAGAACTTAATTTCACCGAGCGTGCCATATCTGCTGCTATGGCTGCTCCCGGTGGTATGGAAGACCCAGGTGTTGCCGCCGCTTATGCCGCTATGTTTCCGGATCGTTTCACGGCGCTACAGGACATTAGGTCTGCGACTGTTCCGCTTGTGCAAGCGTTGCGCACCCTGCCCGGCTTGGACGCCGCCCGTCTTGCTGATACACCAAAGGAATTGGAACTACTCGTATCAATTGTAGCGAACCCTAATTCTTCTGCCAAACAGATTGATAGCTCCATTTCGTCCTTCCTTTCGCTGTTTGATTCGACCATTGCCAAAGCTGGTGCCCCAGCCGGTTCCAACGCTGGTGCCCAAGACGGTGCCCAAGACGGTACAAGATTTGCCAAAAATGCTAAGGGTGAAAGGATTAAAAGCGTTAATGGCGCCCCTTGGGAGGCTGTGGAATAATGCCTGTTCCTCCGCTTCCTCCCGGTTTCGCTCTTGAAGACGCACCCCCTTCCGGGTCCTCCCCTCCCCTTCCGGATGGCTTCAGTCTTGTAAAGCCAACCATGAAAGAAAAGCTGAAAGACCCAGCTACGCGCTCACGGATAAATGTTGAGGGTGGGCGCCAGTATGCGCGCGATACATTGGGCTCTGCAAAAACTAAAAAGTCACCTTTGGACCGATTTGTTTCCGGTGTGACTCAAGCGTTTGGGGCCCAAGTTGTAGGAGCAGGCTCGGCAGCCTTTGGCGTAGGCGATGCCGCCATTCGGAAGAAGTTTAAAAAAGAGAATCCGTGGATGACGGATGAAGACGCCAAAGAGGCAATGCTTTCTTACCGCGATGAAGTATTAAAGCTACAGCCGCTTGCTATGGGAACCGGCGCCGTAGCTGGTGCGATTGGCTCTGGTGGAGCAATAGCCTCTGGCGCCAAGGTTGCTGGTCGCGGTGTCGCAGCAGCCGTTCCTGCGCTTAAGACTGCTGTTGAGGGGGTGGGCAACTTTGCCAGATTGCGGCCCGGGCAGTTTGGCGCCAATGCTGCAAAACTTGCAGCCACAGGACTTGGAGCCGGAGCCGCAACGGTTGCAATATCAGAAGGCAGGGCGCCAACTGTAGAGGAGGCTGCAATTATGGCAGCAGCCGGACCTGCGCTCAAGGTTGGTGGCGACGCTATTGGGGCCGGTGTAAAGTCTGTTACTTCACGGTTTCCTTCTTTTGTTGATACTGCCGCTGCGGGTGAAATTGCGAGACGCATAGGAATAGATATTCCCGAAAGGATGGCTCAATTCTCCCGTCTCACAGGACGTGATCCTTTAATTGGCGAAGTTTTGAATCCGGAAGAAGCTAAAGCAATCTCTCAGTTTGCGGCTAAGGCGCCAGGCTCTGCAAATACCTTTGAGGCTGGCTCAGAGGCAGCAGAGGCCAGGTTCAGGGACGGTGTAAGACAGGATGTAGAACAGCTTGGTTCTTCACAAGGCTCTAACGTCACAACTCGTGACGCAAGCAGGGCTTTGACTGAAGTAATGAACGATATTCGTCCCAATACTGTAATTCTTACTCCGTCAATGTATCAGATGCTTCGTAATAACGGTGTGAATGGTATAACACGGTCAGATAGAGCAGCAATGGAGAGTGGTAACGTAACAGTAGACTTGATGGAAAGACTTCGCTCCCACTACAGCAAGGAATCGGGCGTTAACGCACCCGGAGTCAACTTGCTTGTTGATATGGTTACTCAGCAGCATCCTACATATGGACCCGCTCTGGCCAGCTATAGACAACAATTTGCAAGGGGCGATGGAGCCGACAAGGGCGCGTCTGGAATTTTGGGGTCCATGACTCCGGACAATTTCCAGGCTTCTATTCCAGAGGGCGCCCGTGATCCTGTTTCCAACATAACATCGGCAGCGGGATTCCGGGAGGGCGCTCTTGATCGTCTCCAAGGGGCGGCTACCGAGAACCCCGGAAGTATTTCAAATCAAATGCGGTTGGGCGGATTGCGTGATCGCCTTGCGCGTATAGTTAATCCTGAAGACCTTGACGGGGTTTCAGCGTCTATTGATGCACGTGGCAGGGGAGTGGATTCCGTGCGCGCTATTACTGGTCGTGGTGCGATTACGGAAGACCAACAAAACGTTCGTAATTTTGGTGACGCCGTTACGGGTTTTATGGGTGTCCTTTCTCCCCTTGGTGGCGCTGCAAAGGCCGGTATTGCGAACCGTGTCTCGATGGGTATAGCCCTGCCTAACAGGGTGCGCGTTCGTGTCGCTGAAATGATGCTTGACCCGGCAACCGCAGGTGAAGCCATTCAGGCGCTTCAGGCAGCCGGGCACAGTCAGCAGCAAATCCTTGACCTTTATCAGGGCATGGCAGCCTATGCAGGTATCGGGAACAGCCAGCCGGAAGAATAGCGTGAAGACCAAATATGGTAATCACAAGACTTTGGTTGAGGGTATAACTTTCGACTCTGCACTTGAGGCAAGGAAGTGGCAGGAATTATGTCTCCTGCAAAAGGCTGGCGCTATATCGTCCCTTGATCGCCAGGTTCGCTTTGACCTTATCGTCAACGGCACTAAAGTCTGCTCATACGTTGCCGATTTTGTTTACATTGATGGCGGCAAGAGAATTGTGTATGACGCCAAGGGAATGATACTTCCAGAGTTCCGGCTAAAGGCGAAACTGTTCAAGGCCATTCATGGATTCGATATTACATTGTCGGATGGCCTGCCCGCAACCCAGCGCCGCTCAAAAGCGAAGAAAGCAAAGCAGAGGCTTCCTGTGGTTGCGCTAACTCGTAGTCGTTAAAGTCCATTCCGACAACGGGAGGCATGACGTAGCTTTTCATCATCTTGCGTGCGGCCGATTCTCCAGCCCCGCTCTTGTCATTGTCCGCCATGACGAAAAAAGACTTTGTTTTCAACCCTAGCATGTTAGCAGCGCTTCCAGCACACGCAACTATCACAGGAAGCCCCAGGTTGGCCGCACAGCGCGATATGCTCAGTCCGGTGGCAACGCCCTCGCAAATGATTATAGGCCCCTCAGTGCCAATCCAGCAGGCAGTTTTTTGAAGCTTACCGCCAGGAAGGAAGCACTTGAGTCCATTTGCTGAAATAAACTCTATTGACTTCAAATCGCCCTCATAACTTTTCATCGGGACGCACAAAAGCAATTCATTGCTTCCAAGGCCACGCAAAGGACGTGGTATATTCATTATTTTCTTGAGTTTCATTACCGTGATGACGGAGAACCTTTTGTCAGGAAACCCTTTGCGGGTTGTGTATGGATGACTTCTTTTTTCCGTCGCACCCATAATCCTTTCTGAAGTGACGATTGCTTCCATTCCTCGGCGCGCTTCCTCATCCTTTATTGCCGTCATATAATCCCCTGTGGGAGCGTCAGTTCTGTTGACGTTTACTCCAAGGCTCTTGAGGATGGAAACATAGTCGCAATTGCTTTTGTGGCACTTCATCAGCATGCGTCCGGATTGGTCCGAAATTGAAAGCGCAGACTGGTCTTTGCGGCTTTCTGGCTGGCAGACAGGGCAGGAACATACCCCGTACCGTCCGGACCATATGCCTCCACGAGACGAAACTATCTCCCGAGCGTTCATGTTACATGCCTATCATTGCAGGAGTGGACCTGATCCTCCCGGCTTCGCCCAATTCCTTGTGATATGTGATCGCTTCGCAATACTGGTTTGACTTCCAACCGCCACGTGTAGCGTATGCGTCATTTGCGGCAAGCGTTCCATGCTGCTCCAGCGTAATGCCAGCGAACTCCTTCACGCTCCTGTGGTGCTTGTCTCCAAAGTGGATAACGCGGTATTCAGTGCTACCAAATATCTTGGGATACACACTAGCCATATATAGCGCTGTCGAGGCGTCAAGGCCCTTCTTGTGTCCATGGTGCCATGCAAGCATGTTCGAGCCGAACTGCATAGCGTAATATGGATTTTCGCTTTCGATCATCTGAACTCGTGGCTCTTTTTCGTAAACCATACGAAATAATGTCCTCATCATCAGAGAACCAAACATATCATGATTGCCTTCCGCGATAAGCAGGTGAACCATCTTGTGCTTGACCAGGGCCATGTCAACAATAGACCGTAGAACGCGGCACGCAGTTGAAACCATTTTGCCTGCACGCGAGTCTGCATCCAGGATGTGCCCGGATGATGGGGTTACCGGAGTAAGGCTGTCATAATGCATCCAGTCTCCAAGCTGTGCGATAACGCAGGTTTCGGACTCCGGCGAACGTCGCAGCATGTCCGCAAAGCATCCAGATAGTGTTTCCTCAGCGATCTTCAGGTCCCAGTCCTTTCCGGACTCTCTGCCCCATGCCAGCATCCCTATATGGCAGTCAGTCATTGTGTATAGATTGAGCAGATCAGTCAGAACTTTTGTTTTTGGCTCTGGCAGGGGGTCTAGCCTGCTAACGCCTTCGCAAATGTCAGCTACCATATCCCGCGCAATTTCTACCATCCTCTCGCGGTCGGCGGCTGACTTTACCCATTGGCCCTTTACGGCGCCCTCACTGTCGTAATATGTCGATACTCCCTTTACCGTATACCCATCGGGAACCGTCCGGGTGTAATCATGCTCTGGCGCGAACCCAGAACTTGCTGCCCTTATCTTTACGGTTCGCAATATTTTGGAAACCCGGCTTGAGTCAAGCTTGAGTATCCTTCCAGTCTCCCGCGCGTTCTTTGTCTCGGACAGTGACTGCAGAACTTGTTTTTGCCAGTCGGTTGCGGCGTAATCCATAAGGTTGATAACATTATCGTACCCCGGATCATGTAAGGTTCCGGTGTGGATATTGGTCTTCGTCATTCGACTCTCCGCGCTTTGTTCAGGCTTCTGGTTTTCCAGGGCCACCGCTACCGAATGGTGCGAATGGCCATAGTCCTTCACGTTTTCTATGGTCTAACCCTGCAGCGAGTCTCCATAGAGTGTAAACAATGGTTAGAACGCCGACAAGGGCCGGTAGCCATTGCAGGAAAACAGCGAGGCCGGACGCAACCGCGATTGTGTCCATAGTGTCCTTGATTGGATCGTCGTTCATCATACTGTAAGCCAAACTGTTTGCGTACAGTACTGATAACTTCAACAGAAATCAATAAATCCTATGCGCATCTTATTGAGAGGTGTGGAATACGTTATTCATCCAGGTTGTCCATAAGGTCTTGAACCGCCTCATATCGTGTTCTACCCCATCCCTTGGGATCGCCCTCTTGATGATCTTCCAGGGTTGCACACCAATCGAAACGCCTGATTGGAATTGGTGGAAAAATATAATCCAACGAAATTTTTAAAAGCAAACTTTTCATTCGTTTCTCCATATGGTGTAAAGGCGACGGTGCACTATTGCGCCGCCGCCTATGTCAGTCAATCGTCGTGTTCGGTTTCATTATCCGTCTCTACTGCCTCAGAGGCGTATATTGCATTTATCCGAGCGAGCAGGGCGCTAACAACCGGAGTGGCAGAATACTTGTCAGTTCGTATTTTCTTGAACCTGTCATTGACTTCAGGCGCTCCCTCATATGTAAACATTGAGGCTGCGCTTGGTTCAGTGTCAAGGAATTTATTCACAATCTCTACAAAGTGCAAAACTGCGTCATTGTTAGCTACTGATACTTCGCTTTTTGATTCACCCATTGCCTTCTTCGGCATGGTTTTCGAACCTGACAGAGTGTCTTTTGTCTGATCGTCCGCATCATCATCCTTGTCGCCTGTCGGTACTTTGAACAGGTTACGCATAAAGTACTTGGTCACAAACGACTCTGCGCTTGCGTAAGCCTGTGGTCCAGCAGCCACTACGGTAACTTCTCGTGTGATCGGTCCAAACATTTCCCCGCTGGCATGAACCAGGTAAAGATTAAATTCAACGTTAAGTTGACCCGCTTTATCAGACCGTATCACTTCTGAACGAACAAGGTCCGCCAGGATGAACAGGTTAGCGTCCGCCATAAGGGGCCCTACCAAAGCGTAAAACTGGTCTACGGAAGCGAACATATATCTGCCGTGTTCGTTCGAGTTGTCCTTTGATACAGAGGTCACCTTGGACGCTACTGCTACAACTGCAGCAGCGATATTGGGAGGCATTGACGTGAATAGTACTGACATTATCCGTTCCTTCTTTTTGATTTAGCAAACTTTATCATTCGACTAGTGACCCATGATGAAACATTTGGTGTTGGGTAATCGAGCGCTGCATTATGCAGGCCAAACTTGTTTGGCCAGTCTCCAAACCTTTCCTTGAATTGCACCGCTGCCCATCCCTCCTTATACCCTCTTTGGTCTCGGATCGCAAGAAACGATGAGTGCCAATCCTGCATTTCTTCCTTGTTTGCAAGGTTCATCTTTGCCTGTTTGGAGAGAGAAGGAGAAATTCCGCTGCGCCTGACTTCCCTTAAATCCGCATCTTCTTCATTGACCGATGGCGGGGGCATAGGAACATGTCCGCATACAGGACAGGCTTTTATTTGAGGCTGGCGCATGGCCCCGCATTTTTTACACTCCTTGGGTTCCTGAACCTTTTTCTTTTCTTTTTCCTTAAGTTCTTTTGCAGTCAGGCTGCCATCATCCATTACATCGTAATGGATATCATATGGATGTCCGAGTTCTGAATTTCCCGCACAGTCGAGGAGTAGCAAATCTTCCTGTCCCGGGTGTAGGCGCATACCCCTGCCAATACCCTGAACCCAAAGCATTTTTGACTTTGTTTTTCGGGCAAACAATATGCAGGAAACGAACGTCCAATCCAGGCCAGCGATGAGACACCCAACCGAAACGCAAACCTTTGATGATCCGCTTTCCAATAGCTTACCGATTGCCACACGCTCGCCCGCTTCGGTGTTAGCGTCGATATATTCGCACGCGACTCCGCACGCCTGAAACCTCGCCTGCATGTGCCTAGCGTGCGCTCGATCCACACAAAACGCAATTGTTGGCCTGTCAACTGCGCGTTCCAGCCATTGTTTAACTGTATCAGCAAGGATAGTCGTCTTGCATGAAGCTTCGGATAATTGACCCTCGTGGTAGTCGCCTGCGATCATTTTAACACCGGTCGTGTCAATCGTGATCGGCGCATAATATCTCAAGGGCTTCAGCCAGCCTCCATCCACCATTTCACCAATTCGCCCCGCGACGATTAGTTTTTTCCAATGTTTTCCCATTCCCCTTGCCCACGGCGTCGCTGTCATCCCGATAAATGTGGTATCCTGCCATTCCGGTTTATTCATCCAATGATAGACGAAATCGAACTGCATGTGCGCTTCGTCAATAAAAACTATGTCGGCTGCCGGAACGCGCCGCCTCAATAGTGTCTGGATCGAGCACACCTGAACCGGCCGATGCGGCGCCGTCATGGGGTGATTAGCCTGAAGTACTCCAATGTCGCGTATTCCGTACTCGTGGAATCTCTCAACTGTCTGGTCTATAAGCGAAAGCGCAGGTGCCGTGAATATAGAACGTTTTCTTTCCTTCAGTTTATCGAGAATGACCGAGCCAGCCAGGGCCGTTTTTCCGAATCCACATGGCGCCTGCACAATGATCCGCTTGCCGCCAACGTCCAATTCGTCGTAAACTTCTTTCTTCGCCGCCAGTTGGTGCGGCCTAAGTGTGATGCTCATATCCTTTACGCCTCGCGTACGCTCAGCGCTCCGCGCTTGTCACGTTTAATTATCACACCGTGGCCTCGCGCCACGTTAACGTCCTCCTCCATGCATGATTTAAGTGACGCTACCGAGTCAGCGAACAATTCGCTCGATTGTTTGTTTGCGAGATAATCCCTCGCCGCATAACCCCACGTGTTGTTGCCGCTCATATCAACCTCACGAAATTTTGTAACTTTTTCTTTCGTGTCAGTCTGAATTTGCTCGAACGTGCCAGGTCGTGCACCAGATTCAACACAGTTCCAGAAATCCCTTTCCGCCTCCCTTAGTTCCGCCTGATAAAATGGATCGGCCTCCACCACCATATATTCATGTGCGTTATTGTCGAAAAACACGCTGATAACTGATAGAATTTTTCCGCACACGAACATATTGTGTTGCAACTGTGGGTTGTAATTTGCGGCAACGGTTTCCACAGTCCGTTTGGCGCGAGTTCCGAAATCAAACCCGCCAGTATGTTTTGCTTCCCAGATTGCTTTTCCTCCCATGCACAAACCGTCAAGAGTAGCGTGCGCCGGATAACCAAGGTTTTCCGCGCGAACGAATCCTTGTTGATCTGTAACGATATCACCACTGCGCTTACTGTACCACGCCGCATTTAGCGCTTCAGTTGCGTTACCCATTAACATATTTATAGTTGGCGCGTCTGCCTTGACGCTCATGGAACGTTTTTCCAGCCACATATCATGCACGTACTCAGGTTTTCCAGACATGAGGGAGTTTGCGTCCGAGCCTCCAAAACTCAGCCGACGCCGAGCCTTGTCAGCCTCGGACATTGTAAACGCTTCCATTGGATCGATCATGGCTTGAGTGACCCCAAAGATATAAGCGCGCACTGTTGCAGAATGTCACCAGTATACTCCAGGTGTTCCGCGTCGGCGTCCTGAAACCACCCGTAGTGCTCACATATTGTCTCGCACAGGTAGATGACCAGCGCCTTGTCCTCAATTACTTCTATCAGGTTTTCAATGGCCTTTGCTTCGGCCACTGATATTTTCTCGCCCGCTTCGTGTGCAAGCAACCGTGCTTCAT
>Ga0163149_10008200_pt1 | contig 10379 bp, 8 predicted proteins | sample OliLakLV19MP5G1_FD_148604 | JGI IMG/M metagenome (GOLD analysis project Ga0163149, IMG submission 148604) | Freshwater microbial mat bacterial communities from Lake Vanda, McMurdo Dry Valleys, Antarctica - Oligotrophic Lake LV.19.MP5.G1 | ecosystem: Environmental > Aquatic > Freshwater > Lake >...
TTTATTTAGGCGAAACAGTTGGACTTGATGATTTGGAACCTGTTTTTGGTTTTGGTGCAACACTGGAATTAGGTGAAACAGGAACATTTGTAGTTGTTGCCGGTTTCATTTTTGGTTGATCATCCGATTGGATTCCTTGCTCATTAATTGCTCCTCTTTGTTGGTCAAGTTCTTGAATGTCTCCTCCTTCAGATGAAGTTTTTGCAGGAGGGGGGACAACGGTATTTGTATTTGAAGTTCCTGCAGGAGCCACATTTGTATTGGTTGTAGTGTTTGTCGCCGGCTTACCTGAAACAGGCTTATTGGGACTCTTTTTTATTGGTTGTTTTTGTTGTGCATAAGAAATAGATCCTATTGCCATAAAGACAATGAGGATAAACAGGGGTTTTAATGTAATTGTTTTCATTTTTTTAGCTTTAGTAGTTAATATGTAAAAATCATGCCAAACTTATTAAATGCATTATTTGCTCAGTTCTATGGCTTCCTGAACTGTAATGTATTGTCCGTTAAAGAAGGCTATGATAAATGCATCCTTGATTCCTGCCTTAACCAACTCATCTTTTTTATTCGAAGCTTCGTTATATGAACTGTAACTACCAAGAACAAATCTGTTAAGCCCGGTTACGGTTGTTTCTTTAACCAACCCTTTTAGTTTACTGAAATTGGATTTCATATCCTCGGGCGGCTCTCCTTTAAATATTCCAACCTGAACTTTAAACACAACCAGTTTTTTCTCAAAACTATTAACTGGTAATCCGGGTTCGCTAAGATCTTCTTTAACAGGTTTGTTATTAACCTTAGGGGCTTCAGCACCCTGGCTCTGCAATGATACTCGTTTACCACCTCTATAAGCTGTAACAAATGAGTTTCCATACCCTTGAATAGAAAGATCAACTTTCCTGTTAGCCGCCTCGCTAAATGTTTTGTATGCACCCGCCATGTATTTATATAAACCATCTTCTGTCTTTATCTCAACCAGGTCAGTAATTCCAGGGAAAACATTTTTAGACAATTGTCTTCTGTATGCACCTAATTGAACCCTGAAAACAACTTCATCGCTATTGTAATCCGGGCTTCCAAAAATTGATGAAGAATTTTTGTTTCCATTATTTCCACTGCTTGCAATTTTTTCTTCTCCTGCTTCTGGCCCATTCGCTTCAAACATTTTGCCATCCTTAAAATAAACCACCTTGGCTTCCCTGAGGCTGTCAGATTTCAGGAACTGATCTTTTCTTTTTGCCGCTTCATCATAGTTAAAATATTTTCCTGCAGTGTAAGCGGTAGTTGAATCAGGAAGATTGGTAGTACGAATATCTCCGATACTTAAAAATTTTGTCATTAACTCCGGAGAAATTCCGGTTTTATAAACTCCAAGCAGAACAGCATATTCCCGTCTTGCTTTAGTCGGAGAGTCGCCATCAAGTGCGATCCTTCTTCCATGCATTTCATAAACTGTTTTGGCAAACATGCCGCCGGTATCTGAAAATAGTTGGTACTGCGCCAGTAACATAGAGTCTGTGAGTTCTATTCCATCAGAGTTTACATAAGCGCCTGCTTTAGTGTTAAGTTCTTTATCCAAATAATTTGCAACTCCATCTTTGTCATCATCAAGCGGACAGCCTTTGGCATCAACTGCAACGTTAAGGGGTGTTCCCTGGCAGGAATCAATCACATCGTTTATGCCATCACCATCTGTATCAGCTTCCATTAATGCTAAAAAATCAACGCCATCAAAATGATTTGCAGGAAGAGTATCGTTTTTGCCCGACCAATCAAGGTTATAGCGAAGAGAGAAGGACGTCATTACAAATTTGTCGCTTTGTTTATTTCCGGCCCTGTCTCCAGTACTATTCTCAGTAACTCCATCTATGTAATCAGTAAATGTGAAGTGAAGTTCCGTTCCAACTTTAAGGTCAATGCGTTTAGAAATATGTAATATTGCCCCGACGCCAACTGGAATTGCCAATGACCTTTCAGGATATTTCCCAAATCCATCAAGGTCTAATTCCCTGATATCAGATTCGTAATTATAATCGCGTACGGAAAAGTTGGCGGTAGAGGAAATAGGACTTGATTGATCAAGATCTCTTATTGAACCATCATTCCAGTAATAATATTTATTTCCATTCTTATCATATAGGTCTGTTTTCGAAAGGAATTCAAAAGTCTCAAAGCCCATGCTTAAGTAAGGACTTATCTTACGGTTGGCTTTTAAAAAGTTATCAAAATTATAAGTAAGTATAAGTCCACCTGCTCTTATTTGAGACTGCATATTTAGGTTTCGCTGCGACATTCTTTCATTTGCTCCTAGCTGACCATAAAGGGTATAGAAACTTGCTTCTAAATGACTGCTAAGTTTTTGAGAAACATCAAACCGCCATGCAACGCGGCTAGTAAGCGGATTTTGAAAAGGCTTTTCGTAATAATCTCCATAAAAGGAAAGCAAACCCGGCCCGAAACCAATTGTTGGTTTAAATGCAGGAGCCTCCGTACTATCACCTTGAGCATGGATTTTATAAAAAGAAACAGAGACTATAAATAGTAAAGTCAGTAGCTTCCTGAGCATACGTCAAATTTAACTAAAAAAACGGTTTATTTTAATAATTCTGAAGTTTTTTTTAGGGCTATCTGAGCCATTTTTGGCTGGTGATCATTAGTCCTTCCTGCACGGTTATTCGTTTACCGGTATTGTACGAGGTGACAAATGGTCCCGGAACTCCTTTATTTTTAACGGATTCTCTACGATCTCTTGCTTCTTTATACTCGCTAAAGCTACCAATTGTATATTTTACCCAGCCTTCATGGTTTTCCATATTAATATTTTCTGTGATGTTATAAGCAGATGAAAAATAGGATGTTTCAACATTTGATTTGCGTAGGGCACAAATTTGAACTTTAAAATCAACCCCTGTATTGGGTGAAGGAACTGAAGTAACAGGAGGCTCCTCTTGCTTAACAACCGGGGGATCCTTTACAACAACTGGTGGATCTTTCGTAACAACCGGAGGTTCCGATCCGCTAGAAGGATTGTTCACAAAAATCGAACTTTCTGCAACTAATGCTTTTTTTGTTTCATCATTTTCCAAATAAGAAAAAACACCTTCAATTTTTTTCTGGGCAATCAGGCTTTTTGCAACAGCTATTTTATAAGAAACTTTTAACTCAGCCTGTGCAGGTAAGTTTGTCCATACAAATTTTGCCTGTTGATCAACAAAAGTAAAGGCGCTGTTGTTTGTTTCAATTGCCGAAGCAGTAAAGCCATCTGGAATAGCTTCCTGAAGTTTAGCAAAGCCTGTAAGGCTGCCTTTATTAATGATCACTTCCACCACAAAATTTTCCTGAGCTTCCGCAGGCATTTTTCTTTGAGTTGTAATTTCCTGGGTAGGTGGAGGTGTTGACGCTACTGTAGGTGTTTCAACTGGTATGGGCTCATCCGGTTTTTTTCCTGGTTCCGGCTCTTTAGTAGGAGTAGGTTCTGGTTTAGGTTCGTTTTTTGCTACGGGATTTTCATCTTTCTCGGTAACTAACACACTCGTTTTGGGAATTACAACTGAAAGTTTCGCATTGTCAACCACATAAGAAAACTTGCCTTCAAATTCTTTATTTCCGGTAGCATCTTCTTCTACTGTTATTTTGTAAGATATTTTGAATTCATTTTCTGTTGGCAGCTGGGTCCAGATAAATTTTACTGATTGATTGCTGAATGTAAAAGAGGCTCCTCCTGTTTCTACTGCTTCGGCTAAAAACCCTTTCGGAAGATCTTGTTGTAGTTTGGCAAAACCCTGAACAGCTCCTTTGCTTACAGTAAGTTCAACAACAAATTCAGAACCTGCGCTTGCAACATCAGTTGATTTAGGGGTGACTGTTACGTCATCGGCAATAAAAGCATTGTAAACAAAAAGCGCTCCTACGTTAAGAAGGATAAAGAAATATTTTATCATAACCTGCAGGTGTTTGTTTTAAATTTATTGTCTGACAAAAAATTGCACTAACTGCTGAAATTTTTCTAGTGTATAGTCTGATTTTCCTGCAAAAAAATCATCTACTGCCGATCTCATTTCTTCCGGAGAAACATAGCCATCGCTATCCTTGTCGTAAGTCCCGAATTCAAATCCGAGGTTCGTTCTTCCAATTGCGTTAATATCATATTGCTCAGTTTTCTTAGCTAAAGCTTCATCAGTAATTTTTGTTCCGTTAGCATCTACAATCGCGCCCTTTTCTGTATTGGGTTCTTTATCTAAGTAGTTTGGAACCCCGTCTTTATCATCATCCAATGGACAGCCCTCTTTGTTTATCTCCACACCGGGAGGAGTATTAAGGCACATATCTACATCATCCGAAACACCATCATTATCAGCATCTATCTTTTCTATATTTTGAAAATCTATATTCTGATATATAGGTGCATCAACAACCTTAAGAGGAAAATTGTATGTAACAGAGAATGAAAAATAAAAATAACCATCATTGCTGCCACCGTCTTTGTAGTTATCTATATAGTCAGAAAACGCAAGGTGGTAGGTTGCCGCAACGGATGCTTCGTAGTTATCATTCAACTGAAAGCGCGAACCTATTGTTATTGGTATGGCGAGCGTTGCTTTAGGGTAATTCTTAGCAGTATCTGCCAGCTGAGTTTCATATTCGTAATCACGCTTAATAATTGTTGAGGTAAAAAGATTGGCAGATGATTCAGGCATATCACGAATGCTGCCATCTGTCCAGTAATAATAATTTTTATTGTTTTCGTTTATCAGATCTCCTTTGGGATTAAATTTTAGCATTGATATACCAACTGCTCCATAAGGCCCGATAACAGAGGATCTTTTAAGAATATAATTATTGTCCAGGTGATAAACGCCGTTCAATCCAATTTGTATAATGGAAGATTCGAAATTTAAATTTCTCTCCGTCGTTGTAGAGCGTTCGCTCGATGCAATTTTGCCAAACAAACCATTTATGCTTGCACCAAAAGAGGCATTGAGCCTTTTTTCGACATTAACATGGAAGCCTATCCGTATATGGCTATAGTTGCTAACATCAACACCTTTTCCAATATCACCATTGAAGGTCAATACTCCTGATCCAATGCCAAATGAAGGGAACTTACTCTCTATATTCGATGTGTCAACCTCTTCTTCGTCCTGAGACTTTGCTGTGAAAGAGCCCAATAGTGCAGATACAAGTAGAATAGAAGTTAAATTTTTTATCATGCCGGATGTCAACTTAATACAAAAACGTTATTTAATACAAAATAGGGCAGAGCAAAGCTATTTTAAATTTGTTGTTTATCCGTACTAAATGGATTGTTAATTACAAACAAGGATTTGTTAATAACAGCGATGTGTAAGATTCAATGGATAAACTTAGGCATGTTTGATGGCCAACACTTATATTTGTATTGGTATATAAAAATGAAAAACAGACTTTTTGAATCATTCTTATTGGTGTTCACAGCGCTGCTGTTTTTTTTGGTAATCTCTTTTACGGATACTGAAAAAAAGATACTTAACTACGATGTAAAGAGAACGCAGCTTTTTTCGGATGTCTTAAGTTTAGGTAAGGCGAAACAAGTTCCATTGTTAACAAAAGCGCTTAACGATTCTATTGTAAAAAAAACGCAGCAGCAGATTGTTTTACGTAACCAGGATCCGGCCACTATAATTGAATTTTCAAAAGACAGCACTGGAGGGTTATCTTGTTTTTTTGAAGCACTTAGGAAAACCAAAAAGAATAAAAGGAAAATAAGGGTGGCTTACTTTGGTGATTCCATGATAGAAGGAGATCTGATCACTCAGGATCTGCGCCGCTTGCTGCAGGAACAGTTTGGAGGGGAAGGTGTGGGGTTTGTTCCTATAACTTCAATAGTTGCCGGTTTCCGACAAACGATCATTCATTCTTTTTCTCCGAACTGGCATAATTACAATTTACTTGATCCTGTCTCCGAAAAACATACGCTTGGAATAAGCGGTTATGTTTTTGAGCCGTCTTATTATGTTGCTGATGTAGATACGAGTAATGTAGCTTCCGAATCGGGTGGCAGCTGGGTAAAGTATACATCTGTTAATCAAAAGCGACTTAACAAGTTTACTGATGTGAAATTGTTTTATGGTATGAGTGAAGGAAATAATTACATTACTTACAATCAGCAGCAAAAAAAATTAGATGGAAAAAATGCGGTGAATGAACTTGTCTTGAATAGCGCTAATCCGATTAAATCCATTGCTGCAAATTTTGTGTGTCAATCGCCTGTAAATATTTATGGCTTTAGTTTTGAGAGCGATAGCGGTATTTATATAGATAATTTTTCTTTTAGAGGAAATTCGGGGATGCCCCTAACCAAAATCCCGCAGAAAGTATTGAGTGGTTTAAATAATTACCTGGATTATGATCTTGTTGTTTTGCAGTATGGCGTAAATGTTGTCAACCATAATGTAAAAGATTACACCTTTTATGAAACGGGAATGAAGGCCGTGGTCGATCATTTTAAATCATGTTTCCCCAACGCAAGTGTGTTGATAGTAGGCGCCGGTGATAAAGGCCTTCGACAGAATGGTGTTTACTCAACAGATCCAGCAGTACCGCTGGTGGTAGATGCACAAAAAAAAGTGGCCGAAAAAACAAACAGTGCGTTTTGGAATTTATATGAATCAATGGGTGGGAATAACTCAATGGTGAGCTGGGTGCAGGGCGATACAGTTTATGCAAACAAAGATTACACACATTTTAATTTTCGAGGTGCAAATAAGGTTGCCACTATGCTGTACAGGCATTTAACCCAAAAGTATGACGAATACAACAAAAAGAAAGTTAAGCTGGGTTAGTTTCATTTTTTTTGTTTCTTTTTTTTCGGGAATAGCGCAGTCCCGCGATAGCGTTTTTACTATTGATTCAATTTGTAGGAATTACAAATACATTGTGCTGGATTCAAACAGAATCCATAACGACGCGTCATTAAAAGATTTTTTTGCCGCACTTTGGCAATACGAAGAGAAGAAGACAGATAGAGTGAATGTTGTTCATATTGGCGACTCTCACATCCAGGCCGATTTTTTTTCGGGAACAGTTCGCGAAAATTTTCATCATGATTTTGGAAATGCAGGAAGAGGTTTTGTTTTTCCTTACCGCGTTGCAAAAACAAATGAACCCTATAGTTACAAAACATCAACGAATGTAGTATGGGATGCCAAGAGGAATGTTTTTCCTGATAGGCCCTTACCCATAGGTGCCGGAGGAATAACCATTGAAACATTTGATTCAAATGCGGTGATCAATTTTTCACTGAGTGAAAAAAATACGATCGATTACAGTTTTAATAAACTCACGTTGTTTCACGAAAAAGGAAAAGCCAGTTACGATTATATTGTTTGTGATGAATACAATTGCGGCATAGGTGAGATCAACTCAAAAGATACCAGCTCTTTTCTCTCTACAGTTACATTTGAAAAACCTGTTAAACAATTTATACTTAAATGCAAAGTGAATGATACGCTAAGTAAATGCGCTCGTATTTATGGTCTGTCAATTGAAAATGGCAAGCGTGGGGTATTGTATCATATGATTGGAGTGAATGGGGCGGAATACAGGCATTATAATTATTCAAAATATTTCCAGGAACAAATGAAAGTAATGCAGCCGCAATTGGTGATCATTTCCATGGGAACAAACGAAGGTTTTCATAAGGGGTTTAATGCTGAAATTTTTTATGCGCAGATAGATACTTTTATTACCACAATAAAAAATAAAAATCCGGGAACTGTTTTTTTACTTACCACACCCGCGGATTCTTATCGTAAGCAGGGGAGGAGTAAGCTGCCCAACCCGGATATGTTAAAGGCGCGGCAGACGGTGGTAAAATATGCTAACGAACGCAACATCGCTTATTGGGATTTGTATGAAGTAATGGGTGGATTTAAGTCAATGGCAAAATGGTTTGCAAGCGGCTTAACAGCAAAGGATAAATTACATTTCAGTAAAAAGGGATACATCATTCAGGGGACATTGTTTTATGAAGCACTAAAAAGGTCCTATAACAACTACCTTAAAACACAATAGCTTTTAATGTTCAATATTCCGCATATAGATATTGATAAATTACTTGGACAGCTGATCTATAATCCGGCCGACCCTTTGTTGTTCAACAGCGGTTTCTTTTTATTCTTTATGCTTTTCTTTTTATTGATCTATCAATTTCTTTATAAGCATAAAGTTTCGAGGATACTTTTTTTTACGGTGGCTTCGCTTTATTTTTTTTACAAAGCATGCGGATTTTATTTTTTACTGATTGTAATTGCTGCCGTAGTTGATTTTAATCTTTCCAACTGGATTTATCGGGCAAAAAAAACTTCCTCTAAAAAAGGCCTGCTCATTTTTAGTATTATCATTAACCTTGGAGTATTGGTCTATTTTAAATACACCAATTTTTTTATTGAAATTGTTAATGGCTTCAATGCCGGCAAACTGCAGCCGCTCAATTTAATTTTGCCTATTGGCATTTCATTTTACACTTTCGAAAATCTTAGCTATACCATTGATGTTTATCGTGGAAAGTTTAAGCCCGTAACCAGTTTTTTAGATTATTGTTTTTTCCTCTCGTTCTTCCCGAAATTGGTAATGGGGCCAATAGTGCGCGCGTCTGATTTTATCCCACAAATACGAAAAGACATTTTTATTACCAATGAAGATATTGGGAAAGGTTTGTATCTCATTATGGCCGGTTTGTTTAAGAAGGTTGTTATATCCGATTATATTTATCTCAATTATGTCGAAAATATTTTCGACAATCCACAAATGCATTCGGGTCTTGAATGTTTGTTGGGGGTATACGGATATGCCTTGGTGATCTATTGTGATTTTTCGGGATACTCAGATATGGCAATTGGCATGGCACGCTGGATGGGATTTACTATTCCTCCTAATTTTGATTCGCCATATCAATCATCAAGCATTACAGAGTTTTGGCGACGTTGGCACATTTCACTTTCGTCGTGGCTAAAGGATTATTTATACATTTCATTGGGAGGAAATAAGAAAGGCAAAATCCGGCTGTATATTAATTTAATGATTACCATGTTGCTTGGCGGCTTGTGGCACGGAGCCAGCTGGAATTTTATTATTTGGGGCGGGTTGCATGGTGCAGCGCTTTCACTTGATAAGTTTGTTAGTTCAAAGTTTCGAGTCTCGGGTTCTGAGTTCCGAGTTTCGAGTTCTGAGTTAGAACACAAAACCCGGAACCCAAAACTCAAAACAGGGCTTCTGCGCACAGCCGGCGTACTTTTTACTTTTCACTTCGTTTGCTTCTGCTGGATATTTTTTAAAGCTTCAACATTGAGTGACAGTTTGATAATTATTAAACAAATCGCGTACAACTTTGATTTCTCTGGCTGGGAGAAATTAGTTATAGCTTATAAAAGTGTTTTATTAGTTATACTATTGGGGTATGTGTTGCATTTTATTCCTCAGAAATTCGAATTAAAAACAGAATGGCTGTTTAGTAAAATAACTTTTGCAGGCAGGGTAGCGGTACTTATCTTTATTATCTGGGTTGTGATACAGGTAAAATCGGCAGAGCAGGTAATGCCTATTTATCTTCAGTTCTAAAGGAGTGAATATCCATGTGTCAAAATTTTTGGTATGAAGTTCGTTTACTCGTTCGCACGGATATCGGTGTGTAGATAGGAATGAGGCTATCCGAGCGTCAAAACGTTTGATATGAAGTTCGAAATTTGTATTTTCATATAACAATTTGTTGAAAATATTATAGATGCCCTCTTCTGCAGTAATTGACCCATTCTTAACCGGACGAAATAATGATTAAGTTAATGCGATGACAAAGATTTATCACATATATATTAACAATAAATTTTTTTCATATTTCTTTTATGGGATACTTGTACTTTATTTCTCAAGTTGTACAGCCAGCCAAAAAATATTTATAAACAAAGATGGTTCTGCAAACATTAGCTCTTCTGTGGATGAAATTAACCAGATGGAGAATTTTTATAAAAGCGACCAAATATCAAAGTTGTTTTGGGATAATAAGACTGGCATTAATTTTACAATCAAGACAATAGATTCTTTAGGGAACTATCTGTCCCCAGTTTTCAATAAAAATATATTTGAGTTTAAATACAAACTAGATTCTTTGATAATTATACAGAGAAATGGAGACGCACTTAAAACTGATGATGGATTTTGTTGTCATTCACAAATTGAAATTACTTCAGAACAAAAAATTAAAAGTATTCAAACAAAAAATTTATATATAAAGCAAAAGAAAAATAAAGTTGTTATTCAAAAATCAAGACGAAGTTTTAAAAAAAAGGAAAGGAATCTGAATCTTATTATCATTTTTGAGTAAAAAACAATTTTCTGTTGTTTTT
>Ga0163149_10008202_pt1 | contig 10378 bp, 5 predicted proteins | sample OliLakLV19MP5G1_FD_148604 | JGI IMG/M metagenome (GOLD analysis project Ga0163149, IMG submission 148604) | Freshwater microbial mat bacterial communities from Lake Vanda, McMurdo Dry Valleys, Antarctica - Oligotrophic Lake LV.19.MP5.G1 | ecosystem: Environmental > Aquatic > Freshwater > Lake >...
ATTCATCAATTCTCCTGCGGCCATAGCCATTCTCGCTGAGTGAGGATTGCAAAGTCTTTTCTGCAATTTTCTTTTTGCTTGCGCGTGAAAAGTTGCTGGCAGATTCCCAGTAGGAATAACCACCAAGGTCTTCCGCATCGGCATTGTCATCGTCCAGCGACGAAGAGTATTTGTAGTTACCAATGTACTCCCATCCCATTCGTCCGCCTTCGTTTTCTTGATGCTTTGTTGTTCTACTGCGTTTGACAAAGACCGGGCAGGCTTTATCAGTTTTGATGAACTGTTTTGGGAAGTAATCGAAGGCCCCAAATGGTTGGCCAGCATATTTGGGTGCATTTGGCTGCCACAACTCGTCAGAGCACAGGAGCACAGGTATGCAAAATCGCCCATATCTAGAAGCTCCCGGTTCAAAAAAGCCTCCGATGATAGCACATGCTTGGGGAATGGATAATCGTTTCTGTACTGTATGTTTCCACGCTTGTCATACACTCGGTAAATGTTGGGGTGACCTTGTTTTGGATGGGGGTCGGTGGTTTGTACACCTCCTCCCAAACGGGCAATGCCATATTGAATATCTTGCCGATCCAACAAATGACGATCCGCATACTTTTTGTAAACCTCTTTTCGTTCCTTTTTGGATTTCTGGCGAGCAAGCTCCTCCTTCACTTTTGGGTGCAGCGAGTGGGAAGTTACAGGAGCTGCTTGACAAGGATCGTCGTTAATGTTTTCGTCCACGGCATTGGCTGTGCCGTCCACAGCAGTGGCCAAGGGAGGATCATGACTGCTGATGTCCGGTTGGCTCCTAACCCTAGCGGGGACTAATTCTTCCTCCTCCTGACTAGCGAATGCTAATTTTGGACCAGGTCTCCCAGAACCGCCGCTAAGTGTACTTGTGGCAACAGAACTACTGCGAATGTTGATGCTGGAGACACTACCAGAGGCGTTTGCACATGGCACTGGATCAGCAGGAGCAGGCTTGCCTTGCGAATTAGTGCTCTTGACTGTGAGGTTCTCATCGTCCTCGATGCCGCTATCACTGTCGTCTTCTCCAGTGAGATCCACCACCAAGGCCATCGGATGCTCTTGCTTGATTCCAATGTCCCTTGCACTGTTATTCCTTCTAGCACGTTTCTTGGGAGGCTCCCCCTCAACTTGTCCTGAGGCGGTCGTGTCGTCGTCGTCTCTGGGACTGACTGCCATCACACTGGCAAGGCTTGTGGATTCTTCTTTTGCAGACCTTGAATCTGAGGTGTCTTCTTTTTGTGTGCTTCGATCAGATGTCTCTGATACAACCCTGGTGGCAGAGGCGGCGGCAGGTGCAACGACAGTCAGGCGCGTCCCATCTCTAATGCCACGACTAGAAGACGCGGTTGTGGTTGTGGTTGTCGGAATAGGTGTCAACTTTTTTCCAACAAAATCTTTGGCTGGCAACTCGTGCTCATATCCTTGCCATATTTCCACTTCACAGTCTTCCTCATCGTCATGATATCGAAATGTAAAAGCTCCCTTGTCAGGGACAAATTCTTTTTGGTCCAAGCCGATGAGTTTTTGACGAAGATCAGCCAGTGTGTCGTCGTCATTCAGGAGCATGCGCCGAGACTTATTATTTCTTTCAGAATGAGGCTGCTGTAAGCCTCCCAAAAGTAATAAGAATCGTCTTTTCTGGTTGTTGTTTTGGGAGGATTCCATTCTTTCTTGTGGCGCTTGCTGGAGCAGTTGACTCTTCCTTCCGAGCTATCGTTTGGCACTGTTGATCGATCGTACTAGTACGGGATGGAGGCGTTCGATTTACCAGTGGTGTGTTATGGTAACAGGTGCATGCGTAATGTATGTATTACCTCTCTTGTTCTACTATCTTTCCAACGAGAACAACAATAATGAATGAATCAATGAATGGAGTTATTATTATCGTTAGCAGTGAGTGGTGCAGTGCGTTTGACGAAATTCTGTAATAAATCTTGTAAAGATCGGTTAGCTTGAACCCTAAAACGTTACAGAGGATTTTCAACACTGCTGCTGTAACCTTAGAGTTCAAGCTTACCGATCTTAAAGTGTCGATTTGCATGCAACAATGAACTACTAGCTAGCTATTACGGTACAGTAGTCTAATACTGAACGCACAATGCAACCATTCATTCATTGAATGAATCAATGGATGAACCATCATAACTTTTTTTTTTTGGCTACTATGCTTTTTGATTTAATTTCCTTGATTCTGATCTCGTTGGAAGGATAATAGAGGCCTCCATCTTACACTCTGCAGTACGATACAGTGCCACAGAGCAGCCAGCAAATACCGGCTACAGCCACTGGCCAAACACGGTCCCCTCCAGCCAAGTACAGCACGAAGACTACAGTACAATCACTGACTGGAAACTTTTGTACAAGGCGATATAACTGTATCACTGTACTGTCATAACAGCCAAAGAGTACCGGTGTGTGCTGTGGAACGGCCATTCTGCATCGAAGTGTACCAATAATTGCGCTACTGCCTCGGAATTTTCGCAACCGAAAAGGCCACACTGTACCCAAATCGCAACTGCAAAGATCACATCGTCGTCGACCCAACGAAGCGAGCGATTCTCAAACAAACAATCCCATCCAGGAAACGACCACGGCCACAAAAAATCGGCTCTCCTCCGTTCCATTACCATCTTTCCTTCCAGACAGTAGAAGACGGTCTGACAACACAACTGCAGTAATTGGGTTACCAAGACGCACTGCTGACAAGGCGAAGACCCTTTTTGAATATATCTCAACTACAGATCCTGCTCTTGCTTTCACCATCCCATAGTATTGGGTAGTTATGGCTAAACAACGTAATGGTCATGGTAATGGTGGCGGCAACATGACAATGAGTCCCCGCGCCAAACACTCGTCGTCCAACAAGGCCATCAACCTGATGAATGCATTGCTTTCCATTGCCATTGTACTGCAATTGGTTCAAATTTATCGCACCACACCCAACACAACGGGTACCGACTTGGTGAGTGGTGGTGGTATTCCTCTTCCGTCGTCACAACAACGACAGCAACAACAACAAGCCAAGACACCACAAGAAACAGCCACGGCGTTTTATAATAATCTCCGTCGATCACTGGAACTGGAAGAATACAAAAAGCCGCCAGGTCAATATCAAGATCGATATGAAAATCAGGCACAACAAAATTACGTAGCACAAAATCTAAATGCGCGCCCTGAGTTTGTTCCACAAGTTCGGGGGCAACAGCCCTATGACGATGTCCAAGTCGAACGCCAAGAAATTCTGCAAGTCCAAGCCATGGATAGGGATGCCGTACGACGTCATCAAAATTTTATTCTGTACGGCAATGAAGAAGGTCCTACAGGAAAAAACAATGAAATACAACGCGTTCCTCGAAATGATGATGACAAAACTGATAACAACAACAATGACCTTCCAGGATTGGCCAAAACGGTCACGGATGGTTTTGAAGATCCATTTTTTCATTCCAAATTCAATTATTCCATTCCTGCCACACCTACTACATTCAATCTTCCGACACAACCCAAACCACTTTTTTCTTGCAACAAGAATGAATCCGAGGCATTCGATGGCCATGTCAATTTGGCCGTCATTGTATTGTCTCGGCGGTCCAATTTTGAACGACGACAAGTGATTCGGGAAACCTGGGCCAAGGGCCATAATACCGTTTATTTTATCATTGGCGGACCACAGCCGAATGATTTGGAAGATATGGATCTAAAAAATGCAAGTAGCACATCCCGCCGCGTCTTTCAAGAACAAGAAACATATGGCGATTTGTTGGATACCATTGCTCCCGATTCGTACAAGGGATTGCCTTATAAATTACACTATGCCATTCAGTGGGTGGCACGACAACAATGTTCACCACCCCCACAACAAAAACAAAATTATGCAACAAGATTCGAATGGATCCTCAAAGTCGATGATGATGTCGTGGTGCGTCTGCAAACTTTGCAGTACTACATTTTGCGCAAATTCAATCCCGTGACACCGATCGTCATTGGTCGCATGGAACCCAATTCCAAAGTTCACCGGACAGGAAAGTGGGCCGAAGACCCCAAATGGGTCGATGAGGAATATCCACCCTGGGCTTATGGATCGACGGGATATGTTATGAGTCGAGCCGTCATGGATTATGTCGCATCGCAATTTTATCAAACCGACGACAAGGGGGATTCTGCTAGTGCTAGTGCTCGTCGTCAACAACATGGTCTATATTATTATCAAGGCGAAGACACATCCTTGGGAATTTGGTTGTTCGAATCGCCCTTGGATGTGACGTGGATTGATAGTCCAGACTTTAGTATCGAAACCTCCAAATGGTACAATCACAAATTTACTGCCGTAATTGGACACGACTTGAAGCCGAAAGTCATGCGGGAAATGTTTACCAAATGGAAAGATGAGCCACCCACCACGCTCCGATTCCATCATGTCAATCACACCAAGGTCAAGGGTCTCATTTTCTTGGAAACGCAAAAGATCGCCTTTGATTATGATCCCAATTTCAATTATTTTTATGGTGATCCAGAAGGCGCTCATGCTGCAGCTGCTGCGGCGGCGACCGATGACGGTCTTGGTGGTGGAAACATTCACCGAGCCGAACAGGAAGATTTCATGAATGATGCTTACATGAAGCCGAAGTGAACACCAGCTTTGGGCGTGAACATGAGCCCTTTTGGGGGAAGAAAAACGACATCATGGCATGGCTTGTTTGCGAAATCGTACTGCAACTGTGCTGTGCGATTACAGCTCGTGCAAGCACGAGTGCCTTCCCAACATTGATCACTGAAGATAAAGATGGCAGGTCCCGTTTGTTCGTGCAGTCAGTGCAAAACGCAACAATCTAGCGAGCTATCTCCAACCAGTGACAGGTGCATGCGTAAATTATTACCGTTCATAGTTATTCAGTCTAATGTCTTTCCAACGAGAATCAATGAGTCCAGTGGAGTCAATATCGATCGATACTTGACGAAATTCCGTTCGGTATATGTATCTTTTAAAGATCGGTTAGCTTGAACCCTAAGGTTTGGCAAGGTGACAACCATACTTCTTGACTGGATGAATCACGAACAAGATCTTTCAACCACACACCGACCATGACCACAAGAAAAACGGCTCCCCTCCGTTTTCGTTATCATCTTTACAATCAATGTACGAGTCCTATACTACTTCCAAATAGTAGGCGACGACCTAACAACACAACTACAGTACGCGGGTTACAGTACCATGACTCACTACTGACCATGCGAAGAAGACCCTTTTCTAAAATATCTCAACTACAGCTACTGCTCTTTCTTTCACCGTCCAACGTTGGCAGCCGAACGACCTCGGCATTGGCTTTTGTCACTCAACACCTACAAGCACAAACACAACTGCAACGACGATCCCTTGGTGGTGCAACAACATCTACCACAGCCACCATGGCAGCCGCTGCCAAGACTAACGAAAAGGACAAGGACGACCCAACACGGAAAAGAAAGCCACGCATTTTGTGTTTGCATGGAAAATATCAAAGTGGGGCCATTTTTGCCAATAAAATTGCCGGTGCTCGTCGCAAGCTGGAACGCAGTTATGACTTGGACTTTTTGGATGGGCCGATTCGATTGCCATCTCTGAGTACGACTACTAATAAAGACACTAATACTAATGGCGAGGAGCAGCAAGACAATGAGGAAGCCTACTTTGCTTGGTGGCTCAAGGATGAAACGACGGGAGAACATACGCTGGTACAAGAAGGATTCGACTATGTCTTGGAATACATTGAAAAACAGCAACAATCTGCTGCTTCCGATGTCGACTATTACCAACCCTATCAGGCCATTATTGGATTTTCACAAGGAGGACTGTTGGCAACGGCCCTTTGTTGTTCCAATCAAATGCCTTCTATAAAGGCGGTTGTAACGGCAGGATCTCCCATGGTGGAGGAAGCTTTTTGTGTGGCAGAAAGCATGGCTGCAAACACAGGGAACGGTGACAGTGCCGATAAAGAAGAAGCAGCAGCAACAGCAGCAGCAGGATATCAAGTTCCCAAACTACATTTGGCAGGGGAAACCGATGCCATGATTTCGGTAGCCTCCACGCAAGCCCTTTGTCAACGAGGCGGCCACGGGCGTTTGGAAGTGCATGATCAAGGACATTTGTTTCCCACACGATCGGCACGAGTCCAAACCATTTTGGAATTTTTACAGCAACACATTACTAGTCCATAATGGTTGCCAGGAGACTCTTTCTATTTAGCCTTGCTAGAACCTTCAATCTTGCATTAAAAAATCATTAAAATAAGAAATAGTGAGCTTATCTAAAGAATTGCTAAATGAGCACTTTTTGTAGGCTGCCGACTTCGCTGTCTGTGCAGCCTTCTCCACACGCCTTTGCACGCAGTGCTTCCTGCTCACCCTCCCCTTGGCGACAAATAGTAAAAACAGTGATTATAAGCGAAATTCCTCGGTATTGAGATCCATGGTATCCGGAAAGGAAGGCGAGGGTGTGACAATCTCCCCCGTGCCTGGCACTCCCAGTGTCCCTCCGAGCCACCCGGGTCCCAGTGTGAGGTTGAGACCACCAAATATAAGAATCAATAGGGCCAAGATATAGGTAAAAATGTTGACTCCCAAAAGCTGAGAGTATATTTGTGAGAAAGGTGTATGATTCTGTATTAAAAATAAAAATAAAGGCATGTTTTCTTTTTCTTTTATTACTTACCTCTTTCATGACCTGCCACTGCGACGGTTGCGTATCCTGAATATCTTGCCATTCCTCTTTGGTAAATACATCTCCTTCCGCTCCCGGTTCTATCGTGATGGGTTGAGAGTCCTTGTCCAAGTCGTCGTTTTCCGCCATCAAAATGATGATGGCAGAAGCTCTTCTTCTCCTCGCACTATCCTTGTCGAAATTGTTGTTTGTGCGAGTTAAGGAATTGGAATTGGCATTGGCATTGGCATTGGTAGTAGTAGTAGTACGCGGCGGAATCGAAAAGGCTTGGGCACTCATGATGATGGATACCAGAAGTAGCACCATTGGTATCATCGTCGTAGCTATCCGCGAGCATGGCGGTGGTCTGGCAGTGGGTCGCCTTTTTTTATTCTTGTTGTGGGATACTTCCATTCTTCTAAAACTTGAGAAAAAGGAGGGACCGATTATTCAATTGATCCTTCGAACAATGAATGCCTTGATGATGATTCAATCGAAGTATGAGGAATGCTGTGGATTGATTCCACTGTCTTGACTGCTAAATAATATCGGCTGATGCTTTCTTCGAGAGTCTAGCTGCTGGAATGCTGGTAATATGGGTAAATACGCTGGATTCCCACTGACACAAGCGCCCCAATGGCGGCTCGCACTCGAATTTGTTGCGATGAAGAGGGGGGAGATGAAAATTATGATCTGGATGGCAAGATGGATTCGCCAAGGTCAAAACTCAATTTTTTGGTTGGAATATCAATAAGATAAAAATGGCAGCACTATCTGTCGTTCGATCAAATCAAGTCCGGCTCTGCTAAGATTAGTAGTCGAATAGCTACTGCTGGCGAGTAGCTGATTGGCTGCTCTGTGATGCTGTCGGTATGAACTTCTCGCTATCGATAGCTAGACCTAGTTGAGCTGGTCGATTGAATGATCATTCATTAATTTTTTTGACGGCGCGTTCGAGAATGGATCTTTGGTCGATGATGGTTTGATTCCTTCGACTCAATTATTTGTAGCTCGAACCCTAACCTACCACTTTAACAGCATACAGTAATAATATAAAGTCGCAACTCTGGACAATCTGACGCTTTAACTGTACAGTACTGTACTAAATCCAAAGTGATCTTTCGTGTACAGTAAAGGTTCCAGTAGAAGCAAGCTCGTTTTGATGACCGCGAAACAACCGGTACTTAACTTGTAAAACTGAAAGAGATAGCTGGTATCATACTACTGCAGCTACACTACGAGCCCCAGCAGATAAAGGACGATCTCTTGTTTTTTGAAGACGAATGAGCGGCTACTCTACTATTAGCTAGTAGTAGCTGGAGTAAATTCTCCACGTATTTTTACAAGCGATACTGCCGTCTATCACCACGTACTAACTTGAATGGACCGAAAAGTTGCATACCTAGTACTGCATTTGAGTTAACACCGGTACATACATCACGCAATTCTCAAAACGTAGATTGGTATACTTCGCCTATCCAGCAATAAGTTAAAGGATACCAAATCATATTATTTTTATACTCGAGCTACTAGAACGAGCTTGCCTCCAGTTGAATATAACGACGGATATTCAACTTGCAGGATTTTCGTTAACCGAGAGCACTAATCTTATATCCCCTTTATCTCCCATCTCCTCCACAAGATATCAAAAAAGTATTAACAGTTCCAAAATGAGTGCCAAAGATAACAAACGCGCGAGCGCGACCTTTCAAATGTTCAAGGACATGGAAACCAAGACGGAATTTCAAAAGGTCAAAATGGCTGGTTTCTTGCGGGAATTGCACAAGCTCGCCACCGAGGAGGCCAAATCCAAACTCATGAGCAGCATGGATCAATTGCCTCCAGCGGGGGGGCGTCGTAAATCGGCCGCCTTTGGCGATGGTACCATGTCCGTCATGGGATTGGATTTGGAAGAGTTGAAGCCAGAGGAAGCCCTTGGTAATTGCACAAGGGAGGAAAATTGGATTCTGGAAGTATTGTGGCGCTGGCACAAGCGGCAGTCGAAGTCATGTCCAAAGAAGAGACAGTCGTGGATTTGAAAGAGAAATGTCCCGGTTTAACAAAGGTGACGGTCGTAGGAGATTTGCACGGAAGCTTGGAGTGTTTGATGAAAGTCTTGAAATTGGTAGAGATTAAAACCTTGGCCGACTCGTCCGATCGTGTGGTCGTCTTTGATGGAGATTTTGTCGATCGCGGAAAACACAGCTTGGAAGTCTTAATGACTTTGATTTTGCTCAAATTAGCCCACAAAGATAAAGTATTTTTGATGCGTGGCAACCACGAGGATAGCATGACTGCCTCGACGTATGGATTCCGTGAAGAAGTCGAAACAAAATATGATTACGAAAAAGGAGATGAAATTTGGTACGAATTTGGACTTCTTTTTGCTTCCTTTCCCATTATTTCGAGGTCCAACTCGGCCGCCATTATGCATGGAGGAATTCCCCAGGAGGATTTTGATCTCGACGAAGTCAACGAATTATCCCCCGACGTTCGCTGTGAATTAAAGACGATTGCGGACCCCTACGATGAAGATGAACGCCTCGTGCAGGGAATTTTGTGGCTCGTACAGGGAATTTTGTGGAGTGACCCCACCGATGAAATGGGACTCGCCATGAGTGATCGTGGTGCCGGATATACCTTTGGGCCGGATATCACCAAGGATTTTTTGGACCGTCACGATCTGAAATTTATCATCCGGGCTCATGAACCCTTTGAAACTGGAACAAATCATCACGACTGTGGTGATGGAAGAGGTGTGGTCACCATTTTTTCAACGGCAAACTACCCCGAAGGAGAAGGTACCAACCACGGTGCTGTCCTCCATCTGGACGATATTGCTGGAACGTACGAGACGGTCAGCTTTATTCACCACGATGATGGTGAAGAGGCCGATGACAAGTCGGCCGGTGGTGGTAGCCTTGGGTCAAAGAGCGCGGGCGGCGGATACCATCATTTTCTTACCAAATTTATCGACGATCATCGCAGCAAGCTCGCCAACGCCTTTCGTGAGAAGCAGACACCTGCTGGCACTGTGACAATCGAGGAATGGGCTAAGATTATTGCGGATGTTTTGGAGCTGAAGGATGTGCCTTGGTTGGAATTGCAACCTGATTTGGCGCCCACCACGAAGCATGATGGCAACGAAATTGAATGGAAGAGATTTCTGGGCACCCACTCTTCGATTCCTAACACAGATCTATTGGAACAGGACCAAATTTCTCTTTTGCATAAACACAAGGACAAATTTCTGAATATTTTTCAGTTGTTGGATACCGACAAAAGTGGAACGATCGACGAGGAGGAATTTGTGAATGGAATTAAGATGCTCAATGAAGAGACCTCTGGGGACATGGTAGTGGACAATCCCGCTGAGTTGTTTCAAATGTTTGACAAGGACGGAGGTGGTGAAATCTCGATCGACGAATTTGTTGCGGCCCTGCAGGAGTCCGCCGCTCTCAAATGTGTTGCCGAAAAACTCGATGCCGGCAAAGTTACTGCCTTGCAGGAGAATCACGAGATGCTGCTCGTGGCATTCAAGTACCTAGATACCGACCGCAGTGGTGCTATTGACCGCGAGGAATTTCAGCGAGGTATCGATTTATTGAATAAGCGCTTGCCAGAAAGGAACAAGTTGGGGGATCCCAATGAGTTGTTCGAGTTGCTGGATTTGGACGG
>Ga0163149_10008205_pt1 | contig 10377 bp, 8 predicted proteins | sample OliLakLV19MP5G1_FD_148604 | JGI IMG/M metagenome (GOLD analysis project Ga0163149, IMG submission 148604) | Freshwater microbial mat bacterial communities from Lake Vanda, McMurdo Dry Valleys, Antarctica - Oligotrophic Lake LV.19.MP5.G1 | ecosystem: Environmental > Aquatic > Freshwater > Lake >...
CCTTACGGGGTGGTTTTGTTTTGTGGTAGAATGGGTCTCTACTTATGAAATTCAATTTCCTTACCAAAGTATTTGGAGACCATGCAAAACAAGAGTTAGCTCACACAGAACCAATTGTGGCCCGCATTAACGCATTGGAGTCAGAAATGAAGCTCTTTTCAGAGAGCGAAATGAAGGCAAAAACTGGCTCTCTGAGGGATCGCTACCAAGCTGGAGAAACCTTAGATGAGCTTTTGCCAGAGGCCTTCGCGCTTGTACGGGAAGCATCACAGCGAACCCTCGGTCAGCGCCACTTTGATGTTCAGCTGATTGGCGGAGTCGTGATGCATCAAGGGAAAATAGCAGAAATGCGCACCGGAGAAGGAAAGACTTTGGTTGCGACACTGCCTGCATACCTCAATGCTCTTGCGGGAGCTGGAGTGCACGTCATTACTGTAAACGACTATCTATCACGGCGTGATGCTGTGTGGATGGGGCAAATCTATGCATTCCTTGGTTTGTCAGTTGGCATCGTCAATCATGACGCGTCGTTCCTCTATGACCCAGAACATGGTGATGAAGACGCAGAGCGTGATGCAGTCGGCGGTTTTCAGGTAGTAAAAGAATTTTTACGGCCTGTATCTCGCAGGGAAGCCTATGCAGCTGATATTACATACGGAGTAAATAGTGAATTTGGATTTGATTATCTGCGAGACAATATCGAATATCAAGAAGGAAGCTTACGACAGCGCGAGCATGCATATGCAATTGTAGACGAAATAGACTCTATCTTGATTGACGAGGCACGTACTCCGCTTATTATTTCTGCACCGACCGCAGATTCTGAGAGCTTGTATAAAACCTTTGCTGATATATCGGAAAAGATGGTACGCGAGGATGACTACACCGTTGATGAAAAATTGAAGACAATTAGCCTTACTGAAGCAGGCATCGATAAGGCAGAAAAGCTTCTTGGGGTAGAAAATATTTACACAGACGGGGGAATCAAATACGTACACCACCTAGAGACTGCCGTGAGGGCAAAAGCACTCTTTCAGCTTGATAAGGCATATGTCGTTCGTGAGGGTGAAGTCGTCATTGTCGATGAGTTTACGGGAAGGCTTCAGCCCGGCAGGCGGTGGTCAGAAGGGCTTCATCAAGCCATTGAAGCAAAAGAGGGGGTTGTGGTACAAAAAGAGTCTCGAACCTTCGCTTCGATTACCTATCAAAACTACTTTAGACTGTACAAAAAGCTTTCGGGAATGACCGGGACAGCCTCCACCTCTGCAGAAGAGTTTTATAAAGTGTATGGTCTCGGCACCATCACCATTCCATCGAATCGTCAGATTGCACGCCTCGACCAAGATGATCTCATTTTCCAAACAGAGATAGGGAAGTTTAAAGCCATTGCAAAAAAGGTAAAGGAGCTCAATCAAAAAGGTCAACCAGTCCTCATTGGTACGGTTTCGATTGAGAAAAATGAAATGCTTTCGCAGTTTCTGATTCATGAAGGGGTGCGACATGAAATGCTGAATGCAAAAAACCATGAGCGAGAAGGGGAAATCGTAGCGCAGGCTGGAAGAAAGGGTTCCGTGACAATTGCGACGAACATGGCAGGGCGAGGGGTAGACATTAAGCTTGGCGGTAATCCGGGGAGCGTTGATGCGCTCGAAGAGGTAAAGCAAATCGGCGGCCTTTTTGTGCTCGGTACTGAGCGTCATGACGCGAGGCGGATAGACAATCAGCTTCGGGGAAGAGCGGGACGCCAAGGTGATCCTGGTGAGACACAATTTTTCGTTTCACTCGAAGATGATTTGATGCGCGTGTTTGCGTCGGATACTATTAAAAAAATGATGGGGCGATTTGGTATTCCCGAAGACCAGCCAATTGAAAACAGGCTCATCACCAGCTCACTTGAAAAAGCCCAGGAGCGAATCGAAGGATTTAACTTTGATGCACGAAAGCACGTGCTCGAATTTGACGATGTGATGAATTTCCAGAGAAAGGTGGTTTATGAAAGAAGGAGAAATCTTCTGCTCGGTGATGAAACAGCGGTCAGGACCTATCTCAAAAAACTCCTCGAGAAGTCAGATGATTCAGTAAAAGCAGTTGTAGCACAAAAAGAAACTGAAATTGGCACTGTGCCGTTTATTCAAAATGCTCGCATGGTGTCACTCCAAGCTATTGATATGTTCTGGGTTGAGCACTTAGAAATGATGGACTACCTAAGGGGTACGGTAAACCTCCGTGCATATGGTCAGCGGGAGCCACTTGTAGAATACAAACGGGAGGGCCTCAAGCTCTTTAAAGAAATGGAGGTGGCAGTAGAAGAGGAGGTGCTACGAGTGCTCCCCTACATCGGCTCACAGGCAGCAAAAGCAGAAACAGTCCGTCTAACAGAAATTAAAGATGGCGCAGAAATACTGACCAGTCAAGGTGATATGAGTCCAACAAGTGCAGTCGGAAGAAATGATATCTGTCCGTGTGGATCAGGAAAAAAATGGAAAAAATGTGGAATGCTGACTACAGAGGAGCACCAAAAGTTTCTTCAAACCCTTGCATAGCATGCTGAATTTCTTCGCATCACTGAGTGCTCTAGGGACATACACATCACTCTTTTTCTTAAATTTTATTGAAGGGACAGCTGTTGTGCTTGCGTTCTCTGCTATTGCTTCTCATGGTTTTCTAAATCCATTTCTTGTTGGAGTCGTAGTGGTCGTCAGTGATATATGTGGGGACATCTTTTATTATAGTGTCGGCAGAAGCGGTAACACTCTATTTGCACGATTTAAGCCAGAAGAACATCGGCTTCTCAAGGTTCGTGATGCGATGCGAACGCATCCCGCAAAGCTCCTCTTCCTTTCTAAAGTGACGTATTCGGTAGGATTCCTCATCCAAATTGCTGCAGGGGCTACGCGGTTACCATTTTGGTACTTTCTTTTTTTTAATGTAATTGGTACCACAGTAAAAACATCGGTACTGGTATCTATTGGGTATTTTTTCGGTTCAACTTTTCTTGCGATTGACTCAAATATCGGTAAGGTGATGATTGGCGCGGTTTTCGTCGCGCTGTGCAGTGTTGTGATATTTTACATTCGAAAAAAAGCGCATAATTGAGAAAACGCATATTAAGTAGATGGGCAACGAAGCGCTCTCTCATGGTATGATTTCTCTATGGATTCTCATGCATCTCAAAAAAAACGTGGATTTTTTGAACGACTTATCGTTGGTAAAAAAGCTCCAAAAGTGCAAAAAAAAGTAATTCGAAAAAAAATCTTGAATATTCAAGGAATACCGCATGAGCCCGTACACGTAGCAATTTCACCCATAATAACTGTTTCTTACCCTTTAGCGAATCCATTAGATGTGGCAACAAATCTCTCAGCTCAAAGTTTTAATATTCCAGCAATAGAAGAAGTAGTGCCTGCACCTTCGTTCACAGAGATAAGCCAAGAAGTAAAAGAAGAACCGATAGTAAAAAAGTTAATTGTCGAATTATTTGAGGAAGAAGGTCTTGCCCAAGAAGAAGTTTTTGATGCGGTGATAGAGGTGTTGATTCCCGAAGAGTGCACTCCAGAGCCGATACCTTTTGATGAAGATGCGTTGTTTGTGCCACTGCGCAATTCGTTTCAAGGATCGGCACCTCAGGCAAAGGTCAATCAAAAAAATAGTACCGAACTCTCTCGGCCCATCGAAGAATGCGATTACTATCATTCCGGTGAAGGCGTGGTGTTTACGTCGCTTTTTGATCTCGTGGCCTATTTAGAGAATGTCAGCGATGCTGATTTTGAGTCAAAGGTGCTCCCCCAGCGTGCATTGCTCTATAGATGGATTGAAACATTATTTGAGTCAAAGAAGCTCATTACGCTCCTTGAGCTCGCTGACACAAGGAAGGAGGCGCTCGGGTATATCAAAGCGGCTCTGGCATAGCAGAATGCTATAAAAAACATTACAAAACCTTCATACAAGTGTTTACAGGTCGTAATAAACTTCTTTGCGATCTCCTCCTGTGGGATTAAAAAGGCGCTACGGGCCTCTGTGAGGGTTTTTTTAGGTACATTTGAGCAAGGTTTAAGTTTGTGTTTTGATATAGAGAAAGCTTGTAAGTCAAAAAACTAAGAGTACAGTTGTAGAAGTTAGGTTTCTTAGATAAACCTTATCTAAGCTTGTTTGGAAGAATGATTATTAATGCCTTTTTAATACTATCTAGGCTGTGGGGGAGGGGAAGATACTTGTATGGATATAAAAACGATAGTAACTCATGATGGCGGTTTTCATGCAGATGATGTATTTGCAGTAGCGACCGTTCTCCTTACATTTCCGGCTGGAACAGAATATCGAATTATTCGAAGTCGTGATTCTGATTTTATGGCAACTGCCGATTTCGTGCTTGATGTGGGTGGAGTATACGACCCCTTGAAAGGGAGGTTTGACCATCACCAAACTGGTGGATCCGGGGGATATGAAAATACAATTCCTTACGCATCATTTGGTCTCGTGTGGAAAACGTATGGTAAGCAAATTTGTGGAAACGCTGATATTGCAGAGTCGATTGCAGAAAAAATTGTAATGCCAATTGATGCCATTGATAATGGGGTTGAAATTTGTACCCCAACTTTCCCCGGAGTAAGATCTTTTTCTATTTCTGATTATTTATGTTCATACTGGATTGATGAGCATCAAAAAGAAAGTGATACCCTTGTGGTGTTTGAAGAGGTAGTAATGCTCGCTAAAAATTTGCTTTCAAGGATGGTTGAAAAAGCTCGCCATATCGCTGAGGAAGAAAAAGAAGTGTTGGCATTCTACGGGCAATCAGATGACAAGCGCATCATAGTACTTCCTCGTTCAATGGCTTGGGAAAAAATCTTAGTTTCAAAACCCGAGCCTCAATTTGTCATCTATCCTTCAGACGATCAGACTCGATTTCGGGCAAAGGCAGTTCGCAAGACACTCGGTTCATTTGAGACAAAAGTTTCTTTTCCCGAGAGCTGGGCGGGAAAAGTTGATGGAGATCTTGCAGAGATAACAGGTGTACCAGATGCGGTGTTTTGTCACAATAAGCGATTTTTAGTTGTAGCAAAAAGCCTTGAGGGTGTGCAAGCGCTCGTGAAAAAAGCGCTCGTCTAACAGAGGGGTACTTTCCACCCTTCTATGGTAGAGTGGTGATACAATGTTTGTAGATGAACTAACAATAAAAGCTAGGGCAGGAAACGGCGGGAACGGCGTGGTTTTATGGCGTCATGAAAAAGGTAAAGATATGGCAGGCCCTGCAGGGGGAGATGGCGGGAAGGGCGGAAGTGTCTACATCAGGGCAGTTCGTGATTTAGGTCTTTTGGCTCGGTATCGTACGGTAAAGGAGTTCACTGCCACTCCTGGTGAGGATGGTCAGAAAAAAAGCAAGAAAGGAAAAGACGGGGAAGATTTTGATCTTGCACTTCCGATTGGGAGTATTGTTATCAATCAAACTACCAAAGAACGTTTTGTGCTCGAAACGGAAGGAGAGAAAATTCTTATTTTAAATGGAGGACGAGGTGGTCTTGGAAACGAGCATTTTAAATCATCGACCAATCGCTCACCGAAACAGGCGACAGACGGAAAGATGGGAGAAGAGGCAGAGTTTTATATCGAGCTCGAGCTCGTGGTAGATGCAGGGCTCATTGGCCTTCCAAATGCTGGCAAGTCGAGTTTAGTCAACGTACTCACGAATGCAAAAGCAAAAGTGGGAAGTTTTCAGTTTACGACACTCGAGCCAAATCTCGGCGCATTTTATGGATTTGTCCTCGCTGACATTCCAGGGCTCATTGAAGGAGCATCAGAGGGCAAAGGTCTTGGGTATAAATTCTTACGTCATATCAAGCGAACGAAGATGCTCCTACATTGCGTATCTGCAGAAAATGAAGACGTAGCCGCAGCATATGCAGTAGTACGAAAAGAGCTCGAGCTTTTCCAAAAAGATTTACTCTCAAAAAAAGAAATTATCATACTCACCAAAACCGATTTGCTCAGTAGTGAGAAGATTGCAAAAAAAATTTCGGATCTCAAAGGAAATGGAAGTGCTGTGTGCAGTGTCTCGACAATCGATGACGCTTCAATTGGTGTGTTTTCAAAAGAGCTTTCTTCATCTCTTACAGAAGTATAGGTTTTTTTCTATACACTGTATTCTGTATTTTTCACATACGCCTACCGGAAGGGAGAAATTCACAAATGAGCAATCTCCTGTTAGTATAGGAAGTCTATGGCTATAGAAGACTACACACTGACAGTTGGACTTGAGGTCCACGCAGAGCTCAAAACCGGACAAAGATGTTCTGCAAACTCAAAGAACGATCCAGATGAGAAGCGTCCAAACGTCAACATTTGCCCTGTATGTATGGGCTTCCCCGGGACGCTCCCGACCATCAATAAGTCTGCAGTTGCCCATGTTATCCGAACCGGTATTGCAATCGGTGGTAGCATCGCTGATTTCACCGAATTTGACCGAAAAAACTACTTCTATCCCGATATCCCAAAAGGTTACCAGATCACTCAGCTCAAGTATCCACTCGTTTCAGGTGGTCTGCTCGCAGGTGTTCCTGTCACTCGCATTCATCTCGAGGAGGACACGGCACGTTCAAGTCACGCGGGTGGCGATTTTAGTCTTGTGGACTACAACCGAGCGGGAATACCGCTTATGGAGCTTGTAACTGAGCCGGTCATTCGTTCAGCGGAGCAGGCATCTCAGTTTGCAAAAGAGCTTCAACTACTCCTCCAAACTCTCGGAGCAGGTGATGCCAACATGGAAAAAGGGGAAATGCGCGTAGAAGCGAATATTTCGGTTTCTAAAAATGCAGAGTTTGGTACGAAAGTAGAAGTGAAAAATCTTAACTCATTTCGTGCGGTCGAACATGCGATTGCCTTTGAAATGAAGCGTCACATAGACCTTATCGAAGCGGGAGGACAGGTAATCCAAGAAACTAGGGGATGGGATGAGACAAAAGAAGTCACATTTTCCCAGCGTGCAAAAGAAAACTCTCATGATTATAGATATTTTCCTGAACCAGATTTGCCTAAGATCTGGATATCGAAGTCTTCTGATTTAAATATCGCCGCATTTTCCCACACAATGCCTGAGCTACCATGGAATATGCGTATTCGCTATGTATCTGAGCTCGGACTTAAAAAAGAAGACACAGAGTTTTTTGTCCGACTTGCAAATTGGAAGCAATATTTCGAACATGTTGTGGGTCATTCAAAAGACCAAAAGCTTATCCAGACGATTGCAAACTATCTTACCTCTGATCTAGCAGGTCTACTCAAGGCGGGAGGTAAAGATTTCGGAGAGGTTGACCTATTCTCCCTCATCTCAACTGAGGACTTCCTCGTACTCATGAACATGGTCACATCAGGACTGCTCTCTTCTCGCGGAGCAAAAGACATTCTCAAATTCCTTTTTGATGGGGAAAAAAATACTGAGTCAATCGCAACAGAAAAAGGGTTGCTACAAAAAAGTGATGAAGGCGAGCTTACAAAAATCGCTGAAGAAATTTTGCAGGCTAACCCTGCGGTTGTTTCCGAATACAAGCAAGGGAAGGTTTCGGTCATACAGTTTTTTGTAGGGCAGGGAATGAAGGCGACAAAAGGGTCAGCCAATCCTGAAGTACTTAAGAGTCTATTTGAGAAACTTCTTGGATAGTAACATCAATACCTCACAAAAAAATACCGCCCTAGGGCGGTATTTTTTTGTGAGGTATGGGAGCTTAGAATTCTTCAACTGATCCTTCGGTCATTACTCGAAAGTCGATATCGTTCTTTTCGAGTATCAGTTTGGGAAGGGTGTGCGCTGAGCCAAAGCGGGTACCATCATGGACCGGGAATGCAACTTTCGGTTTGAGCTTGAGTGCATAATCAATGGCATCTCCAATTCTCATCCATGGCCCTGAAACGGGAAGAGCGAGAATCTCGATGGTTCTTTGGGGATCAGTAAATGCATCTCCTGGATACCAAAGTTTTTCATCAATAAAAAAACCAATATTGGAAGAAAGGGGAATAGTGCTATGCATTTGAGCATGAGTTTCTCCAAATCCTAAAAGGGAAACATCACGGAGCTGTTTAGTTTCTAAGTGGGAAATCTTTGCATGTCTGATGTTCTGAGCGGTAAGGAGGTTGCTGACAGAGTCATTGCAGATGATTGTAACCCCAGGATTATTCATAAGAATTTCTCTGAGCGACTCAAGATGGTAATGGTCTTGATGCTCATGAGTAAAGAGGCAGAAGTCTATATTCGAAAGCTTTGCGTGCTCTGGAGCTGTATAGCTCCCAGGATCAGTTAAGATACGGATACCTCGTATTTCGATGAGGAGACAGCAGTGTCCAAGTTTAGTAATTTTCATGGTGACAGTATATCAAATATTAGTAGCAAAATGAGCATCAAATGATGCTCATTTTGCTACTAATATTCTAAAAAATGTTTCACGGATTTTAGAGTATTTTTTCTCGTTCATCCGAGATGGCATATAAGAATATAGGTTATATAGAAAAGGATACTAAGAGACGGATACCTACTGCTCATCTTCAAGGTGTTTAACTACGAGCTTCTTCATTCTATTTCGAGCATTACTTTGTGCCATACCTCCGTTTTCGATATCTTCAATGATTGTAAGGAGGTTTACCACCTTATAAACTCGATAGTTGTTCATAGGGTGACGCTGAGCAGGGAACTTTCCATTCTTGTCCCAATTTCGGAGGGTAAGAGGGGAAACTCCGAGCACATACGCAGCTTCTTTAATTGTGACGAATTTTTTGTACTCCATAGTATTAGCCATTTAATCTTATATAAACCTTAATAAACTTATACATAAAGTATATCTTGTTAGATACTAGTTATCAATGTTTATATGTGAATAGATAGTAACAAGCAATTAATGGATTATGGATTAGTAATAGTTGTTTTTGAAATTAATGTAATAAATGTTGAATTTTTGGGATAATAAGTTACTAGCTTTTGTCTTGAGAGTTAATTATCTTCGAAACAATTTTTTTTACTCTTTTATCAAATTTTTACTTTACAGTCACTTAAAATCTAATTTTTTTGACAGGGAACACGATTAGATTTGATATTAGAAATATTCTGTTTTATCCCCAGAAACCCATATCTATAATGTTATGACAAACCTATAATAGAGGAGATGAACAGCGATCTTTATTTCGATGGAAAAAAATATATCTCGTCTAGCCGAGCTGCAAAAATTAGTGGCTATGTAAATGACTATATTGGACAACTCTGCCGAGATGGCAAGCTTGAATGTCGTATGATCGGAAGGTCATGGTATGTGTCTTTTGATTCTCTTATTGCTCACAAAAATTCGAACCAATCTCCTTCAAAGAACAAAGTTCAAAAAACGTTAAAGACCCAGCAACTTGTTGAAGTAGAATCGAAAGACACCTCTCCGGTCAATTTTGAGCCTCAGTTTGTAACTTCTTCTACTCTGGTCTCACGCCCCGATTTCGCTAACCTTGATGTACCAAAAGGAGCTCCTGTAGAGACGATTCTTTTTGAGTCACTTTATGTTTCTCCAATCTCAGTCCCATCTCCCGTCACACCAAGAGTTGAACTCCCATTATTTGCATTCGATCTGCAGTCTCCACTTGAGGTGAAAGTTTCTGAAGAGTCGACACCAATTCTAGAAGAAGTGCTAGAGGCTGTTGATGTTGAGCACCGAATTAAAATTTCAACAGTAAGTGATGAGCATATTATCACTGAAGTGAGTTCATCAAAAATTGTTGAAGAGGAAACTGCGCTTGATGAAAAAATACTTTCAGAGGTAATCACCCCTGTTGTTTCTACAATCTCTGTTATCCATGCAATTCCAAAAACTCATCATGATATTTTTGGAAAAAAGTTTCCTACCGTGGTTGGTATGGCCGTTGCAATCCTTATATCTTTTATGGGATTCCGATTTGTGCTTGATACAAATCCAGAAGGTGCAATTGTCTATTCTACGATTTCAGAATCTGCGAGTGGTGCCGTCACGAGTGTCATCGCTCCTGTTGCAAGTCTTGGTGGAAATCTCGGTGCAAGTGCATTTAGTGGTGCAGGCACATTTATTGCGGATGTTTCAGAGCGTTTCTATTTAGCCGTGAACGATTGGACTGGTGGTGGTGAGAGAGTGCTACTCGCACTTATTCGGTCTCGAGCAAAACAAAAAGAATATACCGATGACCCGCCAATCTTTGCAGATGAGAAACCAACTCAAGGAATGGTTGTGGTGCCGGTAACCGCAAAAACAGATCGAGAAGCAACAGTAGCAAAAATCAAAAGTTCGTTTTCAGATGAGGTGTCAGTGCGACCAAGTGCGGATGGTTCAGATGGGGTGATACAGCCAGTATTTAAGAGATCGAAAGGAGATGATTACTTGTATG
>Ga0163149_10008207_pt1 | contig 10374 bp, 5 predicted proteins | sample OliLakLV19MP5G1_FD_148604 | JGI IMG/M metagenome (GOLD analysis project Ga0163149, IMG submission 148604) | Freshwater microbial mat bacterial communities from Lake Vanda, McMurdo Dry Valleys, Antarctica - Oligotrophic Lake LV.19.MP5.G1 | ecosystem: Environmental > Aquatic > Freshwater > Lake >...
GTGCTTTTTTGTTTTATTAAAAGAGACATTATTCTGAGATCTGAGAAATATAGGCAATTGCTTATATTCGGATGTTGGTGGCCATAGGGTCGGAACAAATTAGTTTTCAAACAAAACGGTTGACATTTTACTAAAACAAATTCTCCACAGGGACAAGTACGCGACCAACCAGCCGGTTGACAATAAAGTAAAGGCCGACCCTTCGCTTTTTTTAAGAAGATTCTCCTCCGATTGCCCAGCGCTTTTGGTACATGCCATAGCCGCGCAAACCCACCGCGACACCAAAGCTAATGGCAAGAGCCAAACCCCCACACACAAAAGTGCCGAAAATAACCCTGAAAAATAGTATTTTAGATTTTTGATTTTGACCACATACTAACTGAATCGATGAGCTTAAATACACAATCACTGCAACCCGTTATTAACTTCCTTTGGACAGTTGCGGATGATGTTTTGGTAAATACCTACCAAAAAGGAAAATACAAAGATGTTATCCTGCCAATGGTGGTTATTCGCAGACTTGACTTGCTATTAGAACCAACCAAAGACCAAGTTTTAAAGACTTTCAATGAATACAAAGCCAAACTCCAAAACCTTGACAGCTTGCTGACCAACAACAAACATGGTTCTGGTTTGGCATTCTACAATACTTCAAAGTTTACCCTAAAAAAACTGCTTGACGACCCCAAAAACCTGAGAAGCAATTTTGAAAACTACCTGAACGGCTTTTCAGAAAATGTGCAGGACATTATTAAACAATTCAAATTCAGAAATGAAATTGAAACATTAGACGATGCTGACATTTTATTTTCTTTGATTGAAAAATTCTGTTCACCAAAAATTGAATTGCATCCAGACAAATTGCCACCATTGGCAATGGGTTATGTGTATGAAGATTTAGTAAGACGATTTAACGAAGAAAACAACGAAGAAGCAGGGGAACACTTTACTCCAAGAGAAATTATTGATTTAATGACACACCTTGTTTTTCTTCCAGTGAAAGACAAAATACAACAAGGGACTTATTTGGTTTACGACCCGTGTGTAGGCAGTGGCGGTATGCTTACGATTGCAAAACAATTTATGCTCAACCCTGTCGGACTGATTAAGAGCAAAGCCACCGTTCATTTATACGGACAGGAAAGCACACCTTTTATTTACGCCACTTGCAAAAGCGATATGCTGATAAAAGGTGAAGACCCAAACAAGATTGCTTACGGCAGCACATTAAGTGCTTATGGTTTTGACAACAATTTGAAATTTGATTTCATGTTGACCAATCCGCCTTACGGAAAAACCTGGGCTCCTGATAAAAAAGCATTGGGTGTTGGTGAGAAAGGAAAAATAATTGACAAAAGATTTATGCTGAAAGGCAGCTACAAAGAAGAAGCCGTAACAAGCCGTGTTAATGACGGACAGTTAATGTTTGTGTTGCATATGCTTAGTAAAATGAAAGACACCGAACTCGGCAGCCGCATTGCATCTGTTCACAATGGTTCGGCTTTGTTTACGGGCGATGCAGGACAAGGCGAAAGCGAAATTCGCAAATACATTATTGAAAACGATTTATTGGAAGCCATTGTAGCGTTGCCAAACGATATGTTTTATAACACAGGCATTCCTACTTACATTTTCCTTTTCACCAACCGTAAAGCCAAACACAGAAAAGGAAAAGTGCAATTGATAAATGCTACTTCCGAAAGGTTTTATTACAAAATGCGAAAACCATTGGGTAAAAAACGGGTAGAATTTTCAAAAGAACATATTCCTGTGATTGAGAAAATGTTTCTTGATTTTGAAGAAACGGAATACAGCAAAATATTTGATAATGCCGATTTTGGCTATGCACAAATTACTGTTAACAGACCTGAAAGAGACGAGAAAGGAAATATAGTGTATGCAGGCAAAGGCAAACCCAAAAGCGACAGCAAACTAAAAGACACCGAAAACATTCCCTTGAAAGAAGACATTCAAGAATTCTTTAAACGTGAAGTATTACCATTTGCACCCGATGCTTGGTGGGATAAAAAGGACACCAAACTTGGTTACGAAATAAACTTTGCCAAATACTTCTACAAACACCAAGCACCAAGGGCATTGACTGATATTGCCAAAGACATTTTGGCTATTGAGCAAGAAACGGAAGGTTTACTAAAAGAGATAATTGAAGCATGAAAAGGAGTCAATGCTATAAAAGAGAAACGCCTCTTTTGGGGAGGCGTCAGACCAAGGATACTATCCTTGGTGTTGTTCTTGACTGCAAATTTAAAGGAACTAAACCTTAATTTCCAAATAATGAGTGTTAATAAAGAAAGGGTAATAGCATACATTGATGGATTCAACCTTTATTTCGGAATGAGAGAAGCTGGCTTTGACAAATGTAGGTGGCTTAATGTTAAAAAGTTAGTTAGTAACCTACTACAATCCAACCAAGAATTAGTGGGGGTAAAATACTTCACAAGTCGGGTTAGCAATAATCCGGATAAACAAAAGCGGCAATCTACTTACATAGATGCATTAGAAACCGCTGGAATAGAAATATTTTATGGCAATTATCAGGATGGCTCTGAAGAATGCAGACGTTGTGGGCACGTGTGGCGCACTGCAAAAGAAAAAATGACCGATGTAAATATTGCTACAGCCATTATTGTAGATGCCTATAAAGATGAGTATGATATGGCCATGCTTATTTCGGGAGATAGTGATTTGACCCCACCCATAAAGGCAGTGCATAGCCTATTTATCAAAAAAAGGATTTTCATAGCCTTTCCGCCCAAAAGACACAATAGTTCAATGGCATTGGTAGCCAAAGGCTCTATGATCATTGGAAGAAAGAAATTGGTGGATTCGCAGTTTGATGAAGAAGTAATCAGTAAATCAGGGTATAAGCTAAAAATACCTACCGAATGGAAATAGTGGATACCCTAGTTACTAAAACTGCTTGGCTGGGGGAGTTCCCGGCTCATTGGGAAGTGCTACGCATAAAAAACTTGTTTCAGGAAATGGACAGCCGAAGCGAAACAGGAAGTGAAGAATTGCTTTCGGTTTCTCATTACACAGGCGTAAGACTAAAACGTGAAAGTTTAGAAAACGAAGACGACCACATTACCAATGCAGAAAGTTTGGTGGGTTACAAATTGGTAGCTAAAAATGATTTGGTAATCAATATCATGTTGGCTTGGAATGGAAGTTTAGGAATTTCTCCATTCAATGGAATTACAAGCCCTGCCTATTGTGTGTACAGAATTAAAGAAGAAAACAATCCTGAATATTTCGGTTACTTATTTACCACCAATTTATTTAAAGCAGAGTTTCGCAGAAACAGCACAGGAATTATTGACAGCCGTTTGCGTTTATACTCCGATAAATTATTCAGCATCTTTTCAGTTGTGCCCCCCAAAGAGGAACAAGATGAAATTGTGCAACACATTAAAGAGCAATCAAGAAAAATTAATCAGTTCATTCAAAAGAAGAAAAGATTTATTGAATTGCTGAAAGAGCAAAGACAAAGTATAATTACTAAAGCAATCACAAAAGGAATAACTAAAAATGTCACTTATAAAGATTCAGGCATTGAATGGTTAGGTGAAATTCCTTTACATTGGAATCTAATTAAGTTGAAATTTATTGGCGAATCAATTATTGGTTTAACATACAGTCCTCTTGAAATGGTTGATGAAGATGATGGAATATTGGTAATGCGTTCTTCAAATATTCAAAACGGAAAATTCACTTTGGATGACAATGTATTTGTCAATAAGGAAATCCCGGAAAAATTAATTACAAGAAAAGGAGATATACTTTTATGTTCAAGAAATGGTAGTGCTTCTTTAATTGGCAAAAACATTTTGATTGATGAAGAATCAGAAGCCAAAACATTTGGTGCTTTCATGACAATCTTTAGAAGCCCTCTTTTTAATTATCTGTATCAATTTTTCAACTCAAATATTTTCAAATCACAAACTGCATTATTTGCCACTTCAACAATAAATCAATTAACTAATGATATTTTAAGCAATCTTAAAGTTGCCTATCCCGAAAGTATTGAAGAACAAAATCAAATTATAGAATACATCAAAATCGAAACCGCCAATATTGACACCGCCATAGCCAAAGCTGAAAGAGAAATTGAACTAATAAAGGAATACAAAGGGGCAATGATAAGTGAGGCGGTGATGGGAAAAATTAAATTGAATTAATAAAGTGAAATACTATTTCAAAAAATTTGCAAAACAGAAAATACAAAGTGAGCCAGACGCTTTTGTTTGGCTTCTTTATTTTGTGTATTGCAGTTTGATTGATGTAGAAACAAGTGGCGGTGATATTTGGGAACATCTTAAAAGAAGAATCAGGGATTTTAATTTTGACAAACGAACAGCTACCAAAATAAAAAGCAGTGCTACATTCCTACTTAAAAATTTAGGAGCAAACACAAGTAGTGTTGCAGCAAGTTCTCCAATTTCAAAATTAAAAGAACTGCAAGTAAAAAATTTCAGAGGGTTTGGTTCGGAATTTAATGGTGATGATAAAGGAGTTTTTATTGAATTTGATTCTAACAATACAATTTTTTATGGACCAAATGGAAGTGGCAAATCTTCGCTATGTGATGCTTTGGAATATAAACTCACAGGTCAGGTAAGAGAAGCAATAAGAAGAAACAGAAAAGTTGGAGAATATGTAAAAAGAATTGGTGCAGCTACTAATCCTTCTTTAACAATTTCATTTGTTGATGCTGCTATAGTCGGAGAAAGATTAACCGAGGAAGAAAATAAATATTACTCACAAGCATTCATTGAGAAAAATAGAATTCAAGAGTTCAGTTTATTTGGCTCAAAGGATACAGGCATAAAGAAAGAACAAGTTCTTTCTATTCTAATTGGAATGGATGATTTGTCAAATTTGGCAAAGTCATTTGTTCTACCAGCCGCTTTCAAATCAAACTTAGCGAATTTCAAAAGAAGTATTGTAGCCAATAAAATCATAGCATTAAACAATGCAAACGGCAGCAACACAACTTTGAAAAAAACTTACGAGGATGCAATTGCAGCCGAGAAAGTAAAAGCAGATACAATTCTTACAAAGACAGGAATAACCATTCCAGACTTAGATGCAGAATTGGGAATAATTAAAACTGCAATTGATGAAACCAATGCAGACACACTTTCACTTTCATCGGTTGCCGTTCTATCTCACACACAAAACGATTTTGAAAATTCCATTCAGGCAGTGGAAGAAAGCTTGCAGAAGTATGATGAATTGAATGAAAAACTTATTGCAGCAAAAACAGATTTAAGTTTCTCAAATCTCTATACAGCAATTGAAGAATTACAAGAAGTTGTTACAGATGCTTGTCCTGCTTGTGACACTCCACTTGCAACTGTCACACGAAACCCATTCGCAAAAGCAAGTGAAGAATTAGTAAAGCTAAAAGGCATTAAGGAACAGGAAACAGAGTTTTCCAGTCAGAAAAATATTGTAGAAGAAAAATTGAAATCATTGGAATTGTTACACAACAATCTTGTTGCAAACACAACATCGTCAACTGTATTAAAAAGTTTTATTGCAAACGGAACAGTTTTCAATTCAAAATCGCCAGTGTATTCTTTAGCAACAAGAAATGTAATTGATGAAAATGTATCTGGAATTAAACAACAAGTTCCAACCATCGGAAATTATTTTACCGAAGTTGATTCGCTTCATCAAAAGCAAACGCAAAAACAAACAAGAGTTACTGCAAATAGTGAAAAGGTTTCGGTTCTTAATGGGAGAAAGAATTCTGTTGAAGCGATAAAAAACACTTGGCAAAGTTCACAAACAAAGTTGGATGCAGTGAATGTTTCATTAGGAGCATACACAACTCAATTGGGAATATTCACAACTGAAAAAATTGCAGAAGATGAATATAATGCTTTCATTGATTCACTAAGCGGAATTTATTCTTCCTTCTACACTCAATTACAAACATTCAAAGACACAGAATTTCAAACCCGATTTGGAAAACTTGAAACTGAAATTGCAGGGTTTTACACTCAAATAAATAAACACGATGCTGACCATGAAATTGTAGAGTTGTTTAAAATTGATAATTCAGATGCAGATTATAAAATTGAATTTAAAGTTAAAGGTTCAGCAGTTGTAGAAGATGCTTCAATAAAATTTAGTGAGGGACATTTAAGGTCGTTGGGTTTGTCAATCCTTTTGGCTAATGCAAAAATCAATGCTTTGCCTTTTATCATTTTTGATGATGTGGTTAATGCAATTGATTCAGACCACCGAGCAAATATTATTGAGATGATGGTAAAGGATTCCTATTTGAAAGATGTTCAGCAAATAGTTTCTACACATGACAGGTTGTATTGGGAACGGTTCAGTTTAGAAAATCAAAAAGGAAAGTTCAGCAGCTTTGTTTTGAAATGCACAAAGCAAGGTGTGGTGCATTACCATTACAATTTGAGTTTCAAAGAAAAAATTCAAAATGCACTTAACCATTTTGACATTCGCCAAGCATTGCTTTATAGCAGAATCTGGTTTGAAACCATTGCAAAGCAATATTGCATGGAGAACAATACTGTATTATCGGGAACTCTTAAACAAAGTGAGTTTCATGTTACAATTGAACCCTCATTAGGTTCAATCTATAGAGAACTCAATCTTGCACTTGCTGACAACGAACATTTGAAAGTTTTACATCAAGACGAAATAAACTACAAAGGAATCAATCAAGAGCATCATTCATTTGACGAGTATAATTTCAATTTTATTCATTCAAGAACAAGCCAAGAAGTTCAAAAAATATTTGATGCAGTAACAGGTCTTGATGATGATATTCGTTTTTTGAAAGCTCATATTCCAATGCTTGATAAGTTGATTGCTTCTCATAAAACAGGGAGTGATAAAATAAAAACGCTGAATGTAAAAATGCCTTTAGATGTTCAGCAAGGAATCATTGACAAACAAAACAACATCATAAGTTTATTGACCGATTTTCCTGATAAAATGACCAAGCTAAAAATGGAAACTGCTGTAGTTAAAGCAGCAGAAGTAAAAATAAAAAAGGTGTTAGTTGGAAGTCTTCTTACATCACTGATGAATCGTAAAATAGAAAGCTAATGAAAACCGATACCACAGAAAAAGGTTTAGAATCTCACATAACGCAGCACTTGTGTTTAGTGAATGCTTTTGAAGAAAGGCATTTCAGTAATTACAATCGTGTGGATTGTATAGATGAAGATTTGCTTTTCAATTTCCTGCAAGCCACACAGGAAAAAGAAGTTTTGAAATTGCAATCCATTCACGGCAGCAATTTCAGAAGCAAAATATTATATCGCTTAAACAATCAAATCAAAACCTTTGGCATTATTGAAGTTTTCCGCAAAGGCATTACCGACAATAACATTAAACTCAAACTGTTTTTTGATAAACCAGTTTCCAACCTAAACGAAAAAGATTTAGCACTCTACAATCAAAACATTTTTTCAGTTACAAGACAGGTTCATTACAGTAATCAAAATGAAAATTCGCTGGACATGGCAATTTTCATAAACGGTTTACCCATTATCACATTTGAACTTAAAAACGAACTGACCAAGCAAACCGTAAAAGATGCCATCAAGCAATATAAAAGCAACCGTGACCCAAAAGAAGAACTCTTTAGGCTGGGTCGCTGTATGGTTCATTTTGCATTAGATAGCGAGCAGATTTGGATGGCGACCCATTTGAAAGGTGAAAGCACTTACTTTTTACCGTTCAACAAAGGCTACAACAACGGTGCAGGAAATCCACCCAATCCAAGCGGAATAAAAACTGATTATCTCTGGAAGGATATTTTAACCAAAGACCGTTTAACAAATATCATTCAGAACTATGTTCAATTGTTTGAAGAAGAAACGGAAAAGATTTTACCTGATGGTAAAGTAAAAAAAGAGAAAGTAAAGAAACTTATTTTTCCACGCTATCATCAAATTGATTCTGTTGACAAACTACTTACCAACGCTAAAGAAAACGGAGCAGGCAAACGCTATTTGATACAACATTCAGCAGGTTCAGGCAAATCAAATTCCATTTCTTGGTTGGCTCATCAATTAGTTGGATTATTTGACAAAGACAATGAAAGCACCGTTTTTGATACAATAATTGTAGTAACAGACCGTAAAATATTGGATGCTCAAATCCGCAATAACATTAGGCAATTTGAGCAAGTGAAAGGTGTTGTGGAAGCCATTACGGAAGGAAGCAAGCAATTAAAAACTGCTTTAGAAGAAGGCAAAAAAATCATTATCACAACCATTCAGAAATTTCCATATATCGTAAATGAAATTGGCGAACTGCCCGGAAATAAGTTTGCCATCATTATAGACGAAGCACACAGCAGTCAAAGCGGAAACACAGCAGGAAAGCTAAATGAAACACTATCCAAAGACTTTGAAAAAGTTCAGGTTGATGATGATGAATTTGTGTTTATGGACAAAGACCATTATGACGAACTAACTTCGGAAGATTTGGTAGTAGATATTGTGAAAGGCAGAAAGATGCTAACCAATGCCAGTTACTTTGCATTTACCGCTACACCAAAAAACAAAACGCTTGAACTATTTGGCGAAAAATACACCGACAACGGAAAAGATAAATTCAGGGCATTTCATCTCTACTCAATGAAACAAGCCATTGAGGAGAATTTCATTTTAGATGTATTGCAGAATTACACCACTTACCAAAGCTATTATGCTTTGCTCAAAAAAATAGAAGACGACCCTGCTTATGACAAGAACAAAGCTCAAAAGAAACTGAAAATATTTGTTGAAAGCCATTCACACGCTATTGCAAAGAAATCGGCTTTGATGATTGACCATTTTATGGATAATGTAATCCGTAAAGCAAAAATAAATGGTTTGGCAAAAGCAATGATTGTTACAAGCAGTCGCAGAAATGCAGTGAAATATAAAAAGGCTTTTGATAAATATTTAACAGATACTAGAAATCCTTATAAAGCCATTGTAGCCTATTCAGGAGAAATTGACGGACAAACCGAAGCAGCATTAAATCACTTTTCAAGTGCTACCATTCCAGACGAGTTTAAGAAATCGGGATACAGGTTTTTAATTGTGGCAAATAAATTCCAAACAGGCTTTGACCAACCACTTTTGCACACAATGTATGTGGACAAGAAATTGGGAGGAGTAAATGCAGTGCAAACACTTTCAAGACTGAATAGAACAACGACTGGCAAGAAAGACACATTTGTTTTGGATTTTGCCAATGATGCTGATGAAATCAAAAAATCATTTGACCCATTCTTTGAAACCACAATTTTAGGCGAAGCAACCGACCCGAATAAACTATTTGACTTACAATCTGCTTTAGATGCTTTTCAGATTTACACGCGAGAACAAGTTCAAGACTTTTCTCAAAAGATTGTTACCAATGTTCCGGTTGACCAATTGCACAGCATATTGGACCAATCAGCGGAAATCTTCAGAACATCGCTAACTGAAGCACAGCAAGACGACTTTAGAGCTAAATGCAAGACCTATGTTCGTTTGTATGTTTTCCTTGCGCAAATTGTTCCGTTTGTAAATCCATACTTGGAAAGACTTTATTTGTTCTTAAATCATTTGCAAAATAAGTTAGGCAAACAGCGTGACGAAGATTTGGCACAAGGAATACTGGACAATATTGACATGGACAGTTACCGACTGCAACGTGAAGGTGAATTCAATATTCAGTTGCAACAAGGAGACGAATTAAAACCAATTCCTACTGACATGAGAGGCGGAGCAGCCGAGGCTGAAATGGAATATCTCTCAACTATTGTAAAAGCATTTAATGACAGGTTCGGAACGACATTCACAAACGAGGACAAGGTTAAAAAAATGACCGAGGACTTGATGGCTGATGTTGCTCAGGACGCAGAATTTGCAAATGCCTTTAAACATTCAGATGAGCAAAACGCTAAGATAACATTTGAAGAAGTTTTGAAACGAAAACTTATAGACCACATTGAAACCAACTTTGAAGTATTTAAGGAGTTCAACGACAACAAAGAGTTCCGAGATTTTTTTGCAGGGACAATGTTCAAGTTAATGCAAAAGGACTTCTTAAGATTTAACGCAACCAAATAAGGGACATTTCCCAACTAAATCGCACACACATTGCCTGGCCGCACATTCAGCCCACATCCAAAGCCAGTCAAAGGGTGTGCTCAGTGGAGTGTAAGTAGACAGAGTTGGAAATGAAAAAAAGCCCCACCGCGCCTCTACTAAGAAAGATTGGTGTAAATTAATGGGTGACAGGAATGCAGGCTACGAATGAAGTGAGGAGAATGACGCTACGGCTGGCAACAAAAAGTTTATGCAATGCGGGGGTTCAGTTTAGGTA
>Ga0163149_10008214_pt1 | contig 10369 bp, 7 predicted proteins | sample OliLakLV19MP5G1_FD_148604 | JGI IMG/M metagenome (GOLD analysis project Ga0163149, IMG submission 148604) | Freshwater microbial mat bacterial communities from Lake Vanda, McMurdo Dry Valleys, Antarctica - Oligotrophic Lake LV.19.MP5.G1 | ecosystem: Environmental > Aquatic > Freshwater > Lake >...
GGTTGATGGTGGCAACGGCCCGGACGTATTGACTGGTGGGGATGGCGTGGACCTATTGCGCGGCGGAGCCGGCGACGATCGGCTTCTCGGTGGTGATGGCGACGACCATTTGATCGGCGGCTCTGGCAACGACTGGCTGGAGGGTGGCAACGGCGCCGATCGATATCTTTTCGGGTCTGATTTCGGCCAGGACACGATCGACAACCGCGACTCCGACGCACCGGGCATGGCGCCCGATGTGGTGGTGTTTGAATCGGGCATCAGCCGGTCGGATCTGTATTTCACCCGAGAAGGCGACGGAAGGCACGCTGACGCTGGTGGGAGCGCCGGAGACTCCGGCGCCGGTCGGCGCGATGGGCTTGATATTCGGACGGCGACGCCTCGCGGGCTCGCTCATCGGCGGGATCCGGGAAACCCAGGAGATGCTCGACTTCTGTGCGGAGCACGGGATTACGTCCGACGTCGAAGTGATTCCGATGCAGAAGATCAACGAAGCGTACGACCATCTGATGAAGAGTGAGGTGAAGTACCGCTTCGTCATCGACATGGCGTCGCTGAAGTAGCGCCGTGGCCTGTTGAGAAACGTCGACCCATCAGCGCTCGCTCGCATGAGCCGGTTGAGGCATGCGTTCGTGGCCGGACTCCTTCTGTCGGTCGCGGGGCCGGCGTGGTCGAACCCCGCGTCGTCGCTGGCGGACAGCATCGTCGTCCAGGTCTTCGAGGACGCGCCGATCGAGTTCCACTCCCCGGACTCCACCGCGTCGTCGGCGTCGTCGGCGCTGTCCGGGCGTCGCGACAACGGGCGTCTGATCGAGGCGACGGTGGACCTGCCGGAGATGGTCGGTTCGCATCGCATCTGGGCGGTGCTGACGATCCATCCGGTGGCGAAGGACGAGCGGAACGTGCACGATCGCTATGACCGAGCAGGGAGCATCCGGCTGGTGGTCCCGGAGCGTCCGGACCTCGAGGTGATCCGGTTCATCACTGCTTACGGGGGCCGCACGCGTCACCGCGTCGATGTGTCGCATCTGTCGCCGGTGTTGCGGGGACGACGATCGTTTCTCGCCTTCATCGACACCTGGACGAGCCCGGCCTGGACCGTCGACCTGAGTCTCCACTTCGTCGCCGACACCACGTATGACAACCCGTCGTGGGTCGAGCCGGTCGTCTGGGTCGAATCGTTCACTCGGCAAGACCAGCCGAACGGAGTCGGGACGAAGAGTGTCGTGCCCGAGGGACTCGAGCGCGTGGCGCTCCAGTACGTGTCAACCGGTCACTGCACCGACGGCCGGGACGAGGACGAGTTCATCTCGAAGGCGAACGTGATCTCCGTCGACGGCCGCGTCGTGGCGCGTTTCCATCCGTGGCGCAACGACTGCCGCAGGTTTCGTGACCGAAATCCCTACTGCACGCGCTGGACCGACGGGAGCTGGTCCTCGGACTACAGCCGGAGCGGATGGTGCCCCGGCGTGGAAGTCACTCCCACCGAGTTCGACCTGACCGACGCGTTGCCGCCTGGCGAGCACGAACTCCACTTCCGCATCGAGAACATGCGGCCCCGCGACCAAGACGGCCACCACGGCTACTGGCGGGTCTCGGCATGTCTCGTCGGGTGGGATCATCCGCCGCGGCTGTGGCGAAACTGAGGGACGAGTCGCGCGCTCGCGTTAGAAAGCCCCGTTGCTCGAACAGAGCAGCGGGGCTTTTCCATCTACTAGGGACGCCACCACCAGAGCGCCGGCCAGGGCTGAGGAGATCCTCCGGCTACCTGTGACCGCCCATCCCGCCACCGGGAAACGAGTCACCGATCCGGCCCATCATCTCTCGCATCGAGTCATGATGCGCGTCGCACTCTTCGCGCATCTCTTCGATCGTGGGGAGCGAGATCATGCGAGCATGATGCCGCTCGATCATGTCCAGCATGGAGCCCGCGAGATCGCCCATCTCGCCCATTTCATCCCAGTCGTGGTGCGGTCCCATCCCACCCTCATGCCTGTCGTCGCACAGGTCCCACATCGTGTCCATGAGTGGACCCATGTCGGACGCGTAGCGGGTCGCCTCTGCGCGAATCGCCCGGGCGTCCGTGGTGCGCTGAGCGAAGGCGTGATGCTCGGCCTCTCGGGCCTCCAGTTGCGAGTACGCGGTCTGGGCGGACGAGCTAGGCGTGGTGGGGTTCCTCGTGTCGTCGGCCCCGCTACAGCCATAGACCAACGCTGCGGCGGCGACCCAGAGTGTGAGAAGCAAACTCTGTCGATTCATGACCACATCTCCCTCTCGACGGACCCGCCGTCGGCTACCCTCGACCCGGCGCAAGGATCGGCTCCCGGCGCTCATCGCTGTATGACGGTTGTCAGCCTCGAGATCAATTTGACGCGGCGTGTCTGGCGAGCGCCTCGGGGGCTGCCATCGGCTCCGGCGGTCTGCTCGGCCATTCGGCGAGCTCGGTTGCCGGAGGCGGCCGGAACTTCGAGTGGCGCTGGCGCTCTGACGATCCCATGGATCCGGAGCGAGTGGTCAGACGGCGCGACTCGAGGCCGACCCTGTCTCGGCGTCATACGAAAACTCTCACCGTAGGCAGCCGGTTCGAAGGACGCGCCCGCCGCACTCCGCTTCAAGAACGCCGGGTAGACGCCGTCCTCGCCTCGCTCCGACTAGATCGCCAGCTCCACCGCGGCGCAATTTCCCGCTTCGCCTGGATCTGCCGGGCCAGGTCCAGGCGGCAGATCAATTCTTCATTCCACAACCAAAGGCTTTGCGGAGGTAGGCCATGGGGGCATACCCTCTGTCTGCGCAGTTGGGGCCGCGATACCCCCGGTGGCGGAAGCGTTTCGAGAGCGCTCGCCGACCGGGATTCTTGGACCCAGGTTTCAGTTTTTATTGAAAGCGACCATGCCCGACGAGCACGACAAACGCCCCGACGCGCCGAGACCCGAGTCCGACATGAAGGACTTCGAGGTGCTCGCGACGATCGCGGGAGTTCGAGCGCTCGCGGACCCGACCCGGCTACAGATGCTCCATCTGCTCCAACGCGGGAGTTCGACCGGCTCGACGTTGGCCCGCGCGCTGAAGATCCCGGCGAACCGTGCGCACTACCATCTCCAGCGGCTGCTCGAGGCGGGCCTCATCCGTGACGCAGGACCGAGCCGAGGACAGCGCACGGAAGAGCGGTACTACGCGGCGACGGCTCGGCACATCGTCGTCGATCCGGGACTGGGTGGACTCGAAGCTCGGCCCATGACCGCGCTCCGTCAGTCGATCGAGAGCACGTTCCTCGATTGGCGACGGTCGCAGGTCCTGGCCATCGACTGGGCCGATCTGGCTCGCCTCGTGGTCCACCAATCTCTTCGGGTGCGAAACGGCGATGAGGTCGCGCTCCTCTTCGCGCCGATCGCGCTCGAACTTGCCGAGGCCATGCAGGTCGAAATCGAAGCGTGCGGCGCGGTCGCCCATCCCAGACCGTGGTCGCGCAATCTCGTCTTGCGGACTCTCGATCGACTGCCTCCCGAGGGACTCAGAGACCTGCGGTTCATCCCCGAGGCGGTGGACGAGCGGCTGACCGCGGCGGTGCTCCTCACCAGCAATCTGATCCAGGGTTCGCCCCCCAGTCCGGCGCAGCAGGAGCGGCTGCCGCTCTTCCTGCAAGCGGTGTCGCGCTGGAAGCAGTCGGTGCGGAGTCGGTCTCTGCGCTACATCCACGTCGGCCTGCCTCATCGCGCCGAGTTCAGCCATGGCTACCTCACTCCAGAGGCGGGGATCGATCTTTTCTGGCGCTGTGTCTCCGCGGATCTCGCGCAGATCCGTGATCGCGGCGAGCGCCTCCTGCAGATCGTGCGCGAGGAATCGGATCTCGTCATAACCGGAGCGAATGGGAGCGAACTGCGGCTGTCGTTGGATGCGGACCATGCGACGACGCAGGACGGAATCATCTCCGAGGACGATTTACGAGCGGGCCACTCGACCGACGCCGTACCGGCCGGCGCCTTCGTCGTACTCCCTCGGTCAGGTGTGGGCGAGGGGACGTTCGAGGCGACGTATACGTTCTGCTCCGGCCGCCACATTCCTCACGTTCGCGTGACGCTCCGCGAGGGGCGGATCGTCGAACTCGATGCGCCCCAAGATGCGGGGCTCATTCGCGAGCGGCTCGCGCAGGAGGCGGGGAGTCCGGATCTGCTTTCCGCCGTCACCTTCGGTTTGAACCCGGGCGGGGTCGGCCCGACTGGCCGCGCGGAACTCGACTCCGTCCTCGCCGGGGTCGTCACACTCGACTTCGGGAACAACGAGCTCCTCGGCGGAAGCGTCAAATCCACATTCAACCTCAGTCTGCCCGCGCACGCGGTCACCGTTCGAACGCGAACCATGTCACCTGTAAAACAGGGTCGACTTGCACAAACCATCGAGAAAGAAAGCACACAATGAAAGCGCGCACTGCCCTCAGCATCAGTTGTTCACTTTTCGTGTCCGTCGCGGCCATCGCGCAGGGCCAAGACCCATACTCTTGGCGCTATTACCGACCTGGCAACACGGGCATCCAGGGCGACTATAACGAGGCCATTTGGATAGCGCCCGACGGCGACCCATGGATCGGCGGATACAACCCCATCGCGGAGGAGGGTGGGATCGCCAAGTTCATCCAAGGCGAGAACCGCTGGCTCAACCTTTCCAACGTCGATTACCCCGTAATCGGAAGCGCGAACGAGGTCGGCGTCTCCCGGGTGACCGACATGATCGCGGACGGGCAGGGGAATCTCTGGATCGGCACCTGGCGCGGAGCGCTGCGCATGGATCTCGCGGCCGGGCCGAGTTCGCTCGTGAGGTTCGGCCCCGGAAACTCGGCGCTACCGGGGGGACTCACTCGGGACATGACCCTCGCTCCCGATGGCTCGATCTGGATCTCGGCGGAATCGACGATCTGGGCAGGGGGCGGTTTGACTCGGTACAGCCCGGCGACGGGGTGGACGCACATGAACGGACACGGCGGCAGCCGAATCGCCGCCCAACCCAAGCCGGGCGGCGGCTACTACATCTGGAGCGATCTCGAGGGATACGACGGCATGGAGCGATGGGACAGCACCACGCAACTCTGGACGACCTACTCGTTCGGGGCAGGGCAGCCGGCGTCTTTGCACTCGCTCGACGCGGTGGATGCGGCCGGCAACGTCTGGATGACCAGATGGATGGGCAATCAGGGCGAAGAGATCCTGGACTGCATTCGGCCGAACGGTACCTGGGTCAATCCCCCTCTGCCGCCGCGGCATCCGCAGGTTCCCTACGCGTCCGTCAGCGCGTTCGGGAATATGCAAGCGCTGTTGGTAGACGGGTACGCGCACCTCTACCGCTTCAACGGCGCATCGTGGACAGATCTTGGCCTGCAGCCGGGCGGCGGAACGATCATCGGTCCGGAGATCGACGCGGCCGGCAACATCTGGTTGTCAGGTACATACACTGGGGGCGCGTTCCGGCGCGATGCCGAAACCGGCGGCTGGCAGCGCTACCGCGTCACCAACACGAGCCAGTTCGACTTCTTCAACAATGACGTGGCGATCGACTCGAACACGGGCGACGTCTATGCCTGCGCCAACGCGAACTCGGGCATCGGGGGCATGGTGAAGTTCGACGGAACCCGCTGGACCGGCTTCGTCAACCAGGATGGCTACGGGTTGACGGAACCCTGGCCGTGGCCGGGCGCCCCGCAGAGCGAGGCCGTCTACGTGCGGCCGTCCAACGGTCACGTCGTCGCCAATCCGATCAACCAGTTCACACATGAGTTCGACGGGACATCGTGGACCGCTCTACCCGGCGGCCAGGACCAGATGCGACAGTATGTGGAAGACTCGATGGGCCGGCTCTGGGGCATCGGACATTACACAGGCCTGTGGATCTTCGAAGGCGGCGGAGTCCTGGCCGGCAACGGCGGCTATTTTCTTCAACGCGACCCGGATCGTCCTGGAACCGTCTGGTGCGGCGGCTCTACGGAGATCCAGCGCACCGATGGAGCGTACACGTTCACATTCTCGATCGCCGATGTGCCTGAGTTCCTATCCTTCCAGGGCTTGGCGGTCGACCACAACGGCATCTGCTGGGTTGGCGCGACGGACGGAACCAGCGGGGCGTTGATCCGGATCGACGCGAACGCCGGCACTCACCAGGTCTGGCGGAGCGGTGATGCCAATTGGCCGTTCCCGACACCCATTGTCACTCCGGGACGAGTCACACCCGACGGTCGCGTCTGGATGGTGTACAACACGGATTGGCCGTTCGACAACGCCGGGCTCCTCTGGTGGGACGGTGCGCAAGTCGGCCTCTTCCCCGCGCCCCCGAATGGCGAGTGGCAATGGGGCGGCATGCCTCACTACATCGTGCTCGACATGGAGGTCAAGACCATTCCCGATGGGTACGAGCTGTGGATGAGCTGCGCGAGCCGGGGACTCGCGGTGCTGACGGTGACCAACGGAACCACCGACGTCGGCACGGGCCACGTTCCGGAGGTGCGGATCCAGCTTGGACAGAATCAACCGAATCCTTTCCGGTCCGACACGCAGATCGCCTTCGCGCTTCCCCGCTCCCAGTTTGTGAGGCTCGAGCTGTTCGACGTATCAGGACGCCTGGTCCGTCGACTCCTAGGTGGAACGATGTCGGCGGGAGGTCACCAGACATCGTGGGATGGTCGCGGCGAGAACGGTGAGTTCCTGCCGAGCGGGATCTACCACTACCGGCTGAGCAACGGCATTGAAGCGATCGAACGCAAGATGGTGCGGTTGCGGTAGAGCCACACGAGATCGCGCACGCGAGCCGTCGCATCCGAGCCGTCGCATCCGAGAGGAGATCGATCATGGAGTCTACACTTCGGTTTCATGGAGTGGTGCTGATCAGCCTGCTCTGCTGCGCCGGACAAGCCCAAGCGGACCCGGTCGCAGTGGAGTGGACTCGGACCTATGCGTTCCCGCCCTACACCTATGGCGCGATGGTCGCGGTCGACCAAGACGGCGACGTTCTCAGCGTCGGGGCGGACCCGGGTGCGTCCGACCTCATTACCATCAAGTATAGCGCCGCCGGCAATACACTCTGGGAGCGTCACTACAGCATGGACGGCTACTCGCTGCGGGCCACCTGGGTCGCAGCCGACGGCGCCGGAAACGTCATCGTCACGGGATACCCGCAGACCTTCAGCAGCAACCCGACAGCGATCGGATTGCTGACCCTGAAGTACGACAGCAACGGAAACATGCTCTGGGCCGACTTGTATCCGGCCACACGGGGAAGCACGACGCGCGCGATCATCGATGAGACGGGGAACATCTTCGTCACAGGGCAAGCTTGGTTCGGGACGTATGACTACGTCACGATCAAGTACACGCCGGCCGGAGCCCGCGCCTGGGTAGATGTGCTCGACTATCAGGGAGGGTTTCACGGGCCCACGTCGATGGATCTGGACGCCAACGGAAACTTGCTTGTGGCGGGGGGCGGCCCTGCGGGCAACGGGATGCTGACGGTGCTGTACGACGCGAACGGGACGCGTCAGTGGGTGGACGCGCGGCCCGGGACCGGCGGATTCGGAGTGAGGTGGACCAGCGACGGGAACTTCTACCTGACCGGGAGTCTGTGGAGCCAGGCAACGGGCGAGGATGTCCGGCTCTTGAAATGCAACTCGAGCGGAGCGCTGCTCTGGGATCGACGGTATGACTTCGGCCACTCAGAGCTCGGGACGAAGCTGGCGCTGGATCCGACCGGCAACGTGTTCGTCACTGGCTACGAGTCGAGCGGCGGTTACACGAACTGGATCACCATCAAGACCAACGCGGAGGGAGATCTGCTCTGGTCGCGGAGACAGGACAGCCACCCAGGGAATGACGAGTCGCCCGGCTTCATGGTGGCCGGGCCGGACGGAGAGGTGTACATCACTGGGATCGGCGGACCGTCTCCGATACCGTTCAATACCTATCTGCAGATGGTGACGCTGCGCTATGACGCCGACGGCGCCACCGCTTGGACCCAGAAGCATTGGGAGTGGGCGTCCCGAGGGGTGGGCGCCGCGCTTGCGAATGACGGGAGCCTCTACGCGGTAGGGTTGGGGAACTCGATCACGACGATCAAGTACGCTCAGCCTTCGGCGGTGGACGTTTCGCTTAGTGTTGTCCGTCCGCAGGTCGTACTCGAACCGAATCGTCCGAATCCCTTCCGCTCTTCGACGCAGTTGTCGTTTTCGTTCCCTCGGGCCACGTACGCGCGCCTGGTCGTGTGCGACGCCCGCGGCAGGCTGGTACGAACCCTCCTCGGCCAGGAGTTGGCAGCTGGACACCACGAGGTTGCTTGGGATGGAACCGACGAGAACCAGCGGCGGGTAGCGAGCGGCATGTACTTCTACAAACTGGAGCATGCCGGGCAGGTGACTCAGCGGACAATGATCCTGCTGCGATGAACACCGGGCCACGCGCCTTCCGCTCGGCGCTGATCGGCGCTGATCGGCGGAGGCGCGTCGACGCGGAGTCACCGCCGAGCGAGTCGTCTAACGCGCCGGTAGCTTTGCGCTCTTCTTGATGAACGACCCGTCGTTGAGCTCGCGCCACGCCTGCGCGAGCTCTGCCTGGGTGTTCATCACGATCGGACCTCGCCAGGCGACCGGCTCTTTGATTGCTTCGCCGGAGACGAGGAGGAAGCGGACTCCCTTCTCACCGGCGCGCACGACGACGGCGTCGCCCGAGTCGAAGTGGACGAGCGAACGGTTGCCGATCAGGTCGGTTTTCGGAATCGCACCCGCGATCTTGGTCTTGACCGGCTGCAGGTCCGACGCATCGCGGAACGAGCCGTCCCCTTCGAAGATGTAGGCGAACGCGTTGCGGGTGGTCTCCACGGGCAGTGACTTGAGCTTGCCTGCGGGCACGAAGACGTCCAGATACCGCGGGTCAGCCGCGACGCCTTCGATCGGACCCCGCTGGCCCCAGAACGAACCGCAGATCACGCGCACATTCACGCCGTCGTCATCGGTGATCTCGGGGATCTGCGCCGATGCGACGTCTTGATACCGCGGGTCGGTCATCTTGAGCGACGCGGGGAGATTGGCCCAGAGCTGGAAGCCGTGCATGCGTCCGTCTGGGTCGCCCTGCGGCATCTCTTGGTGGAGGATCCCGCTGCCGGCGGTCATCCACTGGACGTCGCCGGCGCCGAGTGACCCGGCGTTGCCGAGACTGTCGGCATGTTCGACGCTCCCCGCCAACACATAGGTGATCGTCTCGATGCCGCGGTGCGGATGCCATGGGAACCCGGCCGCGTAGTCGGCGGGCCGATCGTTGCGGAAATCGTCGAACAAGAGGAACGGGTCGAACTCGTTCTCCTTCCCGAACCCGAATCCACGGCGCAGATGCACCCCCGCGCCCTCCATCGTCGGTTGCGACTGGGTCACTCCGCGGATCGCCCTGACGGACATCGTCGCTCCTCCTTGGTCCACGCCATGGTCCACGCCATGGTCCACGCCATGCTGCCCGGCCGTCGCCGCGGGAAACGGATGGATCCCGCGCGGTCTCACCGCGAGCAGTCCGGCGGCCACAGCCGCAATGCGTGTGAAGTCTCTTCTTTTCATGGCTCCATCGTATCGTGGGTCGCTGAGATGCCGCGACGCTCGAGGCGTTCCATGTCGAAGGGTCGAAACCCTGACGAACCGCTGGCGTCAGCGGCCGCGGCCGGCGCCGCCGCGTCCCGCGTCCCCACGGGTCGCTCGGTTTGGGAATTGGTGGGGCGCGGCAGCGTCGGTCATACTCTTCGCAATCCGGACAGGCGTGCGGGGTCGTCAGCCGGCGGAGGCGAAGATGCTGCGCATGCCCTCTCGACTCTCGGTCTCGCTGATGCAACCGATCTCGGCGCTTCGGATGACTTCCAGCCACTTCACTATCGGTGTTACCGCGATCCTCGCGCTGACTCTCGCCGTCACTCCCGCGCAGGCGAAGTGGAAGAAGACCGCGGGCTCCCCGTTCGCCAACTTTAGGTTCGAGGATGTGTTCTTCCTCGACGCGGAGAATGGGTATGTGGTGGAACTCGAAGGGCGGCTCTACCGAACGACGGATGGGGGCGACAGCTTCGAGATCGTTCCGAACGTGCCGGGGGCGGGCTATCGATCGGTGGCCTTCAGCTCGCCGGAGCGAGGAACGATCGGCACGCTCGTAGCCGGCGCGCCCTTGATCCAGACGTTGGACGGCGGCGAGACCTGGAACGTCGTGCCGGGACTCTCGCCGACGGTGCAAGGCATCTGCGGTCTCTGGGTCATCAACGAGAACGTGCTCTACGGGACTGGGATGTATTCGGGCGCCCCTTGCGTGATCCGCAGTTGGAACGGGGGCCGAAACTGGCATCGGCTGGATCTCTGGGAGCACACGCTGAC
>Ga0163149_10008215_pt1 | contig 10368 bp, 7 predicted proteins | sample OliLakLV19MP5G1_FD_148604 | JGI IMG/M metagenome (GOLD analysis project Ga0163149, IMG submission 148604) | Freshwater microbial mat bacterial communities from Lake Vanda, McMurdo Dry Valleys, Antarctica - Oligotrophic Lake LV.19.MP5.G1 | ecosystem: Environmental > Aquatic > Freshwater > Lake >...
CGATTGCGGCGACGGCGATGACGCAAGTGATGATGCCACAGCAGGCGAAAGGCAAAATGTAAAATTTCATCAGCCCATTGGAATCCTTAGGTTTTACAGGCCGAAGAAGTTTTTGAGCACTGTCCCAATGGACAGGGGCAAGAAAGACACCACAGCCAAAAAATTCGTTCACTCTGACCCCTTGGACTGGTGGAAGATTCATGAAAACAAATTTCCAAACTTGGGAGTTTTGGCGAGGAAATTCTTGGCCATTCAGGCCAGCTCTGCTCCCTCTGAGCGCATCTTCAGCCAGGCCAGTTTGCTCATCAGTGACAAGCGTACCAGATTGGATCCAAAAATTGCTGGAAAAGCCCTCTTTGTCAAGCAGAACTGGGAATTATTTGAGGAAGAACTCAACTACTTGAAAATCATTGGCGGAAAGGATGTTGAAAAGTTTTTCAAAGAATTGGAGGAATTGGAGGGTGAAGAATCTGAAAATGAGGAGGATTGAGAAACAAATTGAAAACAGAAACAAAAAACCAAAAAAAGAGAATGAAGACCTCAAGCGGCAATGTCATCAGTGAAAATTTGAAAAGGGAAGTGAGACAGACCGTCTGAGGCAAAAGCAGTGGGATGAAAAAAAAACAAATGAGGATTCGATCAGTTTTTGATCAAACTTTCCTCAGTTTAATTTCTTATAAGTTTCTTGTTTGTGACACACACAGACAATTACTTTGGTGAAACATTGCAGTTGGAAACTTTGGTTCAAACGAACAAAAATTACTGACAATTTCGCCCTTGTTGATGAGTTGTTGGTGACATGATAAGCACATTTCAGATTAACAGTCGCAGCAGTTCTACTCATTAAGATGGCTACAACTGCAGGAAGAGGTCCTGGACCTGTCTTAACGGAGTCACAAATCGACACATTGCGAATGGTGACAGCCCTTATGAACAAGTTGGAGATTCCCCGTGCTGATGTCCGTAATCACCCGACATCTCTGGCACTGCAGAAGGCAGCGATTCTTTATCTACTTAACGGCAGATGCAATCGATAAGTTAACTTACAACGATCCGGATGCCGGTGGCGCCGAGACTAACCTTCAAATGGCGCATGAGTTACAACTTCGAGCACTGCTCTCCTACTGTCATGAACTTTCCCACAAGAAACGAGGTGGCATTTCCACAAATGCACCCCAACGCACTTCAACCGAGTTCAAGGAGTTTCGAGCTACAAGTTGTGACCCTACTCAACCCATTGTTCCTTGGTGGAAAATGACCGCGTGATTGTTTCTTGATTGTTTCATGATTGTTTCATGCTTCAAGCAACATGAAACTTCAAAACTGCAAAGTGGCAGTCCGCAAAACACACCATGAAATTGTTGTTGCATCCCGGCACCCACCCGGTGCTCAGCCCACTGCAGCTACTAGCTAGCTAGCTAGCAGTAGCTAGCCACTGCTGACAGCTACTACCAGTGGCTACTAGCTAACTAGCTAGTCAAAATCAGTGGTCAAAATTCAGCACATTTGTGACAGATTCAGCATGTTCTCATTTGTGCACGGCACTAGCTAGCATCTGCTAGCTAGCTAGCTAGCTGCACTGCACAAATGAGAAGAGCCTGACTTTTGTGCCAAAAGCCGGAATGTTGAGCTAGCAAAAACAGAGGCAGCAGCTGGCTAGTAGTCAGCTAGCAGCTAGTAGCTAGCAGCTAGTAGCCAGTAGCTAGTAGCCAGTAGCTAGTGGCTTGCTGGTGCGCAGCAACGCAGTGAGCAGCAACGCAGACTAGCTAGCTAGCTAGTAGCTGGCAGCAGCTTCGGTCGCTAGTGGCGAAGCTGCTAGGCACCAGCTGCTGCTAGTAGCCACAGCAGCTGCAGGTGCCGAAGCTACCAGCTGCCAGTGCCGAAGCTGCTAGGCACTGGCTAGCTAGCCACCAGCTAGCTAGCTGGCTACCAGTGCCGCGCACTGGTAGCAGCTAGCAGCCAGCAGCTTCGGAACCAGCAGCTGCTAGCCACTAGCAGCAGCTAGCTAGCAGCTAGCAGCTAGCAGCTAGTAGCTTCGGCATCCGCAGGCTGCCGTGCTGCAATGCCAAAAGTCAGGCTCTTCTCATTTGTGCAGTGCAGCTGCCTAGTGCCAGCAGCCACAAATGAGAACATGCTGAATCAGGTCCCAAACATGCTGAAAATGCACCACTGATTTTGCTAGCTGCTAGCTAGCTAGCAGCAGCTGCTGACAGTGGGCAAGGAAGGGCAACGAAGCAAGGATCGTCGATCGAGTGAAGCCAGCTGGCTGCAGCCGAGTGAACGACCGAGTGGATCGAGTGAAGCTGGCTGGCTGCAGCCGAGTGAACGGCCAAGTGAACGAGTGGCTGAGTGAACGAGCGCTGCTAGCTGCTAGCTGCGGCTGAGTGAACGAGTGAGTGACTAGCTAGCAACTAGCGAACGAGTGAGTGACTGTTGCGCCTAGCTAGCCAGCTAGCTCATGCGGCCGAGTGAGTGCCGCCCTGATGTCAATTTGGCAAAGTCAAGAGCATTCTGAGGGGACCATGTGCCATCTGGTTAGAATGAAACAAGAAATTGTGTGTTTCGACCGAAACATGAAATTTCATGATTCGGTCGAAACTTGAAGTTTTGATTTCTGCTCGAAATTTCATGCACGAAACACGAAACTTTGGCATGAAACTTCAATTGCGGACTCTCTGATGAATCCATTTATTTTTACGTAAGTCTAATAGCGTTTTTGGTTTTGCCATTGCATTTTGACACCACGCGACGGGCGGGCAGGGAATCCACAGGCCAAAAGTACAGTACCGGCACATGGCATCGTTGTGACAACCGAGGGAAACAATTGAACGCAGCACAGCACACTGAAACATCGTCAACATCATGTTGTACACGGTACTAGTAAGCCATGCAGCTGCTACTTGTCGCGCATTGGAAAGCTCCACTGGAGGCATAACATGACCTTGTAGTTTGACTTGTAAGAGAAGCAGCCACAACGAAATCCAACATGGAAGACCAAGACAGCAAGGCCTTGCTGAAGTTAATGAGGATGATGATGATGATCACACGTGTCGTCATGGGTGAAGATGACGACAAAGATGGCGCCAGTAGCAGCAATGCCATGTCCGCAGCCACTATGACTAATACCACCAGTGCCAGTAGTGCTGATTTTTCCGAGGAGTCTTCTTCAAATGGAAACCTTCCTCTAGCTGAAATGGAACAACACAATCCGGGCATCGATTGCGGCGACGGCGATGACGCAAGTGATGATGCCACAGCAGGCGAAAGGCAAAATGTAAAATTTCATCAGCCCATTGGAATCCTTAGGTTTTACAGGCCGAAGAAGCCTTTGCCACCTTCTGTAGTAGTCGAGGATCCAGAGGAGACGGTAGCTGAGGAATTCCATAACATTAGAGTCCGTCGCTCACCTCTGACGGTAGAAGAGTCCCCCGTCAGTTCTGAACTCGTGGACGCAGAGATGGATGAAGATCTTCTTGCTGGTGCGTTCGAAATGTCGGAAGCTCGCCCACTTAGGCATTGCCCCCGCATTGATTGGGGTGCATACGAACGAAGCAGCCGGGATCTTCGTGTTAGGGACGTCGAGGAGGGAAATGGTCAGAAAGGAGGGGAGCAACCCGAAAATGTGGAACAGTCCGAAGATTTGCCCGAAGCAAACCCTATTGCAGAGGCACCTATTGAAGAGGTACCTATTGCAGAGGAAGTAGGTCGGCTTCAGCCAACAAGAGACGACGGTCGAAGACGTCTCCTCTGTATTTTCGCGACGTCGCTGTCGTGTTTGGCGTTGACTATTGTGCCTATTATCCTTTTTGTTGTGGTAACGCAACCGCCACCAGAGCCACCGCTACCACACCCACCTCGTGATCCCCTAAAGTACATGACAGATTTGTTGCGGAGCTACAACGTACCACTTATCGAATTGGAGGATGGTTCTTCAAGTCCGAGCATGGAACACATCTCGCCTCAAGCCAAGGCATTTAACTGGACCATGCACGATCCCAACTGGCATGATGCTAGTGTTTTACCATACCCAGACTGGAAGCTTGTCGAACGATTTGCATTGGTGTGTCTCTATTATTCTACGGATGGCGACTCCAGCTGGGTCACCAAGAAAGACTGGTTGTCCTATGACGTTGACGAGTCCGAATGGTGTTCCAATTCGGCGTTGTTGAGCATGGAAAAGCACGTGAACGAATCATTATTGAAAGAATTTTGGCACCAAGTGAAAGACCACGTAGAAACATTCTTGTCAAATACCCAAACCAAAGAATTGAATCATTTATGGTTGGCATCCAACGGCTTGAAGGGAACCATCCCGCCAGAGTTCTACCTTCTCACATCATTGCGCTCTGTGGATTTCTTGGACAACGATCTTGTCGGGACAATTGCAAGCGAGATTGGGAATCTTGGTCGGCTGCAGGCCATTTCTTTTAAAGCTAACAATATGACTGGTGCAATGCCTACAACCATCGGCAACCTTAGCAATCTGCTTGCATTGGACGTCAGTGAAAACAAGTTTGAAAGCATACCTTCCGAGATTGGCCTGATTGATCCCTGGTTTTTGAATTTTGGATTCAATAGTTTGTCAGGCACTTTCCCAAAAGAATTGGCGAATTGCAAGCACCTTACTTCGATTTGGTTACACAACAACAGACTCACATCCACGACACCAACCGAATTGGCATCTCTTCAGGTAAGCCTAACAACCAACGTCAAGGCCCAAGTGTGCGGCATTCTATGAGTTGCTGACAATGCTCTTCTTGCTTCTACACCACCAGTTTCTGCAGTTTTTTGATGTTTCAGCCAATCAACTGACGGGAACAGTGCAGTCAGAATTAGGCAACCTGGTGCGAGATCCCCAGGAGCTTAAATTTGTAGAAGTGTATGCTGATCTTTTCGAGAGAGCGCTTGACATGGAGTTTGACTGGCTTCGAGAGCTAGCCTTTGAAATCATCCACTATGGGTTGGAAAATCACCACTGGAAGGCAGGGCTAGTCCTGGCTGACAACTTGTTGACTGGGACAATTCCAACCGAACTCGGGCTCTTACATCACCCTGAATCTATATTGCTTGCGGGAAATCAGCTTACAGGTCGCATTCTGGTGGGAACACGACTACGAATGCTACTTCTCGTTGGGTGAAAGATGATGGGTGGCTGGACCATGACCTTGATGAATGCCAATGGTACCAAAGCGTGTACACTGCTGATGCTGACGTGGAGCCATCCAACAACTACCCGTGCCAAGAGGATGAAAATCTTGGGAACCACACCAACATCAGCACATTAGGGGGCGGCAAGCACTACCACTTGTGGCAATGGGACAATGATGTCAATGGAAGTTTGCCACCCGAACTGTTTGCATTGCTTCCATCCTTACAAACGCTAGATCTTGGTCAAAAGGCTTTGGTAGGGCCTCTTCCAACAGAGATAGGATTGTTGACCAACTTAACATCCCTGTATCTCAATGACAATTCCTTGACTGGGCAGATCCAATGAGAAATGTAATAAAATAACAATAGGACTTACTATCTACCAGTGGTCTAGCAGCAGGAAATCGTAGAAGGCGCAGGCCCCGGCTTGGCTACAGTAACACCCGCAGTGCAACAGAATCTAATGCCCGATTGGGGCAAGCTCTAGCTTATGGCCGTTGCTACGCTGTTCTATGAAGCTGGTTCTATGAAGGTGGCAGAGAGGCGTCCTTTCCTTTCCATCGCGAAAGATCGATAGCAAAGTGATGGAGACATCAATGGCAAGAGCACGACAGAAAACCAGAAACCTCGCAGCCAGTTGGTTGGACACCGATTCGAATGAATGCGCCAAACCAATTTATTCCATGCTGCTAGTAGAGACTCGTCGAGGAGACGAAGGTAAATTTGAGCCATCAGTCACATTGCTGATTTCCAGCACGCTAGAGCCACCATCATCGGAGTCATCATCCAACTCCATGGTCTCATCCGCATCCATCTCCAAAGACTCATCATCGGAAGACTCACCAACAGAATAATCTTCGTCAAGCAAGAAAGGAAACTCGTGTTCGTCTTCATTCGCCTGACACTTGCTAGCCAATTCGTAAATCTTGTGTCTCTTCCATGGAGGAGAAGATGCCAACAAGTCCAGTCCACCAAATTTTGCTGTTTCAAGAAGCGTGAAACCCTTTGCAAGTTTGCTGACAGCTGGCGCTTCGCCAACACCCAACTCCACAACACAACTGCGGTTGTGGCCATTGGACCAGATGTCCCAGGCACCAATGCCAAACAATTCCTCCAAACTGTTTCTGTGCAGAGACTCGAGAACATCATTGTTGTCTATCAAAGTGCGGATGTTCCAGCCGTTGTTGTCATTGCGTTTTTCGATGGTTCCTTCGCAAAAGAATTGCATGAGGAACTCTCTGGCTTTGCTTTCCAAAACAGAGATGCCAAATTGCTGTTGTCCCATTTCCCGAATCTGATTGATCAGGCCAACGTCCAACAGCATGGATCTGGATTTGCTGCTTGGATGTCCAAGTTCCTTGTACCAAGGGATGACAGTTTGAGAAACTGTGCCCCTGGCGGTAGCAAACAACATTCCATTGAAAATTCCGTGTTGCCAATCCGAGGCAAAAAGTCCCTGCTGAGGTAGAAACTGACGGCCTCCCGAACTGTCCAATCCAATGATAGCGAGCAGTTCATCCCGCGCTCCATGCAAGTCAGGGTGCCCGAACTCGTGCGTCACAAGTGTCCTTGCTTGACGCCGTGTCAAATGCATGTCGTCGCGTCGCTGTGCTCGCAAAGATCGGATTCGAGACTTGTGTGTGCCCAGGATGGCATTTGCCCTATAAGTGAAGTTTTTGCAAGCCCTGCCAAACCGTTCTACTTCAGCTACAACAGCTTCTTGCTCGGCCGACAAAGGCGTGACAGGATCGCCAGGCAAGTTCTGGCACGATTTGTAGGGAGGCAAACTGAAAGATCTCGTGTTCCCCTCGGTGGTGAAAATTCTCACATGCCAGTAGACCGAATACTTTGGGAATTCATTGCCATGGGATGGTCCTCCATTTGCCTCAGAGTGTGGCTGCTGCATGGCCCAGCACATGCGGATGCTACAAATGGCCAACTTGACTGACTCGGCATCAAATTCGACAACAGTTTTGTTTTCAATCACATTCACACTGCCGTCTGATGATAAAAATCCAAGACACTCTGGATATTTGGCCAACATCACGTGTGGGTTCGAATGCCTTTCGAGGGAAGGGTCTGGGTGATTCTCCAACAGTCTTGGTGAACAGGGCACGCGGTCTTTCAAGAGGAGAATCAAACAACCTTTCGTGATGGCTGCCGATTCCGCATCGTCGTCAATCCATGAACAGATGTAATCAATTGTTTCGCGGATTTCTTGGGTGGCAGTGTTTTGAGTCCTGCGATCATTTTGCAGAGTGTTTTGTCTGGTTCGATTCTCTGGAATTGCCATTCTGTCTGCAAATTCTTCTCTAGCGTGCAGTCGCGCATTGGCAATGTTGCGCTCGTACAAATTGACACACCTTTGGGCTGTGAGCCTTTCAGCACCAAGCAAGACTATCTCGTTGCCGCTCCCATCGTAAAATCTTTGACCACTCAAGATGGCCTTGGAGAAAAGATAATGAGCTTTGCAATAGCACATGCCACGATGCACGTTCAAATCACAGTGTGCTTCTCCCCTGACAAGCATGGTGCCCGCTGCGCTAGTGGTGTTGCTGCGGTTGTTTGTTCTCCATCTTGGCAGGTATCGAGGATCGGTGTAGTAAACAAGAGGGGTCGTGCTGAATGCACCAATGGATTTTGGAAAGGCGCACTTCGTCATGGCGATTGTGAAGAAAGGAATTGAAGTGGCAATGATGGAAGATTGGTTTGTGTGTTGTGGTGAATGGGTGTGTTGTGAAATCACTTCTGTGGCGCTCCTCACGATCCGCACTCTGGCATTGTTGCCGCCTCCTCTTGTTGGCATTGATTGTCAGTCTCGCGCGCTTTCATACAACAATTGCCTATGGTGTTGGCTTTTGATCCCGCGCTCTTTCATCATCAATAAGAGCCGGCCCCACCAATGCAGGATTCATTGCTTCTGCAACGGCATGGTGGGGTGCTCTCATGAAGCAGGATGTGCTCTCGTAAATGTTGTAGACTGGTCTTTTGGATGGAGAAGCAGAGGGAGAACTGTGTGCATTTGATTGACCTTCGTCATTCATTTCTAGTTATTGTGGATTTAATTGATGGATCTCTGGATGACCGAATGAGAAATTGATGGACCCTTTGATTTCTTTTCATTCGTAAAAATTGATTTGAATCGCACATCCCTTTCTGCTGGCGTCTTGATCACCACACCATCGCATTTTTTGAGTACAATCAACTAGCCAAAGTTTGCCAAGGCAGTCACAGGGTCTGTGTTTGTCGTACACTTGGCTTCCGTTGTTGGAGTCTTGGATTCCCGGACTGTCTTGTGTCATGGTGCTGCTGTTTTTGCTTACGAGTAATTAATGTGAAATTGGCTTCTGGAAAGATCGATCAAAAAATGGATTACGGATTACAAGAACAGATGTGCGACGCACACATCTTCTGATTGGCATAATTGGTTCATACGTGCATTTTTTTGGCCCATGCACTACCTGGTACGACTTCGTCGAACGTTGCCTGCTTCATCCAGCAACAGTTCTCCGGCTTCATCCTTCAGCTCGGTGCCTTCACGCATTTCTCTGCCGCAAACAAAGCATTTCACGGAATTGCACGTCTCTTTAACCTGTTGGTCACGTCCTCGCCGCAACCACAGCATGTGTCCACCACAGCTACAGATTCGGATCGACCCTGTGACTGATGACCCCTCATGTTCGAATCGATGTCGATGCGGATGCTCTATCCGAATCAAATCGATGTTGGTCTACTGCATTCTTTTTGAACATTCCAATTAATTATCAAGAATTGCCATCCAATGAACCTCTTGCCGGCGTTTGCTCCTACTTCGAAAATTGCTGATCTCTTCACAAGACCTCTTCCTTCCATCTCTCATCATCGATTCGTCTCTCTTATTGGAGCCGATCCTACCTTTGACACTGTGGCTTCGGCCACTCCAACGACCTCGGTCGCCACGGCTACAGTTGTTGTTGCCACGGCTCCTTTTGATTCGGTTCCAGAACTCCATCCGAATCCACTTCCAATTGTATTGGATACAGGCTCTTGCTTCCACTCCAGTTGATCCGTTTTGCTTTTCTTCATTGAATGATCCAGATCAGTTATCCGGTCGCCAGAGAAGTTCTCTACACTCTGAGAGTGATACACACTCTGAGAGTGAACTTCTACAACGTCCAAATTCCTTCCCAGAACATCAGTAGATATAGCATGAGATTGAAGATTAATCCTTTTCCTCTTTTTGACCCTATCATAAAGACTCTGTCAATACATGGCAATCCAATTGGAGTAGTAGAGATCGGTCGCAGCAGAGATTCATAGTAGATCGGTCGCATGGATGTTATTGTTGTTGTCTCTGCTAAAGGTTGCACTGTTAACGAAAGAAGATTCGGTCTTTATTATTTATATGCTAAAATATGCTTATTGCCGCCATTTTAAAATTCAAAAATATTTAAAATCCAAAACATGTCCTCCGGGTGGGTGGTTAAATGAACTCATCCCTACTAGTGCTGAGGATGTATGTTTGCTTATCCAGGTCGACGCATTGAATTAACGGTACACACAGTTGCTCCAAACATTTTGTTGGAAAGCCGGGCCTTCATCCCTAACCTAAAGCCCGACTCTCTTACCACATACATTCAAGCGCGCGTCATACCACTTGAAGAGTGCATCTCTGGCGCGCGATCGATCGGTCTCACAGTTGATCCATATTACCCCATCCATCGATATTAGGTATTCCAACAGAACTCGGTCTTCTTTCCGGCCTGATAATCCTTCCACTCGAGAACAACCTTTTGTCTGGCACCATTCCTTCTGAGCTTGAAATGCTGGTAGTGCTGAACAAGAATAGCTTGACTGGCGTTGTGCCTCCACATTTGTGTATGCAAAATGCCTCACTTTGGTTTGACTGCTCACCCGACACTCTTTGTGGCTGTGATTTTTGCGCTTGTGCCTCCAACACAACGTTTGACTAATGGATCAGTACAAGGATTGTGATCCGTTGGACAGCCGTTGCTACCATAAACGCAACAGTTGATCCTTCTAAGCAAAGTTGCGCTGCTGAGGATCTTGTTGCGACACGAATGCAACAAGATCCTCTTCGATTAGGCTCAGCGACTGCGGTTGAACTCAGCGACTGCGGTTGAAGAGGCGGAACACACCCGTCACCGCCTTTCCCATACGGCTAGCGGCCGAAGAGATCCATATTTCTCCTACGATTATATTTCATATAGTACACATGAT
>Ga0163149_10008218_pt1 | contig 10365 bp, 9 predicted proteins | sample OliLakLV19MP5G1_FD_148604 | JGI IMG/M metagenome (GOLD analysis project Ga0163149, IMG submission 148604) | Freshwater microbial mat bacterial communities from Lake Vanda, McMurdo Dry Valleys, Antarctica - Oligotrophic Lake LV.19.MP5.G1 | ecosystem: Environmental > Aquatic > Freshwater > Lake >...
GTCCGGTTCCACTCAAATCCCGTTGCCAGAAAGCCTAGTGCGCTCAAGCTTCCCAGCATCGCTATACTCAGGCTTAATTCGCGGAATCGGGCGATCGACTTGGCAGCAAACAGGTGAGGGCGAGATCGCGGCATGACTATTTTTGATACCTACTACTGTAGAGAAAAAAGAATAAATATAGGACTTACGCACTCGCCCCCTAGATCCCCCAATTCTGGAGGACTTTGATCTCTAGCTCCCCCAGAATTGGGGGTTGGGGGGCAAATTTCGGTTGATTTGCGTAAGTCTTAAAATAGTTAGATGTCAAACCCAAAAGATACTTAACATTTGGCACTGCGACCCATCAAAAGTCACTCTACAGCAACATAACTTAAACCACTTGACTGTGATCCCCTAAATCAGCTTTGTCATAATTTTCTGACAATTGAATCTCAAAGTCTTCTAGCCAATCTGCGATCGCCGAGAGCAATGCTATGATTTCGGAGGAATTCACTTGATTGAAAAGGGCTTAGTGTTCTATGGCTCAAGCGTCCGTTTCTCCAGTAGTGCTGGTCATTTTAGATGGCTGGGGATATCGTGAAGATGCGGATGGTAATGCTGTAGCCGCCGCTAAAACTCCCGTGATCGACAGCCTTTGGGCAGCCTACCCGCACACGACCATTCGCACGTCTGGCAAAGATGTTGGGTTGCCAGAGGGTCAAATGGGCAACTCCGAAGTAGGGCATCTAAATATTGGTGCCGGTCGAGTGGTGCCCCAAGAACTCGTACGAATTTCGGATGCCGTAGAAGATGGCACCCTGCTCAGCAATGCGGCACTGGTCAAGCTTTATCAAACCGTCAAGCAAAATAATAGCAAGCTGCACTTAATTGGTCTTTGCTCCGATGGCGGGGTGCATTCTCACCTGTCTCATCTTTTTGGACTAGTGGATATGGCGAAGCAGCAGGCGATCGCAGATGTTTGCATTCATGTAATCACCGATGGGCGCGATACATTGCCCGATTCTGGCAAGAAATATGTGCAGCAAATCGTGGATTATATTGATACAGCCGGAGTTGGGCGCATCGTCACCCTCAGCGGTCGATATTATGCAATGGATCGAGATCATCGCTGGGATCGTGTGGAAAAAGCCTATAGCGTCATGACTCAGGATGGCGATGGAGATGGGCGATCGGTGTTAGAGGTAATGCAGGCTTCCTACGCTGCCGACATCAAGGATGAGTTTATTCTGCCGACTCGAATTGCACCCGGAGCCATTCAGCCAGGAGATGGCGTGGTGTTTTATAACTTCCGCCCCGATCGCGCCCGTCAACTCACCCAAGCATTGATCGATCCTAAGTTTGAAGGTTTTGAACGAGAACTGATTCAGCCGCTCGCCTTTGCCACCTTTACTCAATACGATCCCCACTTTCCGGTGCTGGTTGCCTTTGAGCCGCAAAATCTGAACAATATTTTGGGTCAAGTTATTTCTGAGCGTGGGCTACGCCAGTTCCGCGCTGCTGAAACTGAAAAATATGCCCATGTCACCTACTTTTTTAATGGCGGCATTGAAGACCCGTTTGAGGGAGAAGACCGGGAAATGGTGCAGAGTCCGCAAGTGGCAACCTACGATCGCGCTCCTGCGATGTCTGCGGCAGCATTGACGGATGTGGCGATCGCGGCAGTCGAAAAGCAGGTTTATTCAATGGTTGTGATCAACTATGCTAACGCCGATATGGTGGGGCACACTGGCAAAATGGATGCCACCGTTGAGGCATTGCAAGCGGTCGATCGCTGCCTCGGTCGCCTGCTAGAAAGCACTATCCGCGTCGGTGGAACTACTATTATCATTGCCGATCATGGGAATGCCGAGACGATGTGGGATCAAAACGGCAATCCTTGGACTGCCCATACGACCAATCCAGTGCCCTTCATCTTGGTAGAAGGAGAAGGGCGCAAGATTCCAGGGCATGGCACTGATGTTAGCCTGCGCGATGATGGTCGCCTCTCGGATATCGCCCCGACCATTCTGGAGATTTTGAAACTGCCTCAACCCCCCGAAATGACTGGACGATCAATGTTTGTGCCGCTTGAGTTTGGGCTAACCCCCAGTCGATCGCCCGTCAAATTAGTTCGCTAAACTCGAAGCAAAGGACGCTGAGCCGAACGCTGTCAAAATAGCTTGACTTTGGATTGAGCGATCGCCCAGTCTAAAGCTATTCTTACTCCTGCAAATAGCACGAAACTTTCCAGCAGCATCGCGAGGAGTGGCAAGGGTGCGACTCCACTTTGCCAGCCTAGATCCAACTGTGCCAATCCTCGCACCAACCCAAATGCGGCAACGGCTCCCGATTTTAGGTGAACGTTTTGATCGTGCCGAATCACATAGCGATAGGTGACCGCAAACAGAAAGCCAGACAGGATGGCAATGGCTCCACTGACTGCAAGGGTTACTTCAAGAGTCTCAGGCTGCAACGCCAATGGGCTAGTTGGAGTCAACATCCACGTGCGATTGATGACTGTGAATAGGGCGAATAGTATTCCGGCTGCGATCGCGCCGATTCCACCCGCTTTTAGTGATTCCCATCGCTCTATCCAACTGAGATCAGATCCTTCACTCTGTTTGATTTCGCGGACTGCTTCATTCACTTCAATCATTTCACGCCTCCAGACCCACTGTTCTTTTCTATCCTGCAATTAATCTACAGTTGTGGGGGATGTTTTGCTGTACTGCGATTCCCACTTTGAACTATGATCAGGTTTGAAGATGTTTCATCACAGTGTTTCACAGATTCCTATGGATATTTTGAGCTTGGGCTGGGTCGGTCTTTTGGTTATCTTTACTTTTTCAATTTCGTTGGTTGTTTGGGCACGCAATGGGTTTTGAAGTGACTTTGCCGTGTGATTAAGCCTAGATAGGCAAGAGTTTGAGTCCATATTCTTGATCTAAGAATCATTCAATGTAACTGTGGAATACCCTGTTTTTAGCGTTCTTATTTTAGCGGCGTTTGCCTTGTTGATTGTGGTCAGTGGTGGCGTAGCCTATCTGACTTTGGCAGAGTGGCGCGATTTGCGTCGGCGTGATTCAGAAGAACGTGCCAATCGACCTGCCCGCCGCAAAGGTTAGTCTAATCTCTAACCCTACATTTTAGCCCCTAATTTCTAGCCCCTCATCATGATTCAACAAGACAGTATTGCCGCCCACGGTGGACAATTGGTCGATCGCATTGCCACGACCGCTCAACGGCAAGAGTTTTTGGATAAAGCAGACCATCTGCCAGTGGTGCAAATCGATCAGCGCACCGTGTCCGATTTGGAGATGATCGCGATCGGGGGGTTCAGTCCGCTAACGGGCTTTATGGAAGAAGCCGACTACCTGTCTGTCGTCAACACCATGCGGCTAGCCAATGGCTTACCCTGGTCGATTCCGATTACGCTGTCGGTGGCTGAAGAAGTGGCGGCACCGTTGAAGTCAGGTAGTTTAGTGCGGTTGGATGACGCTCAAGGACGCTTTGTGGGCGTGCTGCAACTAACGCAAAAATATAGCTACGACAAAAAGCACGAAGCGCTGCATGTTTATCGCACTAACGAAGAAAAACACCCTGGGGTGAATGTGGTCTATAACCAAGGCACGGTGAATTTGGCAGGTTCGATTTGGCTGTTGCAGCGTGATCCGCATCCTAAGTTCCCGCCTTATCAGATTGATCCGATTGAGTCGCGATCGCTGTTTCGTGAAAAAGGCTGGAAAACGATTGTGGGCTTTCAGACTCGCAACCCAATTCATCGCGCCCATGAATATATTATTAAGTGCGCGTTGGAAGTGGTAGATGGGCTGTTTCTGCATCCGCTGGTGGGTGCAACGAAGGAAGATGACATTCCAGCCGATGTGCGAATGCGCTGCTACGAAATCATGCTGGAACACTACTTTCCCAAAGACCGTGTGATTTTGGCAATTAACCCGGCTGCCATGCGCTACGCTGGACCCCGTGAAGCTATTTTTCACGCCTTAGTCCGAAAAAACTATGGCTGCACCCACTTTATTGTGGGGCGCGACCATGCAGGCGTGGGAGATTATTACGGCACCTACGATGCTCAATATATTTTTGATGAGTTTAAGCCTGAGGAATTGGGCATTTTGCCGCTGAGGTTTGAACACGCCTTCTATTGCACTCGCACTGAGGGCATGGCAACCACAAAAACTAGCCCTAGTCTGCCGGAAGAGCGAGTTCACTTATCGGGCACGAAGGTTCGTGAGATGCTGCGTCGGGGAGAACTGCCGCCACCGCAATTTTCTCGCCCCCAAGTCGCCGCAGAACTGGCACGAGCGATGAAAGTATTTACCCAAAATCAATACGAAATTTAGCGCCTATTGGTTAGGGTTGAGGGCATCTCAGCCAGGATCGCTGGAAAAATAATTCCCAAATAAGTATTCCGTAAGCCCAACTGCACCGCCAGCACATACAGCGGAATCATCACAATCTGAAACGGAATCATGATGGTTGCCACGATCGCCGTGAAAATCGCCTCCCTACCGCGAAACTGAAGCCGCGCCAAAGGATACGCCGCCAGAGAACAAAACAGTAAATTTAGCGCCACGGTTAACACCGAAACAATCACGCTATTGGTGATGTAGCGCCCAAACGGATGGGACTTCCAAACCGTGACAAAGTTCTGAAACGTTGGCTGACTGGGAATTAAGCGCGGTGGAAACTGAAAAATATCCTCTGTCGGCGACTTCAGCGAGGTGCTGACCAGCCAAACCAAGGGAATCAACATCGCGATCGTTCCTAATACGGCGTACATTCCAATCGTTTTCCAGCGGTGCGATCTATGTTGCATTGATATAGTTTAAAGCGATAGCTTAAAGCGCTTTCTACATCCTAATCGAGAGTCTGCGTAATAAATATCCCATACTCTTTAACTGCCTGTTCAAAGCGAGACTTAATGCGATTTGCAGTTGCTTCCGAATCACCAACTTGGGCGATTTTTAGTGTTTTAATGAATTCAATCTCTGCATCCTTAATTGCTTGCTTACGAACCGCTTCGGACTCATTAATAAGGACATTACGCATAGCCAATACACCTAGTTGGATTAGCTGTTCGCCATCAGCGTCAGGATTGGCTTTGATGCCATTTCTCATAGCTTTGTATGCAGCGAGTTCAGCATTCCATGTTGCAACTTTCAAAGTCAAATTATCAAGGGTTGCTTGCTCTTTCTGTCCTACAGGTGGTGCAATCTCAACATTAGGACTAGGGCTTGCTACAGCAGGATTATTTGAAGTGACGGCAGGCTGTTTTGGAAGAGCGCAGTAAGTGACTAAAGAAATAATTAAAACAGCCATAACCCCGAGAGTTATATTTATGGAAGCTGTATTATCCACAAACCTTCCATTTTTTAGTATAAGAAATTTATTCCAAACCGCTTGTTTCTTGTTCGTTGCCATCTCTGAAACCTTTACCGAACTTATTTTGTTTGGTTGAATCTCATTCAGCACTCTGATCACTGTTTGAACACAAACTTGAGGTTCCAGTTTTGTTAAGGGATATATCTTCAACCAGAGGGCTGTGTCATATTGCATCTCTGCTTCTACAGTTGCATTACGACTCAATAGTGCCCGTCCAACAAGATCAGAAATAATTTGGAGATTTTCAGAAGGTTTTTTATCCTTCCCGTCAAGTTCTTTGGTCTTAGCTTCACCGTCCGAACTAGAACTTGTTGTCAGTGCAGATTGCGTCTTATTCGTCTGCTCAGTTTGTTTGCCGACTAACTTACCAGTAGCATTTTCAGAGAGTTCTGACAACTCAAATTCTTGACTCCAAGCTGGGCGTGTTTCACCTGCTTGCCTTCCATAAACTTTCAATTTTTGGACTGATGCTACTCCTAGACCTTTTACGCCTCTATAAATGAATGGGGCGAGAGTTTGTTTATCTGGTATTGGAGCAGCTTCTAGCATTACCTGCAAGCAACCATTGTTAAGAGCGGTCTTTGCTGTAATACCTTTAGATATTAGGGAGCGATTGATCAGGAAAGCAATTGCTTGCTCATTACCCTGTTTGGCAAGTTCTAAAGGGTTTGGTTGAGGAGGGTTCATTTTAAAGATCTTTATGCTGGTATAAACTAAAGTGCCCTGATGCTCTACGCGGCTATCCATGCATACTTCTAGCGAAGAAGCAATTTAGTAGACCTATGTGCATATTTCTTACTTCATGCCTGAAAACCGAGAACTTTTAGGATTTAGTCACTCAACTTAATAAAGTACTTTTTACGTTGCTGCCCCGATCTCCAACCTCCATGCAAGCGATTCATGCCGGGAGGATGTTTCAGGGTAGGTTGAAGTTAACTAGCTTTGGAGATTCGGCTGACTTGAAGCTCACGGATTTTTTCGGCACAAACCATTTTTATCCAGTCTTGGCGATCTATTTTTTGCAGTTGGCACTCTGCCTCAATGCTTCGCAACAACTCTAATGGCAGGGCGATGTTAATCTGCTGCTTTGCTTGAAAGTGACCTGTGAAATGCTCAGAGACATCTGCTCCTAATTGAGCTTGCTGAGCAATTTCTTCAATATCTTTAATCTCTGTAGATTTGCTGCTCATAGTTTCTACGCTCCTGTTTTGTTGATCTCCAAGCCGTGACAACCCAAATGTATTCACCCACTTCATCTGCTCGATATTCAACAATGAATGTGGTTAATTTTCCATCTGCAAAACCGACGATTCGATATTGCTCTGGCACTTCAGAGCGCTGGTCTTCAAGGTAGGGAGCATAGAGCAAATCATTCAATTGATCAAAGTCAATATCACGGTCTGCTAAAACTCGCTGTTGTTTTGCTTCATCCCACCGAATACGCATGGATATAGACGCAAGAAACTTTATGGAACTTGTTTCTAACTTATTTATGCTATCGTCTCTTCCTTCAAACTTAAAACATATCCACAATCTCTATTGCGTTACCGCTACTGTCAAGTTTCATAAAGACTTTTCCAGAAATTGGGTGGTGATCTCAGTGTTCAGAAGCCCCATCATGTCCATCGGGCTTGCGCCCTTGGCTAAAGATGCCTTGAAAAGCGGTTTGTTCAGCGATCGCTTTACCTTCGTTCAGCAAATAATCAAAAAACGTTTGGGCAATCAGCGACAATTGCTTGCCAGCGGGATAAATCACATACCAATACTCTTGAATTGGAAAGCCTTCCACATCCAAAATAGTAAGTTGGCTGTTTGTGCCTTCTAAGGCAAGCGTGTGTAGAGAAAGCACGGAAACGCCTAGCCCGCCCGCGATCGCTTGTTTGATCGCTTCGTTACTGCCCAAATCCAGCTTGACTTTTAAGGGCAACCCACTCTGATCAAACACTTTTTGAGTAGCTTTGCGCGTTCCAGAGCCGGGTTCTCGCATAATAAACAATTCCTCTGCCAATCGTTTCAGCGGGATATTTGCTTCCCTCGCTAAAGAATGATTTCGCCATGCCAGCACCACCAGCGGATTCTCTAAAAATGGATGAATCGCGACCTCTAAATCTTCTGGTGGCTGACTAAGAATATATAAGTCGTGGCGATTGTTTGCCAAACTATCGATCACATATTCGTGGTTCGTCACCGTTAGTGAGACATCAATCCCTGGATAGCGCTGACAAAAGGGTCCCAAAAGCCGAGGAATCACATACTTTGCGGTGGTCACCACGGCTAGTTTCAGTGCCCCCTGCTTTAGACCTTTGATGTCCGCGATCGCCGTCTCAAACTGCGACATGCGATCAAAAATTTCCTGACAGGTTGTATACAGTTCCTTGCCTGCATTCGTCAGATATAGCCGTTTACCCACTTGCTCAAATAAAGGCAACCCAACCGCTTTAGAGAGTTGTTTCACCTGCATTGAGACGGTCGGCTGTGTCAAAAATAGTTCCTCGGCAGCTCGCGTAAAGCTATTCTGGCGAGCGACTGCTTCAAAAACTTTAAGCTGATGGAGGGTTGCTTGCCTCAAGAGCGGATCTCCCAAATGATGGAACAATCATAGATTCGATTCGATTATTCTAATCGGAAACAATGATTTTTGTTTATGGACTTAAACGTTATCATAATTTTCAAGAGTCTATGCTCCCTTCCAAAACAGCGTTGCACAGATGGACATTTAGCAAAATTTCTGATAGTCCAAGGTTTTTCTGAAAAAACCAAATTATGCTAATTTCTGTTACGTGCAACGCTTATTTAAACTTTTTGGGTCTAGTGCCAATAAACTTTAACAATGTGATTTCTAATCGAAGTTAAGTTGTTAACCTAATCTATCGTCAAGAATTTATATTTTGTCGCGATCGCGCAAATCTATTTCTTGATCTAAAAGATTGGAATAAACTGATAAAATCCCTTTTTCTCCCTGTTCCCTACTCCCTGTTTTCTATGCCCGATATTGTTGATATTGCAGTAGGCGCTGGATCGTTCACCACACTAGTCGCTGCCGTCCAAGCCGCAGGATTAGTTGAAACGCTCAAAAGTCCTGGACCTTTTACAGTGTTTGCGCCCAATGATGATGCCTTTGCTAAACTTCCACCTGGAACTATTCAAACCTTAGTTCAAAATATTCCTCAGCTTGCCCGTATTCTGACGTTTCATGTTGTTTCAGGAAAGTTAACCAAAGCTGATCTAGCTCAATTGGGCACTGTCACTTCGGTCGAAGGATCGGTCATTCCGATTGACTGCTCAGATGCTTTTGAAGTGAAGAATGCAACTGTTTTAGCAGCAGATATAGAAGCAGATAACGGCATCATTCATGTGATCGATACTGTTATTTTGATGGGATAGTTTGGCTGTCTTGAATCCGTTGAATAATCGTCTTTACTAATAAAAAGACTCAAATTAGAATGTAGATTTCATCCAAACAAACTAATAGTTAAAAGTAAACTCTTATTTCTTCTTAGAGCTGAAATAAAGCTTATTTTTACGTTGAATAAATTCTAAAACGCCTTGATTAGGATCGGGTAGAGAAATCATTTTCCTATGAATAGAGTTCAACCTATAGATTTATTAAAGTTTTTTCAATAGGCAACAGGCAACGTAAATAGGCAAAATTCATAACAACTATCATGGATTTTGATATTTGTTTGAGTTCCCGCTGTAGCAGCAAACAGAGCCATCTGGTTCTATCATAAACCGGATAAGCATATTCACTTTTAGGCATCGATTGTGCTACATAGTAACTAAGTTGAAGATTGAAAAAACTAAATACTTTGCTTGGCTGTGTGGCTAGGTCTTTCGCTTTTCTAAGTCGCTAGTTTTTCATAACTAAAATTTTGATTCTAATAAAGGTGGTTGGATGGCTCCTCTGCTCGTTCAAAATATTTGGCTAGTGCCTGTTTACTCACTCATTGGTGCGGCACTATCGGTGATCTGGTTTCCTTCGATTACTCGACGTACTGGTCCTCGCCCCGCTGGCTACATTAATGCGGGGATGACCTTACTTTCGTTTGTTCATGCGCTTTTGGCGTTGCCATTAACCTGGAATCAGCCTCCCTATGAAGTGTCTTTTGAATGGCTAAATGTGGCTGGGCTAAATTTGACGCTTCCAGTGCAGGTTTCATCGCTTACCGTTGGCGCGATCGCTCTCATTTCCGGGCTGAATTTGCTCGCGCAGATCTTTGCGATCGGCTACATGGAAATGGATTGGGGCTGGGCGCGATTCTATTCGTTGTTAGCGCTATTTGAAGCGGGGATGACGGCGCTTGTTCTATGCAACTCTCTGTTTTTCAGTTACATGATTATGGAAGTATTAACTCTGGCAACCTATCTTTTGCTGGGTTTCTGGTTTAATCAATCGCTTGTTGTCACCGGGGCGCGCGATGCTTTCCTAACCAAACGGATCGGTGACTTGTTTCTGCTGATGGCGGTGCTGGCGATTTATCCGCTAACAGGCACCTGGAATTTTTCTGAGATGGCTTTGTGGGCAACCACTGCGGAGGTTGATCCGACTGTGATCACCTTAATTGGATTAGGGTTAATTGCAGGTCCAATGGGGAAATGCGCCCAGTTTCCGCTGCACCTATGGCTAGATGAGGCAATGGAAGGTCCGATTCCTTCAACAATCCTGCGGAACTCGGTGGTGGTTGCCACTGGAGCCTGGGTTTTGGTGAAGCTGGAGCCGATCCTGGCGCTGTCGCCCTTTGTCCTTTCTACGACAATCTTCATTGGGGCAGTCACGGCAGTCGGGGGTTCTTTGATCGCACTGGCGCAAATTGATGTCAAGCGAACCCTATCCTATTTAGTCAGCGCCTACATGGGGATTGTGTTTATCGCGGTGGGAGCCGGACAAACGCAAGCCGCCCTGATGCTTGTGTTTACTCATGCAATTTCTATGGCGCTGCTGATTATGAGCATTGGCGGCATTATTTGGAATAGCATTACCCA
>Ga0163149_10008220_pt1 | contig 10364 bp, 8 predicted proteins | sample OliLakLV19MP5G1_FD_148604 | JGI IMG/M metagenome (GOLD analysis project Ga0163149, IMG submission 148604) | Freshwater microbial mat bacterial communities from Lake Vanda, McMurdo Dry Valleys, Antarctica - Oligotrophic Lake LV.19.MP5.G1 | ecosystem: Environmental > Aquatic > Freshwater > Lake >...
CGCTGCGATTGAGCACCCAGAAGGCGCCGAACACGATTCCCAGTGCCGCGCCGCCACCCAGGAGGCCCAGCAGCGCGCCGTAGTAATAAAACGGCCGCTTGATGGTGCCGTTGGTGGCGCCCAGCAGTTTCGCCACCTCGATCTCCTCGCGCTGGGTGAGGATCTGCAGGCGGATGGTGTTGAAGGTCACCGCCAGCAGGGCGAACGACAGCAGGCCGGCCAGCAACAGCACGGCCACTCGTCCGACACCGACCGCGGCGGCGACCCGTCGGACCCAGGCGGAATCGACCTGTACGTGCTCGACATGGGCCCAGCCGCGCACCTGCTCGGCCATGCGGTCAAGCACATCGCCATTGTTGTCGGCCAGGCGCACCACGAACGCGTCGGGCAGCGGATTCCTGTCAAGGGCGGCGAGCACGTCGCCCATTGATGGATGCTTCCTGAATTCGGCCAGGGCCGACTCGCGTGAACGGAACTCGACTTTCGCGATGCCCGCCAGGTCCTTGAGGCGGCGCTCGAGTTCGGCGATCTCGCTCTTTTGCACCTCGAGCGCCAGGAATACCGAAAATTCCGGATCGCTGGAAACGTTGCGTGCCGCGTTCTGCAGATTGAACAGCAGCGAATAGGCGCCCGCCGGCAAGGCCAGCGCCACGCCGATCACCAGCACGTTGAGAACAGTTGCAAACGGCGTCGATGCGAGCTTCGCCAGCGTGCTGCCAAAAGCCATCCAGTGCAGGCGCAGCCAGGCGGTCACAGGATCAGCTCCCCGGCCTTCAATTGCACATTGCGCGTGGTGGTTTTGCCGGCCGCGCGGCGGACCGCGTCTTCGTCATGGGTGGCGATCATCACGGTGACGCCGACTTGATGGAAGGCAATGAACAAGTCGATGATCTCGCCGGCGTAGTCGGTATCCAGATTCGAAGTGGGCTCGTCGGCAATGATGATCGCAGGCCGGTTGACGATTGCGCGGGCGATCGCCAGGCGCTGTTGTTCGCCGCCGGAAAGGGTGATCGGATTGGCCTTTTCGCGCGACAGGAGACCCACCTTGTCGAGTGCTGCGCGCGCCCGCTTGGCGGCATCTTTCGGATGCACGCCGGTCACGGCCAGCGGCAGCATGACATTGTCGAACACGCTGCGGTCGTACAACAGCTTCTGATCGATCCTGGAAAATCTGCCCTATGTTGCGCCGCAGGTAGGGAATCGCCGCTGCGCGCATCGAAGACACATTTTGCCCATTGACCACCACACTACCGCTGGTGACGCGCTCTATCACCGGCAGCAGTTTGAGCAAGGTGCTCTTGCCGGCACCCGAGTGCCCGGTGATGAACAGCAGTTCGCCATCGGCTACCGAAAGCGATACCGACTTGAGCGCTTCATGCCCGCCGGGATAGCGCTTGGTGACCGCGGAGAACTCGATCATCGATCGCTCGTACCGGCGTGAAGGCGTCCCAGGCTGCTAGGCACCAACGGGTTCACTTACTCGAGTCCCAGCAATGCGTTGGCGAACTCGCGCGCCGAAAACGGGCGCAAGTCTTCGATGCCTTCGCCAATGCCGATAAACAGCACCGGCACCGGGCGAGCGCGCGCGATCGCGCACAGCACGCCACCCTTGGCTGTGCCGTCGAGCTTGGTTACCACCAGACCCGTGAGGCCCAGCGCGTCGTCGAAAGCCTTGACCTGCGCCACCGCGTTTTGCCCGGTATTGGCATCGATCACCAGCAGCACTTCATGCGGTGCCGTGCTGTCTGCTTTGGTGATCACGCGCTTGACCTTGCGGATCTCGTCCATCAGATTGTTCTGCGTCGGCAAGCGTCCGGCGGTGTCCGCCATCAGGATATCGATGCCGCGCGCCCGCGCCGCATGCACCGCGTCGAAAATCACCGAGGCCGGATCACCGCCCCCTTGCAGGTCGCGCTGGGCGATCACCACCACGTTGTTGCGCTCGCCCCAGGTCATGAGTTGCTCGCGCGCCGCCGCACGGAAGGTGTCGCCGGCGGCCAGCAAAATGCTTTTCCCGGCACCCTGGAAATACCTGGCCAGCTTGCCGATGGAGGTCGTCTTGCCGACGCCGTTGACTCCGCTGATCATCATGACCAATGGTTTGGCCCGATCCAGATCGATGGTTCGTTCAAGGGGCCGCAGCAGTTCGGCAATCAGGTCGGCCAGCGCCTGCTTGAGAGTCTCGCCGTCTTCGATACCGTCACGCTTGGCGCGCTCGCGCAGTTGTTGGATCAGCAATTGTGCCGCAGCAACACCGCAATCAGCCGAAATCAGGGCGAACTCGAGTTCTTCAAACAGGGCTTCGTCGACCCGGATGCCGGTGAAAAGGGTCGTCAACTGGGCACGGGTTTTCGATAGCCCCGACTTCAGGCGCTCGGCCCAGGAAACCTTGGTCGCCGTAGTGTCCGCCGGCGGTACCGCCGGCGGGGCAGGTGCGTCAATCGCGGCGGGAGTATTTTTGGGTTTGAAGAAGGAGAACATTGGAACTTGTGGCGGCATCCGCGCTCGAACTGAACGCGTAGAGTATGAAAGCAACGATTTGAAAGCGGCGGGCCAACTGCCGGATTGACTACTGCGCCAGTCCGCTGCGAACTTCACTAGCCCCAGGGTAACTGGTTTGCACGATATCACCGCCTGGTCGACATGCGCCACGCCAATCGGCGTCGTCAAACGCGCGTCGCCACAACCAGCAAACGCTATGATTCTAACAAGAGCGATTTTATGAAGCAGTTGCAACGCTTTTTGCTGCTGATTGCAGCCTGGTCCTGCGTTCCCCAGGCGCTCGCTGCTGCGGCCTTCGAAACCACGCTGCCCAACGGGCTCAAGATCATCGTTCGCCAGGACGCTCGTGCCCCCACCGTTGCGCACATGGTCTGGTATCGGGCCGGCAGCATGGACGAGGTCAACGGCACCACCGGTGTGGCGCATGTGCTCGAACACATGATGTTCAAGGGCACAGCTCGGATCAAGTCGGGCGAGTTTTCGCGTCGCGTCGCCGCCGCCGGCGGCCGTGACAACGCCTTCACCAGCCGCGACTACACCGCTTATTTCCAGCAGGTGCACAAGTCGAAGCTTGAACTGGTGATGCGCCTGGAAGCCGATCGCATGGCCAACCTGCGGCTTGATGATGGCGAGTTCGCCAAGGAGATCAAGGTCGTGATGGAGGAGCGGCGTCTGCGCACCGACGACCAGCCGCGCGCCCTGCTCAACGAAACCCTGATGGCAACAGCCTTCAAGGCGCACCCCTACCGCACCCCGGTGATCGGCTGGATGCGCGATCTCGAAACCATGAAGGGTGCCGATGCACGCCACTGGTATCGCACCTGGTACGCACCCAACAACGCGGTTTTGATCGTTACCGGAGACGTGCGGCCGCAAGAAGTGGTGCGGCTGGCGAAAAAATACTATGGGGTGCACAAGCCCAAGGTAATGCCCGAGCGCAAGGCGCAGGACGAGCCCGATCAGGCCGGCACGCGCCGCATCGATCTGAAGGCGCCAGCTGAGCTGCCCTATCTGGTGATGGCCTGGCGGGTACCACGCATGCAAGACGTTGACAAGGATGACGACGCGCACGCCCTCGAAGTGCTGGCCGGTGTGCTCGATGGCCACGAAGGCGCCAGGATTTCGCGCAACCTGGTGCGCGAAGCCCGGCTTGCCAGCCAGGCCGGCGCCGGCTACGACAACACCGCGCGCGGTCCGGTACTGTTTACCCTGGAAGGGGTTCCGGCCGAGGGACGGACAGTGCTGCAACTGGAAGACGCCCTGCGTGGTGAAGTACGCAGGATCGCCACTGGTGGCGTGACCGCCGAGGAGCTCACGCGTGTCAAGGCCCAGGTTGTGGCGGCGCAGGTTTACAAGCGCGATTCCATCTTCGGGCAGGCCATGGAGATCGCACAGTTTGAAATGAGCGGGCTGTCGCACAGGCAGATTGACCGCGCGCTGGAAAAAATCCGCGCAGTCACAGCCGACCAGGTACGTGCGGTCGCGACCAGGTACTTTGGCGACGACACCCTGACCGTGGCTACCTTGACTCCTTTGCCGCTGGCACAAAAGCCGCGACAGGCACCGGCCGGCCTGCGCCACTGAACCTCATGGATGACCTGCGCATGCAAACGCTCGGGAAAACACTGAATATGCCCCTGTATCGCGGACTCTCGAACGGCAGACCCGAATCAAATCGAAGCGACGCAAAAGCGACTCTTGGTCCCTGCGGGCTTTTTCAGTGTTTTCTCAGGCCCTTCCGCGTTGCTGGTTCGGCCCGTCTGTCGCGCCAGGTGCTGGCCCTGGTTGTTGTCGCCGTGGCGCTGCCGGCCCAAGCTGGCCTGGCGATCCAGTCATGGACCGCGAAGTCGGGCACCCGGGTGCTTTTCGTCGAGAGCCGCTCCATTCCGATGCTCGATGTAGCGGTGGATTTCGACGCCGGCGGGCGCCGTGCGCCAGCGGGCAAGGCCGGGCTGGCCGGTCTGACCAACGGCATGCTGGCTTTGGGCAGCACAGGGCTTACCGAGAGCCAGATCGCCGACCAGTTCGCCGATACCGGGGCGCAGCGCGGCGCGCGCGCCGACCAGGATCGTTCAGCCATCACCTTGCGCACATTGTCGTCCAGCGCCGAACGCGAGGCCGCGCTGGCGCTATTGGCGACCTTGCTGCAAAACCCGAGCTTTCCGGAAGAGGCACTCAACCGTGAAAAGGCGCGCGCGATTGCCGGCTTGAAGGAGGCGGAGACCAGGCCGGCGGCAATCGCGGACCGTGCGTTTTCGCGGGCGATATACCGCTCGCATCCTTACGGTGCGAGCGCGTCGGCCGAGAGCGTCGCATCGATTTCCCGTGCCGACATCGTGGCCTTCTACCAGGCGAACTTTTCGGCCGGAAGCGCGGTGGTGTCGATGATTGGCGACATCTCGCGCAGCCAGGCTGAAGCGATTGCCGAACAACTGACTGCCGGCTTGCCAGCGGGCGTGGCGCCCGCTGTGTTGCCGCCGGTCGGCGTGCCCGATCCCAGCCCGATACGCATTGCACATCCGGCAACGCAGTCGCACATACTTCTGGGCATGCCGGCCATGGCACGCGGAGATGCGGATTTTTTTGCGCTGACTGTTGGCAACTACATCCTCGGCGGCGGCGGTTTCGTGTCGCGCCTGATGAACGAGGTGCGTGAGAAGCGTGGCCTGGCCTACAGCGTCTACAGCTACTTCGCGCCGCTCAAGGAAGCCGGACCATTCCAGATCGGATTGCAAACCCGCAAGGAGCAGGCCAACGAAGCCTTGAAGCTGGTGCAGGGTGTGGTCGCCGACTATGTTGCGAAGGGCCCGACCGCGGCCGAACTCAAGGCGGCCAAGGACAACCTGGCCGGCGGATTCGCGCTGCGCATCGACAACAGCCGCAAGATTCTCGACAATCTTGCGGTGATCGGCTTCTACGGCCTGCCGCTGGATTACCTCGATCAATGGGTGGCCAACGTGGAGCGGGTGAGCCTGGCTGACGTGAAATCGGCGCTCGCGCGCCGTGTCAAGCCGGCCGAATTCGCGGTGGTGATGGTCGGCGCGCCCGAATAGGGCGGTCGCCCGCTGTTCGGGCTGTTTTATCATGCAGCCCATGACATCCGTTCTGGCAGCACCGAGGCGCTTCAGCTCCCTCAAGCAACCGCCGGCCTGGCCTCTGGTGGGCAGCCTGCCGTATTTCGACCCGCCGCGCGTGCATCTGGTTTTTGAGCAATGGGCGCTTCGCTACGGCACGCCGTTTCGCGTGAACCTGGGCCGCCGCCAGATGCTGGTGATCGATGATCCGGTGGAGATCGGCCGCATCCTGCGCGCCCGTCCAGGTACGTTCCGCCGGGTACGGCCGGTGGAATCGATTTTTCGCGAACTGGGGATTGCGGGCCTGTTTTCATCCGGCGCCGTACTCGATCTGCAGCAGGAATTCATGCGTTATACCGTGGATGTAACCGCAGGGCTGGCTTTTGGTGTCGACATCAACACCATCGAGGGTGGGGACGACGCCATCCAGCGTCACCTGGACCAGGTGTTTCCTTCTGTCAACCGACGCATGAGCGCTCTTTTCCCCTGGTGGCGCTACCTCAAGCTGCCCGCCGACCGTCAACTCGAGCGCGATCTTGCCGTGGTGCGCCGAGCGATCGACGGTTTCATAGAAGCCGCGCGCCAACGCATGGCGGCCGATCGCGGTTTGCAGGAGCATCCGGGCAACCTGATCGAGGCATTGTTGGCCGCTCGCGACACGCCCGAGTCGGGCTTCTCGGATGCCGACGTCAGCGGCAATGTGTTCACCGCGCTGCTGGCAGGCGAAGACACCACGGCCAATACCCTGGCCTGGCTCACCTGCTTCCTGGCCGATGAGCCGCAGGCGCAGCAGGCGGCCCAGGCCGAAGCCGATGCGGTGCTGGGGTCCAGGGACGTCATCGAGGACTTCACGCGCATCGACGACCTCGCTTACACCGCCGCAGCCACGCGCGAGGCGATGCGCTTGAAGCCGGTCGCGCCGCTGCTTTCCCACGAGTCAAACGAAGCGGTCACGGTATGCGGCATCGAATTGCGCGCCCGCACGCCGGTGGCCACCCTCATGCGTCCGGCCGGACTGAACCCTGAGCTGTTTCCCGAGCCGCTGGCGTTCCGGCCACAGCGCTGGCTCGGGGACTCCGGGTCGAACGAGCGCGAAAGCACGGCCAGGCGGGTTCTCATGCCCTTCGGCGGCGGGCCGCGCTTCTGCCCGGGTCGTTATCTGGCACTGCTGGAAATCCAGATGGTGACCTCGATGCTGATGAAGAATTTCCACATCGAGCGGGTCGGCAGCGAGCCGGTGCGCGAGCGCAATGCGCTGTCGATGCTGCCGGAAGGATTTCGTGCACGTTTGCGCAGGCGCCGGGAAGCCGCCGCCCGCATTTGATTTACGCATCGCGCTACACTACAACTTGCTTCCCAAACAATGCCAGGAGACACCATGAAACTTTCCGACATCAGCGCTTTGCTGGCCACATTGGTTATGGTCGCGGCGCTACCCGCCGCAGCCCAGACCATCAAGGTCGGCCTCATCAGCACCTATAGCGGCCCGGGCGCGGCACAGGGCGACCAGATCGACAAGGGCGTCAAGCTCTACATGAAACTCAACGGCGACAAGCTGCCGCCCGGGGTCAAGCTCGAGATCATCACGCGTGATGATACTGGTGCAGTTCCCGACGTGGCCAAACGCATCGCGCAGGAACTCATTGTGCGCGACAAGGTGCAAATCTTGACCGGCGTGGTGTGGACCCCCAACATGGCGGCCATTGCGCCTTTGACCGCCGAGGCCCGCGTGCCGTTCATCAGCATGAACGCGGCCGGCGCCAGGGTGGTCGGCATGTCGCCCTACATGACGCGTATTTCGTTCACGCTGTGCCAGTCGGCGTATCCCCTCGGGCTGTGGGCTGGCAAGAGATACAAGAAAGCCTATGTTGCGGTCAGCGATTTCGCGCCGGGCCATGAAGCCGAGGGTTGCTTCACGCGCGGTTTCAAGGAGAGCGGTGGCGAAATCCTGGGCGCTGTTCGCATCCCGCTGGCCAATCCCGATTTCGTGCCCTTCATGCAGCGCATCAAGGACGCCAAGCCGGATGCACTGTTCGCCTTCAACCCGGCCGGCAAGCAGGCCGCGGCGATGATGAAGGCCTACGGTGACCTCAATATGGACAAGGCCAACATCAAGTACCTGGGCACCGGCGACATCGTCACCGACGAGGAGTTGCAGGGCATGGGCGATATCGCGCTTGGCGTGACCACGGTGCACCACTATTCGGCCGCTGCCGAGCGCCCCGCCAACAAGGCGTTTGTGGCGGCCTACAAGAAGGAGTTCGGCGAGAACCTGAACCCCGGCTTCATGGTGGTTGGCGCCTGGGACGCGATGGATGCGATCTTCAGTGCCATCCGGGCGCAGAACGGCAAGATCGACCCCGACAAGACCATGGAGCACTGGAAGACCTACAAGAGCGCCAACAGTCCGCGTGGCGCGATTTCGATCGATCCGGAGACGCGTGACGTGATCAACCCTGAATACCTGCGCGAAGTGCGCAAGGTCGGTGGCAAGCTGGCCAATGTCGAGATCGAGGTCATCAGCACCGCGATCAAGGATCCTCTGAAAGAGTTCGACAAGAAGAAATAGCGCACCTGATCCCCCTGCGTTGCACCGCGCCGCCGGGGGCGGTTCGTTTCGACTCAGTCGCGCATCGCCGCAATTGGAAGCCTTCCTAGCCTCGCTGGTCAGCGTTGCCTTTCACGGTATCGCCTACGGGATGATCCTGTATGTGATCTCGGTGGGGCTTTCCATCACCATGGGCCTGATGGGCTTCACCAACCTGGCCCATGGCGTATTCGCGATGGCTGGCGGCTATATCCTGATCGTTTCCCTGTCGCGCTTCGGCCTGCCGTTTCCGCTCGCACTGGCACTGGCTTTCGTACTGGTCGCGGCCGCAAGCGTTGTGCTGGAGCGCCTTTTGTATTCACGCCTGTATGGAGCGGCCGAACTGGAGCAGGTCCTCTTCACCATCGGCTTGATCTTCATGTCGGTGGCGGTGGCGCGCCTGATCTTCGGCACCCTGCAGTTGCCGGTGGTGATGCCCGACTACTTGAAGGGACAACTCTCGCTCTTCGGGCGCGATTTTCCCGCGTATCGGGTGTTCCTGATCGTCTTTTCCGCCACCATGATCGCCGCGCTGTGGTTCGGCATCGAGCGCACGCTGTGGGGCGCGATGGTGCGTGCCGCCGTCGACAACCGCGCCATGGCGCAATCGATCGGCATCAATACACGGCGCCTGTTCACCGTCACTTTCGCAATCGGCAGTGGCCTGGCCGGCCTGGGTGGGGCGCTAGGTGCGGATATCGTGGCGATCCAGCCGACTTATCCGTTCGAGCAACTGGTTTATTTCCTGATCGTGGTGGCGGTCGGCGGCCTGGGCAGCCTGCGCGGCCCGTTCATCGCCGCCCTCCTGATCGGCATCACCGATACCGCTTGCAAGTACTGGCTGCCGGAGTTCGGTGCGTTCTTCATCTACGTCGCGACCATCGCCCTGTTGCTCTGGCGGCCGGCCGGCCTGCTTGGAAAACGCGCGTGAAACATGCTGTGGGTTACAACGCCGATGCGCGGCTGCGCTGGACCGAGTGGCTGCCGTGGGTGGCTGCGCTGGCGGTGTTTTTCCTGTTGCCGGACTACCTGTCACTCGGCGCGCGGGTACTGACCTACATCCTGTTCGCACTGTCGCTTGATCTGATCCTGGGCTATGTCGGCATCATCACACTGGGCCATGCCGCATTTTTTGGCCTGGGTGCCTACGTGACCGGAATCCTGTCGGCCAAGCTCGGGTTGACCGATCCGATGATGCAGATGCTGGTGAGCGCGCTGGCCGCAGGGCTGCTCGGGTTGGCCACTGGCGCGGTGATCCTGCGCACCCATGGCCTGACCCAGCTCATGCTCACCCTGGCGATCGCAGCGCTGTGCCTGGAAATCGCCAACAAGGCAACGCCATTGACCGGTGGCGCCGATGGCCTGTCCGGTGTAGTGATCGCACCGATCCTGGGTCTCTTCAAGTTCGATCTCTATGGCAAGACGGCGTACTTGTGGTGCTTGGGCGTGCTTTTCGTGAGCTGGTGGCTGGTGCGGCGGCTGATTTACTCGCCGTTTGGCGCAAGCCTGGCGGGGATTCGGGAAAACAGTATTCGCATGCACGCCATTGGCGCGCCCGTGTATGCGCGGCAGTTGCTGGTGTACACGCTTTCGGCCACCTTGGCCGGTGTGGCCGGCGCGCTTCTGACCCAGACCAGCCAGTTCGTCGGCTTGAACGTGCTCGGCTTCGAGCCGTCCGGCGAATTGCTGGTGATGCTGATCCTGGGCGGAGTCGGGCGCCTGTACGGCGCCTTCGTCGGGCCGCTGGTGTTCCTGGTGGCGCAGGATTACCTGGCCAAGCAATTCCCCGAATACTGGTACTTCGGCATCGGCTTGCTGCTGGTAATCGTGGTGCTGTTCGCGCGCGGCGGCATCCTGGGCATCAGCGACGCTGTGATCGCCAGATTGCGAGGCATGGCATGAGCGCTCCCGCCCGGCCGCCCGAAGGGGGCGCTCATCCTCCCTCGGGGAGGATGTCACGCAGTCACAGGAGGGTCGTGCAGTGAGCTTGGCGCTCGAAACCCGCGGCCTGTGCAAAAGCTTTGGTGCGCTGACGGTTGCGGCCAATATCGATTTCAAGCTCGAGGCCGGCGCGCGCCACGCGCTGATCGGCCCCAACGGCGCCGGCAAGACCACCTTCGTCAACCTGCTCACCGGTCGGCTCGCGCCTTCATCCGGTAGCATCTTGTTAGCTGGCGAGGATGTCACCGGCCTTACGCAAT
>Ga0163149_10008222_pt1 | contig 10363 bp, 8 predicted proteins | sample OliLakLV19MP5G1_FD_148604 | JGI IMG/M metagenome (GOLD analysis project Ga0163149, IMG submission 148604) | Freshwater microbial mat bacterial communities from Lake Vanda, McMurdo Dry Valleys, Antarctica - Oligotrophic Lake LV.19.MP5.G1 | ecosystem: Environmental > Aquatic > Freshwater > Lake >...
ATTCGATGGACGAGTAGAAGGATCCGTTTGAAGAGGCTTGCGATAGCACTTAGAATAGGGATTGTTTGATGTGTCCCATAGACGACGAGTAGGAGGAGCAACAGTGCCATTCAAAGTAGTGGTTTCATTCTCTTTGTTCCTTTGAATGGAAGAGAAAAATGGAGTGTCATGGTGAGTTCCGACAAATACCAATTAATTAATTAATTAATTAAATTAAATGATTCTTACCTATCATTCAATCCCTTCGATCCACTATTAGCATCCTTCGTCTCTGTAATATTCGTTGCTAATTCAGGAGGTCTTCAAGTGATAGAAGATGAGCGATAGGCAACATTGTGAGACGACGAATTCATTTTCATTCATTTGAATTTGTACAATACACGGTGGTGGTGGAGCAAGTACTCACTGTATTCTTTCTCGTGTAGATCGTCTTACTGTGGCACCATTCTCATCAGTCATGGCGGTACCCATGGAGGATCGATCTACATCCTTGTGTTGGCTACAGTAGAGGCTAGAGGCGTCCATTTTGACGACGGCGTTTAGTCCATTGTCGTCTTCTTTGAAAAGACGAATAATGACTGTCGAGTAGCAGCAAGTGCTTTATTTGAATGGATTCTTCTTCACTAATTAGCATGTAGTTACAACACGTACAGGGTTTTGTGTAAGATGTCTACTGCAGAGAGCCAGCCATCCATCGGATTCAAGTATGGGACCAAACTGACTGTGCTTAGGAAATTCAAGTACCGGTTGTAGCTAAATATTTCTATGAATTCCAAGTTCCATGTTCCATGCCACATTTGAATCGGAAGATGCATACGCACGTACTTGACCGCGCGATCCACTTGCGCACGCACCACTTGGGACACTCATTTATCTTAAATACATAGAAATAGGCCACAATGGGCATATCAACGGCTCCTGCAGAGCCAAAATAGAACTAGAAAATTTCTAAAAATTTACACAGATGTCCTTGATGACATGGTAGTCGATTACTGTGTATGACTTTGCCCCATAAGTAATACCGCAAACTAACCATACTAAGTTCACTGCTCGCACGCACAAAATTTGGTAATCGGCCGACGAGGAGTGGTAATACCAAAATTAGCCACAGTAATCATCATCATATGGTCGTACGAGGAGGGAACTCGCTGTGGACTTACTATTAGTGATGCTTTCACGCGTTTTCAGTGCTTGTTTTCATCCAGTGACATTTTACGAGGTTTTAACTACTAGTTTCCACTTAGCCAGACATTTGAAACCTCAACCTCTCAAGTGACCTTCAAGTGAGCGATGTGGAGCCATATCCTGACACGCCGACTAAGCTGGATAGAACTGGATAGTGACGACGTGTTCCAGTGACTAAAAGCTCTGAAGAAGAAGTAATTCTGACGTAAGGTTCTCGATTGTTCTACAAGGTATAAATCCTCCACATACCTCCTACCAGGAATACGGTTTGTGTTACTAATCATAAAGACTTGAAGGCAGTGATGCACGGGACGAGGTCTCAGTCAACCCGACCATCATCAAAAAATAGTATCTTGAAGAAATTTATTTCTATCTCACTTTTTCGATAAGGTCATGCAACTAACAATGCCTACTGCTGCACCTGCACCTGCCCCGGTGGGTACACCCGCTGCTGCTAGAAGAAGAAGAGGAGGAGGAGCTCCTACCACTGATCCAAGAACTGTTACCGACTTCTAAGAGATCACAGCTATCCCTTTTGTGTTCGCAAGACATCCTATGTACCCCGAAGCGCATATCGGCTGCATTATGGATGACAGACAGACACACAGCGCCACCTGGACGTGCATAACTATCACGCCGAGAGACGCCGAGCTTATTTTGGACTTTGAAGTGATTTCACAATTCAGAAGTAGATTAATCTCACTCTTTCTCTAATTTAATATTTGTTACCAACAATATTGGATTTATTAGCATTTGCTAGATAGAAAGGGTCCGACGATAGGTTACGAGCCCAAATGCTTGTATCCATCGGCATCGTCTGCTCAACGAGTGCCTTGGGCATTTGTTGTGTGGGTGATACACCAGCTAAAATAGGAGTACCCACACTCCGAAGTTCTCGAAGTTCAGATACCATATCTGTGTTGTTTTCATTGCTAACGCAACGTTTTTAAGTCCTCAAGTCCTTCTCTCAAGAAGTCTTTTCAAGTCAAGTGAGAGGGGTATCACATTGGCTGTTTTTCTATTGTGTTTAATACACTTTGTGTGAGAAATACAGCTCGGATATATATACAATACATCGTTCCATTGCCGGATATTTCGCATACTTTACGAAAACAGTTTCTCGTAGGAAATCAACACGGGGATACTTTCACGAGTTTTCGCTACTATTTTTCATCCAGTGATACTTTACCGGGTTTTCACTACTGGTATCCACTCCGCCAGACATTTGAAATTCCGACCTCTCAAGTGACCCTCAAGTGACCGGTGTGGAACCATATCCTGACACGGCGACTAAGCTAAATTATAATAGCTAGTGACGATGTGGTGCAGTGGCTAAAAGTTCCAAAGAAGAAGTAATTCTGACGAAAGGTTCTCAATTGTTCTACGAGGTCTAAACTCTCAGCACACTCCCTAGCAAGGATACGGTTTGTACTACTTATCGTAACAACTCGAAGATAGTGATGCACGCGACAAGATCTCAGCCAGCCTGACCATCATTGAAAAATAGTATCTTGAAGAAATTTATTTTTCTACCTCACTGTTTCGATAAGGACATACAGGTAACAATGGCTAGTGGTGGTGGTGCTCTAGCACTTCCTGGCACTCCCGGTGCAGCAGGCGTCCATAGAGGAAGAGGACCTACAGCTCCTACTGTCAACCCAAGAACCATTGCAGACTTCGATGAGATTACTGCTATTCCTTTTGTATTCGCGAGGCAACCTATGCATCATGAAGCACACATACACATGAACAACATCTACTCAGATGCATTCATGGATACGAACGACCTGTTCGCTGTGACTGATCCTCCTACAAGGGTTACTTTTGTTGCCGATCCTGTTACAATTATCAAGAGTAAGATTCAAGATGATTTCATTATCCCAAACGCCGTTGACACAACAGATGCAACAGCTATTGCTCCCTTATGGGCAAGGTGTTCTTTCTCGATTTGCACTGGCAATCGATATTCTAACAGGCGCCTCTCGCCAGCAACACTATGAGAGGCTATGCAATATGCTATCGCTTACAATATGGCACACGAGTTTAAGATTACTATCAGCATTCAAGCTTTGCACTTTCGGCCTGGATTAAGCTACCCACAATGGGGAACTGACATAGCAGAGTTGGCAGCTGGTTTTGCCACTCCAGCAGCCCCCGCAGCTCCGGCCGCTCCGGCCGCTGGCGCTCCTGCTACAGCTCCTGGTCCAGCACCACCTTCTTTGGCCGACATTGCGACAGCAGTTGCTCATGCAGTTACCACTGTGATTGTGGGTGCACCTCCGCCCACTGTCACTGTGACGACTTCACTAGCACCTTCTACAACAAGGTTGCGCATGCTACTGCATTCAATCCAGCCACTCTACCAGCTGATGTGCGAGATTGTTTTCAAGATAAACAGGATAGAAAGATCCTTACGACTGTGATTTATACACCATTCCATTGTTCCACGGATCCATGTCACAACATGTACTACTGGATCGATCCGGCGCTTGAGAAAACGATATGTGATGATGGTACCATCTTCTTTCATATCCCAATTGACAAAAAGATGGTCATGAAGAATCCCGTACCTTGCAGGAAGGATGCTCATGCGGCGATCCATCGTTGGTACCAGACCTTTCAAGAGACCTTGATGCAACATGGTGCACATGTTCTCCCATTGTGGTTATTCAGGAAGAATCATGGTGGCGAATGGGGCTTTACTGTTGGCGACGGCCCAACTGATGATCTTCCGACTCCATCGCGCATGACTTGTCATCAATCGTCCACCTTAATGCACCAGCTCCTATCTCAAGGCTCGATGTTTCCCGCGGGAAGCCCCCTCCATGACGTAGTAGCCAACTGTTACGGTAATGGTTTGAAGGCACTCAAGGCAATCCTACAACACTCTCATCCAGCGTTTGTAGATGAACCTTCTACCCTTGTCACTGCATACCCAAAACAAAAGGAGAAATCTCTTCTGGAGTACAAGATGAACACCGCAGACTTCCTACAGATGTGATCTGTTGTACAAGGATTCTCCAAGAAACTAGATGATCCGGGCAAGTTGGACATCTTCATCAACAGCATGAAGCACAGTTCTTTTGTGCAGCGTATCACTCGTGATGAAAGGTGACAGCGCGCAATGCTCCACAAGTACTGTACCAAGGAGACCAACTACTTGAAACTCTCAACTCAGTCTTGATGATGCCGGACTATCCAGCCAGACTCGAAGTTACTAGTACTTCAAGGCCACTTCGTGCCCTCACGACCCCTTCTAGAGAGGCAACAACTGGAGCTTAAACATCCCAGATCCCGGGGCTTCGTCCATGACGCAACGCTAGACTCAATGCTATTGGTGCCACTAGCCCTAACTCAGCTGGCACTAGTGGCACTAGTGGATCTGTTCGGGAGAAAGCACGCAGGAGGTCACTAATGGAGACATGTCGGTCTCCTCCTGTCCACCACGGTCCGTTGTTGGCTTGGGTCGTGTCCACCATGACAGCATTCTCCTTGATAATGGCTGAGAGGTGTTTAGAAATGGTATCAGCTTGGATAAGTGTCTTGCCCCCTTTGTCGTATTGTCTTGAGCAGAGTTGGACGATGTAGACTTGGATGACTTGAATGGGATCAGGGTGCCCTGCAAGGTTGGTCCTGACCTGGATTTCCTTGCAGTAGTACACCCAACGGCGCCATGTAGAACTAGCGTGCTTTTGGGTGGACGCAACATTTGCTTGAAGTTCCCATGTCTTTGCAATGCGGAGGTCATCATTGTGTACTCCAGCCTCTCCCTCCACTCTGTTTGCTCCCTTTGTTGCCTGTCGCCGCCTTGCAAACCAAGCAGCCACCATCCAACTCGTGCCATCCGACACCACCGATATCCACTTCCCACGCTGTCAACGTCGTTCCTCCCATCAGAGCCATCCAGCTTGTCCCACTGACAACCACAGGCGAGTGCCCCTAACATCCCTTGGCGCTGCCCTCTTGTCAATCAAAAAGCTCCACCGACTCCCTACTAGCAAAAACACCACCAGCTGCAGTCTCAGCAATGTTTATTGGCTGGCAAGACCCGACACCGGAGCCCACTCTCCACTGTCATGGTCTTGCGAGAGGTCGGAGGTCTTTTGAAATCAAAGAGGGGAGGCTCCAAAGGGATGGCTGGACAGACCGTTCCAGTAGGAATCCCACGGCGCAGCCACAAAATGCAAACACGATGTCCATCATCAACAACAACAACAACAACAGCATCAACTCAATCGGCACCATCCCAGCCTCAACTCACAGCTCTCGTACACTCTACTGTAATAACCTTATAAGACCATCGTAGATAAGCAGAAACAACTCATAGTCAACAGAAGATGTAGCTGTAGTGTATTACCCACCGTGCTTGGTTAGTTAGACCAAGGGGGGGCATTATTCAAGGTAGGGCAGTTCTCAAAGCGATGTTGCCCTCGACATACAACACAATGCTTCGCATATGCAGCATTTGGGTTGTCTCGGATCGCGTGTACCGCTCTACGATAACAATCAAAAGTAAACAGGTTGTTGGGAGTCTCTTCTCAATCTGGAACTTCAATTTATAGAAGGTTGAGGCAGGCTTCATCGTAATTCGTGAACGGTTCAGCTGCAGCAGGAGCATCAACTGGAACATCTTGATCATAGTCGTAGTACTCATCAGTGTCATTCCTATTAGCAGAACCGCTACCGGTTCCTCCACTTCCGCAAGTTTAACTTGGTTATTGTTGTTGTTGTTGCTTTCATGATTGGCTTCATTATTCAACACCGGCAATGGAGCTGTGGTTTGTTGTTGTGTTGTGGGCATTGTCACTGTGCATGAATTACATAAGCACTCACCAGATGTTCCCGGTCTTATTGTTCTGAGGGACGGCAAAGTCTGGGTAATATATTGCGAGAAAGAGCGTTCTCCATCATCAGGGACCAACACCTCGACATTGGGGAAGGGATACCGGCAACCAACAGATTTCGCAAGGCCATTAATGTACCACAATTCACTGTGATTGAAAAAAGGAACCACTTTCTCCCATTATGCAGGTATCTTTTTCCGGGCTTCTTGTGCCTGAGGGTTCTCGTATTTTGATGTCAATGATTGACCATGCCGTTTAGAAAGATTGTATCGTGCCGTTCCAGCAAGATTCAAATTGTCAGCAAGAGACTCTCTCATACCACAGTTGGCAAAGTGAGCAAATCGGTCATGAAAGGTTTCAAGCTTTGATTTGCCGCAGTTTGAAAGGAACTCCGACAGATTATGTGATGTATTTGGGTTTGGTTTGATCTCTTGATACATCTCGTTGATTGGAAATGGGTTGATAAACAATAATTCTTCACCGGAAATTTGACTGCAAACAAGGGACGAAATACAGCAAAGACAATACTTAAAACAAAGTTTCCTACCCTAATGTTTCACCAAAAGAATAGATGCTTTTACACGCAAATTTGAAACTTATGAGTGTTAAGCTACCATACGAAATGCTCCATGTTTGGTCTTATATTCCAACAAGATTGACATCTTCATTGGCAAGATTGCGTACACGGTGCGCATGTTTCGTCATGGTGTGATACACTTATTACCACATACCCATAGGATCATACAACATTGTGATAGAACACGACGTGGGAACTCAGCGTTTCCGTTCCAACTTGTGTTCCGGATTCGATCTTGTATCTTTTCCTTTGGGGTGCACATTGGTTCCAGGTCTAGAAGTCGGGACACGACTCTGATTTGTGGACTGAATTGCGGATGAAATCATAACTTTATCACTCCCCTCGATGAGACAGTGATTGCTCTTTTGACCATTACCTTGTGTGGTAACCTTCACATTATACTTGGCATCAAGCTTCGACACCAATTCGGCAACATTTTTCTGCTCAATGTAGCTTCCTTTCTTTACTTCCTCCGCACTTGGTGCCATCAACTTCCAATTCCAAAACAGTAGCGGCTTCATCGTATTCCAAAGAGAGGGTAGATCCCAATGTTTACTCAAAATATTGGACGGATTTTTCTTCCCAGCGATGTGATGGATATTGACAATGCCTGCTGCAACTGCATATCGCACTCGATGGTAGGACAATGCGACCCAACGTTTGTGCATTTTGGAATAAGGGATGGCTGCCGAGTTGATCACCGATACGTTGTCACCAAGCACCATTGTAGGCCCATTAATAGGAACTCCGAGGTATCAAAGTGTAAGGCGCAAATCAATGACTTGCTCAGTGCATGTTCTTGTGGCGACATACTCCAATGCGAATGTTGCCGTCTCATCAGTCGATTGTAACTTGGCATAAAGATCTGTCGTTATGAAGCCAATGTGCTGCTATAGCATAAAGAAGTACAGTAACACTATAAGCTCATGTTATTGGAAATACTACTCTTCAATGGTAGATTGTTACGTGTTATCAGCACCAGACGCTTTTACCTGATCTATGTACAGTAAAAGAGTATGAATGGCAGATTCGCAAGTTGCCCGACATGGCGACCACATCAAAAATACACGACGCACAGTGTTAAATTTACACGGTACAGCCTAACGGTCGAAACTTCGCGCCTAGATGCCTAGTACAAGAGACGAGTGGAGTTAAACAACGTTAACATTTGCTAAGTATAAATACAGTTAGAGTTAGAGGAAATAACCTTAAAATTGCATGACAAGGCGACCCTCACAAATTGCTCGATTTTCCTCCCTCATCAACAAGAGTAATACACTGTAACCAAAAGAATCAAAATACATGGAATCGATGTCGACCATGGCACCAAAAGTAGCTCTAGGAGCAACACCACAATGCGGAAACAGTGAAGCCTGTATCAGGACGCATCAGAGGTGGTTTCCATGTTGGCAGAAGTAGCCTCATGGATGGTGATCTGATCGTTAACCACGCTGTGATTCACCACAGTTGTAGTGACAGGATTGACCAATCGACCAAGAGATTGACCCTTATGAGACCAAAAATGGTCCAAAGGGGAAGCCTAAATGTCCTTCTGGGACATCAGAAAGAGGCTGCTAGACCAATTTGCAGCTGGCTGAAGAATAGCCTTGCTCAATTGGTCTGACAACCCCAAGTGAAGGACACTGAGTAAAGAGGGGATCAGACCACTCAAAGCAAGTAGATCGCGTTGAATGATGGGCTTACCCTACAGGGTCCAGCACAAAGGCAAAGAGGCCATACACAAACTCGCCCTTCTCGTTCCGGTCTTGATTACCAAAACGAGTTGAGAAGAAGGGTCAAAGATTGATAACAAGAGGCAAGTGTTGGGCTCACTCATTCATTCAAGTGAAGCATGAGCAGCAACAGGACCAACAACATCGACAACAGCAATGTTGATATCAACAACCAAGGAGACGATAGCAGCAGTGGAAGCTCTGTCTACATAAGAGAAATCCCTGGTAACAATCCTACTGAATCTGACACAGAAGAATCGGTTGACAGCCAAGTATCGCGTCTGAAGTGTACAATCAAAGTCAAAGTCAAATTCAGATTGAAGGAGTCCGTAACCAAATTTGCCACAGTCAAAGTCACTCAAGACGACTTGCACCAGTGCAGAGTCTACACTGTGGACCCTGTCAAGCAGAGACGAATCGAAGAGAAAACAGGAGGGACGATCACACAAATTTGGTCAAGAGCTGCAGGTAGTCTGACATTTGAACTCGAAGTACGAGAGAAGAGACAAGCCCCACAAGTCTTCGGCCCTTTAACAGAGGCAAAGACGAAGACACAGGAGCAGTACGCAAAAAGGAAAAGAGGGGATCCATAATCAAGATCGATCGGAAGAATTGGAACAAGACCTTGGAATTTCGCGAGATAGGCCCACAGACCCACTATTAGGCCAATCAGGCCTTCTGACAGGAAAAGGCCTACAATAGCAACAGAAGCATCAATCCGGAAGCTTCCAGTGACAAGCAAGAGGCCTCATTGGAATCGATCCAGTTAGAAGTTCCAAATTAGGCTGCTTTGGATCAACGATCCATCCAAGTGTTACGGTACGCGGAAGCACAGTTGCTCTGTACCAATACCTTCCACCCTATCGATACTCGATAGCACAGTAGCTTCATATTAGAGCTACAGCTACATGGTACACTCCAAGTAGTAGCTACAAGAGTTAGCTATCTCCATTAGAGTTAAGGATAGCTTTACAGTTAGCTTCCAACAACTAGCCTACAATGGCAGCAGCAGCACAGTTCACAGTCTACCTTACCAACTGCAATGTAAACAATGCAGTTGAACAAGGGTTGATTGCCCAAGGGATCAACACTTGTGATTCCTTCTTGGGCAACAATGAATACGACATGAAGGCAGTCTGCAAGAGGATGGTTCAACCTGGTGGAACAATGCCAGGAAGAGGAGCAGCAGCAGGGAGAGCCAACAGAGGGATCCCTGTCTCCTTTGTAGCTGAGAAGAACCTGAGGAAGGCATGCTTCTTTAGGAACTACATGCACCCCATCCAAAGACCCTTTGTGGCAGCAACAGCCACAATGGCCTTAGTGCAGGATGTCTGGGACAACAGGTTTGACCTTGAAAACCCAGACAGAGATGTTGAGAGAGAGATCATCAGGGACCCAGCTCCAATGGTCAAGGTAGATGATATCAAGAAGACCCTGGAGGACATTGACAATGTGCTCAACAAGAGGAGGGGACTAGGTGGGTCTCCACTTGCCTACATCACAAGAGAAACATTGACCCTTCCCAAACACACACCAGGCAAAGTAGACCCTGGATTTGGCCAGCCCTCCAGGGAGGCCGAGTTGATCAGAAGGACCAGACATGATGGACCTGCCCATAGGCAGGACAACATAGCAGTGTGGGAAATCATCCGACATGTGACCCATGATGGTCCAGCCTGGGCATGGGTGTCAAGCTTTGGCCGACATCAGAACGGCAGAGCAGCATACCTTGCCCTAAAGACCCACTACGTTGGTGATTCATTCACCACTAGAGCAGTCACCAAGGCTGATGCCATGATAGAGAACCTTTATTGGGATGGAAGGGCAAAGAACTACTCACTGGAGAAATTCTTTGAACAACTCAACAAGGCATACACAGACCTAGAGGAAAACGGTGAACCCATCACTGAAGCAAAGAAGGTACAACGCCTGCTTCAAAGCATCAGAGACCCTCGTCTTGAAGCTGCCAAGAACACCATAATGATCAGTGATGCCCACAAGGAGAACCTTGAAGCCTCCATGTC
>Ga0163149_10008230_pt1 | contig 10357 bp, 8 predicted proteins | sample OliLakLV19MP5G1_FD_148604 | JGI IMG/M metagenome (GOLD analysis project Ga0163149, IMG submission 148604) | Freshwater microbial mat bacterial communities from Lake Vanda, McMurdo Dry Valleys, Antarctica - Oligotrophic Lake LV.19.MP5.G1 | ecosystem: Environmental > Aquatic > Freshwater > Lake >...
GTCTCCGCAGAAAAAGCGAAGCCTACTCGTAGCGCAAACATTACGCAAAGCCCTAAACAAGGCTTTTCGTTCTATCCCGGGCGCAGCATTACGGTTTAGTTTACACTAAAAAAATATCTGCCGCTTTTTTAATCCTTTTTTACTTTTTTCGGTAGATTTTTTTCGCACTATTTTTAAACAAACTCAATAATAACAAGGCTTACAGAGTTTTTGAGGGGCGACTAATTAGTCATTTACTCCACACAACTTTTCCTAAATATAAAAGGCCCCGATCGGAGCCCTTATTTAAGTTTCTTTAAAACATCTTTCAGTTTTTTCATTCCACTCACCGCAGTATCTTTTATTTGCTCAATATTTTGAATATGTTCTAAATTAAAATCGCCAGGATCAACCAACCATTTTGGAATTGTGCTTGGCGTGTAATTTACAAGTCCTGCAGCTGGATATACATTTAACGATGTGCCAATAACGGTGAACAGATCGGCTTTACCAACCATATCAATGGCAGGCTCCATTAAAGGAACCATTTCTCCAAACCAAACAATGTATGGACGCAATTGCGAACCTAACTCACAGGTATCACCAATTTTAATTTCCCAATTTTTCAAATTATAAATTTTTGAAGGGTCAAGTGAACTTTGTGCTTTTACAATTTCGCCATGCAAGTGAATTACACTCTTGCTCCCTGCTCTTTCGTGTAAATTATCTACGTTTTGCGTAATCACAGTAACATCAAATATTTTTTGAAGATCAGCAATTATTTTATGCGCCTCGTTTGGCTGCGCTTCCATTACTTGTTTTCTTCGCTGATTATAAAATAGTGTTACTAATTCCTTATTTCTTTCCCAAGCCTCTAATGTTGCTACATCCTCTACCTTATACTCTTCCCATAAGCCTCCGCTATCACGGAATGTTTTTATCCCGCTTTCGGCACTCATTCCGGCACCACTAAATATGATTAGCTTTTTCTTAGACACTTTACAAATTATCCTTTACAAATTTCAGTATTTTATTGTACACATGGTAGCGGGTTGGGCCTCCATAAATTCCATGATTTTTGTTTGGATACACCATCATATCAAAAGGAACATTTTTAGCAACCATAGCTTTTATCATTTCCATACTGTTTTGCACATGCACATTATCATCAAACGAACCGTGAATAATTAGGAAAGGATGTTTGATCTTATCTGCAAAATTTACCGGAGAGTTTTCTTCGTATCCTTTTTTATTATCTTTTGGCTTACGCATAAAACGCTCGGTGTAAATATTATCATAGTATTTCCAATTAGTTACTGGTGCAACTGCAATGGCAGCTTTAATAAATTCAGCACCCTTGGTAATCATTAAACATGCCATATAGCCACCGTAGCTCCAGCCTTGGAAACCAATACGTCCTTTATCTACATAAGATTGCTCGCCTAACCATTTTGCCACATCAATTTGATCGGATGTTTCATATTTTCCCAAATGTAAATACGTACAATGTTTAAATTGTCTTCCTCTTCCTAAAGTTCCTCGTCCATCCACACAAACTACAATATAACCTTCTAGTGCCAATAATTGATGCCACATATACTCCGTGCCTTCCCAATTATTATTACATTCATTTGCTCCGGGGCCATTATACGCATACATGTAAACAGGATATTTTCTACCCGCGTCAAAATTTGAAGGCTTTATCATAAAACCATTCAGTTCAATTCCTTCGGCATTTTTTACGGTAAAAAATTCTTTCTTTCCTAAGGAATATTCTTTTAGTTTTTCTTTTAAAGCAATGTTATTTTCTAACATTTTTACCGACTTGCCTTCTCCATCACGTAATTCATATATGGGCGGTGTATTAGCGTCGCTCCAAGAAGAAATATAATATTTAAATCCTGTAATAAATTCGGCGTCGTTAAAACCTGTCATTGTACTCAAACGCTTTTTATTCTTTCCATCCAATTTAACCGAATAAAGATCTCGGTTAATAGCGCCGTTTTCGGTAGAGGTATAAAATAAATTGCCCGATTTTGGATCATAACCTTTAAAAGCGATCACATCCCAAGGGCCACTTGTTAACTGTTTTATTAATTTACCTGTAAGGTCATACTCATATAAATGATTATACTCATCGCGCTCGCTTGAAATAATAAATCCTTTATCTCCAACAAACGTTAGGTCATCAGTAACATCAACGTATGTTTTTGCCGAATCTGCGTAAATCACTTTTGCCGAGCCATTTTTTGCATCTACAAAAAGCAATTCCAATTTATTTTGCAAACGATTTAATCGCTGTACAGAAAGAACTCCATCGTTATTGGTAAATTGTAAACGCGGGATATAAATATCAGCATTCTCGCCAAGATCAACTTTTACTGTTGCGTTTGGTGAAAAAGAATTTACATCGTAAACATAACACGTTACAATTGAATTGTCTTCACCTGCTTTTGGGTATTTGTAATTGTATTTCTCAGGATACAATTCTCCTTTATAGTAATCCATTGTAAAATCCTTAACTTTTGTTTCATCAAACTTTACATAGGCTAAATATTGCGAATTATTACTCCAGCAAAAATATGCCGCCTTGCTAAACTCTTCTTCGTACACCCAATCTCCCCAACCATTCTTTATCTTATTCATGGCTCCGTCTTTTGTTACGGTAATTTCTTTTAGTGTTACAAGGTCTTTTATGTAAAGGTTATTATCACGTACAAAGGCAATTTTTCTGCCATCGGGCGAAAACGTTGGAAACATGATCTTGCCCGATTCGCTTACAGGAATAGTTGTTTTTTCTTTTATATCAAATACATAATAATCTGCCTTACCCGAGCGACGATAAATGGGTTCAAAATTTTCAGTGAATAATAATTTATGCTCATCCGGACTAAATTGATAATTACTGATCTCAATTGATTTTGCCTGATATTTTACATCCTTGGCGCTTACAAGATCTCCTTCCTTGGTGCCGTTTTTGATCAGAAATTTTGAGATCTCATAATAGCCATCCTTTTCAATTACATCTGTATAACTCACTCCATCATTCATGGCATTAAATCCTTGAATGCCTTTTGCGCCAAAGGTGCTTTTCGACCAAACGTCCTCTAGAGTTATGCGTTGCGACCTAACATTAAATGATGCTAAGAGAACAAGAATAAGAAGTAGCTTTTTCATAGTATGCGTATTATATTTTATAATTTGTTAAGTATTTAAGGCGCTAAAGAAGGGTGTTTGACGTTTATTTTTACCCTGTGAATATAGCTATTTACCCGTAAAATTGATAGTTTTACTCAATATTTGTAAGAAATATCAACAAATACTACCCTTTTAGAAAAATAAATTGTTAGATTAGTAGAAAAATAAGAATCATGCAAAAATATCGCGCTGTAATTATAGATGATGAAGAGGATAGCCGCAGTAATACCAAGAGTATGCTCGAGAATTATTGTCCCGAAATTGAAGTTGTTGGCGAAGCCGGTAATGGCATGGATGGCAAGGTAAAAATACAGGAATTAAAACCTCACTTGGTTTTCTTAGATATTAACATGCCTGGCATGAATGGTTTCCAAATGCTGGAAGGTATTTATAACCGTGATTTTTGTGTAATATTTTTAACAGCCTATAGCGAACACGGTATAACTGCCGTAAAAGCAGGTGCTGTAGATTACCTTTTAAAACCGCTTATGCTTAGCGAATTACAGGGGGCTATTAGAAAAGTGGTTGAGCATTACGAAACTGCGGGTAAAACCCCAACGGGTAAATCAGACAAAGACAAAAATCTTGTGTTAATAAATCACAGCAAAGGATTTACACTTGTAGATTATAAAGATATTGTTTGGTTAGAAGCTAGTGATAATTATACCAACCTCTTTTTAGTAGGTGGCAAAAAAATAGTGGCCAGCAAAACCTTAAAAGAGTTTGAAACCATTTTACCTGCTACTATTTTCTTCCGCATCCATCGTTCGGCTTTAATAAATGTAGCTTTCGTAAAAGAATACAGTCACAACGAAGGTGGCGTAATATTAAGCGAGGGAACTCATGTAACCGTAAGCAAGGCAAGAATACACGAGTTTGCGGATTTTATTAAATCAAAATCAGTTTCTCCTAAATAAGCGGTGCTCCATATGCCATCCAAAAAGGTTTTTTGGCTATGCGTAGTTGTACTCATCAGTCAAATTTACCGTTCGCAAAATCTTAATTTCAACTATTACAAAGTTGGAACAGAAGAGGGCATGAATAGCCTTAACGTTTTTAATTTGCAACAAGATGCTAATGGCTTGATGCATGTAACAACCGACAATGGCGTTTACCTTTACAACGGGTATAGTTTTTCGCTTATAAAGAACGATCTTCCCAATCCCACAATTCTATCTTCTTTTGTAAAAGACAATTCCTCCATATATATCTCAACCACCGAGAGCGGAATTACCGAGGTTAATTATAAACAGCGTATTCAAAAACAAATTGGCCCTTCAAAATTAAATAGCGCCGTTGATCAGATAATTACAACGGATAGCTACATGTATATTTTAAGCACAACTATTCGGTTACAGATCATCGATCTTAAAACAAACAAAATTATTCCGGATGCTATTAAAGAAAAAGACAAGAATAATCAAGCGCATTGCATTTACAAAACAAAAGATGGTAAAATATTAGTTGGTCGCAGCGATGGGCTATACGAAATGGAAGGAAGTGTTCCTAAAAAAATTGACCTTATAAAAAATTTACCGGCCTATGCCCTTACCGAAAATAATGAAGGTGAGTTATTAATAGGTTCTACATCTAAGATATTTTTTGCAAAAGAAGGCAAACTCTTAAGAGAAATTATTCCAACGTACAAAACAAAAACAACAACCTACTTGCCAGACGGCGGAAATAGTATCAATAAAATAATTTGCGATAATTTTGATCGCATCTGGTTCTCCTCTTCGCCTAATCAAAACATTTATGTGTACACCAATGGCGCCACGCACGACGTTTTTAATGAATTGAACATCGCCCCAGTGTTAATTAATTGTATCTTCAAGGATCGCGACGAGAATATCTGGATCGCCACTATGGAAGACGGGATCTACGTAATTCAAAACACTTTTTTTACAAATATTTCCATTAATCCCGACGACAAACCTTTAAGCGTAAACAAAATTCATTTTAAAGATAATCTCATACTCACAGCAACCAGTAACGGTTTCTATGCTTACAATTTTATTTTGAACGAAGTTAAAACCATTTCGGAGCCGGATAATTTTATGAATCCCATCTTTGATATAAAAGACCTCGGCAATACCATCTATTACACCAAACGCAGTCAATTCGATATCTCAGGAAGCATAATTCTGTCGGGTAAGAACTCTTATAAATTTAAACCGCTCGTTGGCAAACTCGTTCATAAATTATCTAATGGCAACCTTATACTTTGCGACTGGATGGCTTATGTACTTTTAACCAATAGCGATGCTTCAAAAACATTAGATACACTTATTTCATTCACCGACTTTTCTACCAATGTATCTTCCATCTATTCTCATAACGATACACTTTTAATTGGAACAAATAAAGGTTTACGCATTTCTAATTTCAAATCAAAACAATACTCTGCCTGCGGTAAAAACCCCGATAAAAAAGTAAATGATATTACTATGATCCATGGTCAGTTAGTTATTTGTCACGATGACGGTATTGAATTTTTAAATACAGGCGAAGAAATAAAAACGTTAGGCAGTAAAGCATTAAACGGTGTAAAAAAGATCCGGGAAAAAAATGACGTGATCTGGATAGTAACCACCGACGGATTATTTATTTGTGATAAGAACTTGAATCCCATAAAAATTTACAATCGTTCTAATGGCGTTTCATCCAGCTTTATCAATGATATTTCATTCAACGATCGCTTCACCTGTATATCCACTTCCAAAGGCATTTCTATTGCCCAAACCAACGATATTATTCAACGCTCTACTTCCAGAGAAGCTGTTTCTATTGACATGATAAAAGTTAATGAGCGAAGCAAATACTATAATGGAAAAATAATTGAATTGGGTGCCAACGATAATGATGTGACGATCTTTTTTAACAGTCCTTATTTTAGTAGGCCAAACAAACAATATTTTCGTTACAAACTAGATAATAGTAATTGGGCGCCGCTTGAGAATACGGCCTTCAATATCCCTCCATTAGATGGTGGTTTGAAACACAAAATAATCATTGAAGTATCTACAGACAATATCAATTGGAGTACACCCACCGTTGTTGAATTTAGAAAGGAAGAGAAATTTACTGAATCAAAATATTCATATATCATCATTATTATTCTTGCTACACTTATTGCAACGCTGATCAGCTATTTGTTGATCAAGCGTGTGAAAAAGAGAGCCATGAAACGTATTGCCGATGAACAACAGGTTAATTTACTCAAGCATCAGGCGATGAATTCGTTGTTGAGTCCGCATTTTATTTTTAACTCACTAACTTCCATTCAAAATTATATCAACTCCAATAATAGTTTAAAAGCCAGCGAATACCTTGCAAAATTCTCTCGCCTCATACGCATGATCATTGAAAAAGCGGCTCAGAGCGAGATCCTTTTAAAGGATGAGATTATGCGTTTGAGTTATTATTTAGAATTAGAAAAAGAGCGTTTTAAAAATAAATTTGATTATCAAATTACAGTGGACGAAAAATTGGATGCAAATACAGTTGCAATTCCTAACATGATCATTCAACCTCACGCCGAGAATTGCATTATTCATGGTATTTTACCTAAAATGACTCATGGTAAATTAGATATTACTTTTAAGAAAACTGATGCCGGAAAATTATTGATCACCATTGAAGATGATGGCATTGGTTTGATAAAAGCCAAGGAACATTCAAAAACAGGACACAAAAGTTTAGGAACAGCCACCATTAAAAACATTTTAGAGCTTAACTCAAAACTTACAGGCAAAACACAATTGGTTACAATGGTAGACAAATCAACATTGGGAGAAGGAAAAAATGGTACAATTATTACGTTGGAACTGGAATTATAAAGACCAAGAGTTTAATAATTACGATAAATTCACAAAAACGTAAGCATGAATTTGGTAAATTAGCGGGAATAGGAAAAAAACTCACATATGTATTTATCGTTTTGGCCGGGCTTGCGTTTGGCCAAAAAGGCTATTTTGCAGATACGACAGGTGCTTGCGTTGGTGATAGTATATTTTTAAATCTTCCTGCTTCTATTGACAAGAAAGCTAAAATCATTTGGATAACTCCGCGCAACATTGAATACAATACCAAGCGAATTAACGCCAGCAAATATACCGGCAAATATATTGTTACAGTAACCGAGGGCACAAAAGTAAGCAAAGACAGTACTGTGGTGATGTTTATGTCAAAACCCAATTTTAATATTCGCGATACCATAGTTTGTAAAGGTGTGAGTTATTTGGCGGATGCGAAAGAATCAAAATACAAATACAGTTGGAGTACAGGTGAAAGCACACAGCGTTTACGAATTGATAATACAGGAAAATATTGGGTAACCGCCAACAACAAAGGTTGTTTGTACACCGATACGTTTAGAGTAAATGTAGCACCGGGCATACAAGTATCATTTCAAAATGAAATAACGTTTTGTTTAAGTGATGAACAAAAACCCTTGAGCGTAAAAATTCCGACGGGCACAAAAGTATTATGGAACACCGGAGCTACCACTAATTCTATTAACGCCACCAAAGAGGGAAGATATTGGGTAAAAACCGAAAGCAAAGTATGCGGCGTGCGTTTTGACAGTGTAAAAGTAAATTTAAAAGCCTGCGATTGTGAAATGATGATCCCAAACTCATTTACGCCAAACGAGGATAATAAGAACGATAATTTCTTTCCTGTATTGCAATGCGATTACAGTTATTACTCATTTACCATTTACGATAAATGGGGCAACCAAATTTACACTACCAATAGCATAAATGGTAAATGGGACGGCCGTTTTAAAGGCAACCTATGCGAAGAAGACATTTACGTATACAAGATAGAAAGTACCGAAAAAACCACCGAAAAAAAGGTGAACCGCAGCGGTAGGGTAAGTTTGATAAGGTAGTTGCTAAAACACCAATAAATTGTTAATTTTAATATGCCTATATTCCCATAAAGGTATAAAGAAAAATAATAAGTTACCCGGATTCGAAAATGCGAATTATTATATTGAAAACGGTTTAAAGACTGGTGAAATTATTGTTAAGCAACAAGAAAAAATAGAAGAGCTAACTTTATACATTATTGAACTTGAAAAACGAATGAAAAAAATCGAATTATTAATTAACAAATAGACAATTTACCGCTTTGTTAAAACCTATAAAAATATACATTTTATTATCTCTCCTTATCTTCTACTCCCCGATTGCGGGTTTTAGTAGTGGTCAGGATTCCTCGCTTCTTAAAAAAAACTTGTTTACCATTGGTATTTCAAATAAAACTATTCAAAATACTGGCTTAATAAATCAAAGGCTTGGAATAGTTTACAATATGACCTACGAAAGATTTTTCAAATCAAATCGCCAAAATCTTTTTTTTGGTTTTGGCAGCAATATTCAATTTAACAATTGTAGGTTTAGTCTTTCAACTTCTTCGTCTGAAATAAATAAAAATTCATTCACGTATACGGAAATTAAAAGTTTAGGGATAGGGGCATCAACTTCATTAAACTATTTCCATGATATTAATGAAAAAAGCACTCTTCTATTTAGAGTGAATCCTATTTTTGGTTTAGGTGAAGTTATTTCATCTAGCACAAGTGGTTTCAGAAACGATAGCTTATTATACGAAAGCAAAAGCCCGCCTTTTTCTGAAGTAGTAACAAATAAACAAACTTTATTTTCGATATTTGGAGTAAATTCTGAGATCGGAATTACAAAAAAAGTTACGCCTAAGAATTCAATACTCCTTTCTTTGGGTATGAATATAAGTAGCAGTATTTATAGCAAAATGTCCCTAGTAACTCGAATTGTCGAACCCACTTTTAGATTAGGTCTATTATTTTAAGATGAAAAAAGTTGTCATTTTTATACTTATTGTGAATACGTTTGTTTACTCCCAGAACAATATTATTCCAAATTATGATTTAGAAAAAGCTCAACCTGCAAAGTTTCCTCAATGCGATTATCAAACCAATTTAAATGCCTTTAATGCGGATATTGAAAACTGGAGAGTTGCAGAACATAATATAGATAAAGGTAGTAGAACCGCAAAAACTAATGTTTAAAAAGTTAATTATATATTTTAGTCTTCTTATCTGTGCTTGCTCATCGCAAGCACAGGTTTGGACTAAAGTACTCGATAGTGTGCCGGGACATTTTCAAGTACAATCTCTGGTCAAAGATTCAATAAATAATATCCTATATTTTGGCGGGCGAATTAATACTGCAAATGAAAAATTTTGCTACGGCGTTGCACAGTATAACGGTAATACGTTCGATTCATTACAGTCGGGTGTTACTGGTAGTTGGGGTGTTGTGAAATCCATGCAAATGTTCCAAAACAAATTATATGTCTTTGGTAGTTTTAATAAAACAGGTAATTACAACTGCAAATACGTCGGCCGTTGGAATGGATCAAGTTGGGATTCTGTAAACTTCAAACCCAATCAACCCATTTGGTCGAGCGATGTGTATAATAACGAATTATATGTTTCTGGTTGGTTTGATACCATAGCAGGCTTACCTATTAAACATGTAGCAAAATTTGATGGCACCAACTGGCAAGACCTATCATTTCCTTATGCTGATATGACTGGAGCAATAAAAGGCTACAACGGGAAAATATTTGCTGCTTCTTACACGGGTTTATGGGTTTATGATAATGGAACATGGTCAAATTTAGCTGATTGTAAAGGCGACATTTACAGACACGTTTACGGCATGTCGGTTATTGACGGTTTACTTTACATTTACGGGCGTTTTAATTCTTTGGGGGGTGTCACTTCTAAAGGCATCGTTGCTTTTGATGGTATTAAATGGTATGGTTTTGGCCAAGGCATGTCATATAGTGGTTATGAAATCATTAACAATGTTCAGAAAATTGACGGCAAAATCTACATAACAGGTAATTTCGATAAAATAGAGGGCGTAAGTACAAGTAACTATACTTCAACCCCTTCTCAAAACACTAACTTCGCCGTACTTGAAAATAACCAATGGTGCTTAAAAAGTGCTGCTTTTGATAACGCTTCTTTTGGTGTCGTAAAATACAACAACAACTTATTTATTTACGGTGCTTTCCGAAAATGTGGTCCCGATACCATTCTTGGGTTTGCAAAATGGACGGGTGCAAATTCAACGGTCACTTGCAGCAGCACGTTTTCTATTTCACATACTTATGTTGGCTTAAC
>Ga0163149_10008236_pt1 | contig 10348 bp, 9 predicted proteins | sample OliLakLV19MP5G1_FD_148604 | JGI IMG/M metagenome (GOLD analysis project Ga0163149, IMG submission 148604) | Freshwater microbial mat bacterial communities from Lake Vanda, McMurdo Dry Valleys, Antarctica - Oligotrophic Lake LV.19.MP5.G1 | ecosystem: Environmental > Aquatic > Freshwater > Lake >...
CGGCGATCCGCACCCGCTCGCTGCTGTCGTCGGCATCCGAGACGACCCAGTTGGTCAGCGGCTCGAATGGCGGGCCGGATGTGAGGGCTCCACGGCTTCCTGACAAGGTCGCCATGGCGCCGAGGAGCCGTGCTTCGACGGCCTCCCGCTCGACAGTCGCCGCGCGAGCCCGCTCAATGGTCTGACGACAGCGCGGCTCGCCCGGCAGCAGATAACGCGCGACCACCAGTTCATCCACGGCATACCCGGGCTCGACAGTCTCAACTTTTGCGGCGGCCGCGCCGAACGTGGCGGCCAGCACCATCACCACCGTCGCCGTCACCACTTGGGGAATGATCACCAACGCCTGGCCAAGTCCGAGCCGGGGCGGCAAGTCCGCGCGACCGACCGCCCACTCAGCAATCACCCGCGGGCGGCAGTGGTACGCCGGCACGACCGCGGCCAGCAGGCTGCCGATCAGGCAGGCGCCACCAAGGCCGAGCGACGAGGCGTTGCCCGATTGCCCGGTCAACACGTCCAGGACGTCGGACGGCACATCCATCGCGGCCGCCAGCGCCGACGTGAGCATCAGAATCGCCACAGGCGCCGCGAGGGCGGTCACTGTCCCGATGATTGCGGCCTCGACACACACCGTGCCTGTGGCGAGCCACCGGCCGCCGCCGAGCGCGTACTTGGTGGCGTCGGCGCGGCGGCGGCGGACGGCTCGCAGCATCAGAAGACCCGAGAGATTGCTGAGCGAGGTCACGACCACCAACCCTGCAAGACCCAGGGCCAGCACGCTCAGACGTTCGATCCCGAGGCGGGATCGGTCCAGCGGCAGCGCGAAACTTGGCGCCTCGGAGATCCGGAGGGAGCGTCCCGGCAATCGTCCCGGGAGCCTGCGGTCGATCGAGTGCCGCCAGGCAGTGGTGGTCGCTGATTCAGCCTGGGCCAGTGTCACACCAGCGCGCAGGGTGCCCACTGCGGTGAAGAACCAGTTGTCGGAATACAGATCGACGTCACACGCATAGTCGGCCGCACGCACCGCCACGGGAACCCAGTAGTCGATCGAGGCAAACGGGGTGGCAAGCGACGAGGCCGCTTCCGGCATGACGCCGACCACCTCATAGGTGGGGGAGGGCGACGCTCGCAGGCCGGTGGCCGCGGTTTGCAGATCGATCGTCTGGCCCACGGCAGTGGGGCTGAAATCGAAGAGCTCCTTCCAGAGGCGGTGACTGATGACCACCGCTCGGTTGGCGCCCGGCGAGTCGTCGGGCGCTCCAAGGGTTCGCCCGATCGAAGCCGAAAGGCCGAGGACGTGGAAGTAGTTGCCGGAGACAATTTCACCGCGCAGCAGCCGTGTGCCTGTGCTGCGGCTGCGGCCCCTGTCCTCGCTTCGGATGGCCAGGTGGTCGAAGATCCCGTCAATGCCGCGAAGGTCAGTGACGGTCCCGTGGCCAAGCCCGATGACCATCCCCTGGTTCCGCTGGTCGATATAGAGAATCCGTCGCCCTTCGCCGACCGGGGGCACCCAGTGCGACAGCGACACAAAACGTACGAGCAATCCCGCCAACACCCCACCGACCGTCAGGACTGCCACCGCCGCCAGCAGGAAGCGCCTGTCTCGAATGACCGAGCGAACGATCCGCAGGCCTTCCGTCAACGGAAACACGGACACCTCATCACAGGCTCAACGCGGCCTGATCGTGACAAGGACGGGGAGGCGAATCTCCGGGTTGAATACGCTCGACGTGCCCACGATGATCACGCCGTAGTATGCACGAGGAGGACTTGTCGCCGTCACCGTCGCCGTGGCCGTGGTGCGGCCACCGGGACGGTGATGCAAGGCCACTTCGATGGCGGGATTTGTGGTCGAAATCGACTCGAACGTCACGCCTGATCGCAACGCCACCAGACTCAGCGACTGTTGTGCGCCGCCACGCAGTCGGAGGAACACATGGCCGCGCGGGTCTTCGCGTGGTATGGCGTGACGTCAGCCGGGCTGGCCGCCGTGGCCGTGCACGGCACCATCCTCATGGTGGTGCGCCGCCGACGACGCGATCTGGCGATCCGCCTGGCGCTAGGGGCGGAACGTGCATTGCCCGTCGCCGCCTTCGTCGGGCTGACGGTGTTGGGCGGCGCGGGGCTCGCCGGCGTGCTGGCCTCACGGCAGATTGGGCGTGGCGTGCGCGGCAGCTCGACCATGTTCCTGCGCCTCTCGCGCACGTAGCCACGGCCGCCTCGGTCACCCCTGATCGCTCTGCTACCGTCCCCGATAGTCGATGTCCGCAGGTGGCGGTGCGCCGCCGGGGCCCTTGAGGTAGTGCGTCATCCACTGCATCAGGCGCAGGCTGTAGTCGAGGCGCGAGGCCGCGCGGGCGTTGCCGTGGCCTTCGCCCGGATACCAGACGAGCCGCACCGTCTTGCCGTGCAGTTTCATGTGGCGATAGAGCTCAAGCGACTGCGTCGGATTCACGCGTGGGTCGGCCGTGCCGTGCAGGATCAGCGTCGGCGTCTTCGACTTCGCCACGTGTGTGATGGGGCTGCGCTCGAGCAGGAACGGCCAGTCGTCCCACGGCCGCTTCAACGCGTGCACGTGGAACTCTTCGTTCGCGATGTCGGTCGTGCCCACTTTTGACACGTTGTTGCTGATGCCGACAAACATCACTGACGCCGCGAATCGCTCCGTGTAATACGTCGCGCCCCACGCACTCGCATAGCCGCCATACGAGCCGCCCGTGATGCCCACCTTCGCGCGATCAATGAGACCCGTCGTCACCAAGTGGTCCACCGCGTCCACCAGGTCATCAAACTCCTTGCCCGCCGGTTCGCCCTGGCCAAGCTTCGAGAACGCGACCCCCTTGCCCGTGCTGCCGCGGTAGTTGGGATAAAACACCGCGAAGCCCTGTGCGGCGCCCATTTGACCGGGGTTCGAGTAACTCGTGACCCAGCCATTGACATCACGCGCCTCCGGTCCGCCGTGCACCGTGAGAATCAGGGGATACCGCTGTCCCGGCTTCTCGTCGAGCGGACGCACGAGGATGCCCTCAAGCGCGACGCCATCGCGCGCCTTGAACGACACCACCTCCTGCTTCGCCATCTTCATCGTCGTCAGCCATGGATTGTTGTCGGTGAGACGTTTGGGTGCACCGGTGGCGTCGAGTACGTAGACCTCAGACGGATGCGCCGGCGTGTTGGCGATCAGCGCGACCGTGCCGTTGGATGCGCGATCGATCGCGACCACCACAGGGCCACCGGTGGCCATGACCGCGCGCGGAGACGTGCCGTCTTTGCGAATGTCTCCAATGGCGGACGTCACGCCCTCGTCGGCCATGTACACGAGCGTGTTCGCGTCCTTCCAGGCGAATGCGCGCACGTGCGCGTTGTACGACGGCATCAGGTCGCGCAGCGCGCCACCGGTTGCCGGCGCGACCATCAGTCGGCCTTCGGATGGGTCGTTGATGTCGGCGGCTGACACCATTGCCAGCGTGGTCCCGTCCGGGCTCCACGCGACCTGGCCAATCTTTCCGGGATTGTTGAATTTGGTGACCGGCTCACCCATGGCCGGATCGATCACATGGACTTTCTTCTCCATGAGGTCGTCGTCCACCAGCGCCGTTGGCGCGTACAACACGGCGAGGCGTGTGCTTGCGGGATTCCAGGTGATGGATGTGGCGTGGCCCGGGACGTTCACCACACGCGCGGTGCCGGAGGTGCGGCCGTCGAACGACGCCACCCACAAACGCTGGAAGAGCAGCCCTTCCTCGAAGATCTCCTGTGAGAAGCCACGGCGGACCAAGTCCGCACGCTCGGTCGGTGCGGCGTCACGCGCGACGAAGGCCACCTGCTTGCCGTCTGGGCTGAACTCGTACGACACGAGGTCGGTCGTGTGCGCGAGCACCTTGCGCGCTTCACCGCCATCACGCGGCACGACGTAGAGCGACCGCGTCGCATCCCCTGTGCGTCTCGCCAGAAATGCCATTCCTCGTCCATCGGGTGTCCATCGGACATTCGCCACGTTCACCGCGCCGGTCACATACGGCCGCGACTGCCCGTCGGTCCGGACCACATGCAACTCCGTCCACGCCGGACCATCGTCATCCTGAAACGGAATGCGGGGCACCGCGAGCACGTAGGCGACCTCGGTGCCGTCAGGGGAGATGGCGATCTGCGCCACGGTTCGGATCTTTGCAACGTGATGCGGGGTGAAAGCCTCCTGGGCGAACGCGCCGGCAGCGAAGACGACCATCAGGACCAGGGCGAGCAGGGGAGACGTAACTCGGGGGACGCGATTCATGACCACACTCCTGAGCCAAGTATGCCACCGCGGCTGGATGGTCGATAATGTAGCAAGCATGAACGACGAACCGCGTCTGGCCGCCGATACGGATGCCGCGACCGAGCACCGACAAGTCGAAATCTGGCGGGCGATGTCGCCCGCGCAGAAGGCGGCCACTGTGTCTGGGCTGACGACGGCGGTGTTTGAGATGGCGCGCGCGGGCGTGCGCCATCGGTTTCCGGAGGCGGGTGCGCGCGAACAGTTTCTGCGCCTGGCGATCCTGACACTTGGGGCCGACCTCGCAGTACGAGCCTACCCGGATGCGGCGGATCTTGTTGAATGACGCCGCCGCCGACTGATCCCATTCAGGTGGCGCTGCGCGTCACGCGCGTGCTGGACGCCCTCGGGATCGGTCACACCATTGGGGGATCGATCGCCGCGTCGTTTGCCGGCGAGCCGCGGTCGACCGTCGACATCGACGTGGTCGTCGCCTGTGTGGAGGGCGATGTGGCGGCGCTGGTCGCGGCGCTCGCGCCCGACTTCTACGTCGACGAAGACGCGGTTCGCCGAGCCGTGCGCAATCGCAGCAGCGTGAATCTCATCGACAACGCGACGATGCTGAAGGTCGACCTCTTTGTGGCAGGCGGCACGCCGCTCGACGCCGAGCAGATCCAGCGCCGACTCCTGGTGCCGCTGGGTGAAGGCGTTGTAATTCCGATTCACCCGCCCGAGGACATCCTGTTGCAGAAACTGCGATGGTTCCGCCTTGGTGGCGAAGTCTCCGATCGCCAGTGGCGGGATGTACTTGGCATCGTCCGGGTGCAAGGGCCACGGCTGGACCTGGTCTACTTGCGACGACAGGCACCAGTTTTGGGCGTAGCCGACTTGCTCGAGCGGGTCCTCGCCGCCCAAACAGCCTGAGCAAGGTCGGCGCGCTTCGGACTGATCCGCATATCGTCGAGCCGTATTTGTGGTGTCGCACCTGCCCCCATCAGCTCAAGTAGACCGGCGCTTCGGGGTGTGCGTTCAGGAACGCGCGAATGCTGAACTCAGCCGAGAACCGCTGCGTGATCTCGTACTGCAGCCGCATCGCCGCCAGTCAGTCCAGGCACTGCTTTGTGAACGCGCGCACCCCAAATACCGAGTACGCGCGCTTCAAGTCGCGCGCGACGTCGTCAATGACCGTGGCGTTGTAAAAATCTCGAAGCTCGTAGGCCATGGAGAAGATCAGGTTTTACAGGGAACCTCCGTGTCTCCGTGCCTCCCTGTGCAAAAACATCAGTCCAGGTCTTTGTCTCCGGAACCAATCTGCGGAATCGACGACCCGGGCGACGACTTCAGCAGGCCGGTGCCGAGATAGACGCGCAGTTTGTCGCGCGTATCAGCAATGTCGAGGTTCCTCATCGTCAACTGCCCGATGCGATCCTGCGGCGTGAACTCGCCCGCGCCGCTTTCCATGGTCAGGCGCTCGGGTTTGTAGGTGAGGTTGGGGCTCTCGGTGTTGACGAGCGAGTAGTCGTTGCCGCGACGCAGCTCGACCGTGACCTCGCCCGTGATCGCGCGTGCGACCCAGCGCTGGGCGGTTTCGCGCAGCATCAGCGACTGCGAGTCGAACCAGCGACCCTGATAGAGCAAGCGGCCGAGCTTGCGGCCGTTGTCGCGATATTGCTCGATCGTGTCCTCGTTGTGGATGCCGGTCACCAGACGTTCGTAGGCGATGAACAGCAGCGCCATGCCTGGCGCTTCATAGATGCCGCGGCTCTTGGCTTCGATGATGCGGTTTTCGATCTGGTCCGACATGCCCAGCCCGTGCCGACCGCCGATCACATTCGCCTCCATCATCATCGCGACGGGATCGGCGAACGATACGCCGTTAATTGACACGGGATGGCCTTCTTCAAATCTCACCGTGACGCGTTCGGCTTTGACCGCCACCGATTCCTTCCAGAACGCCACACCCATGATCGGATCGACAATGGAGATGCCGGTGGAGAGCAGTTCAAGATCCTTCGCTTCGTGCGTGGCACCAAGCATGTTCGAGTCGGTGGAGTAGGCCTTCTCGACTGACATCTTGTAGCCGAAGCCGTGCGCCTGCATGTACTCCGACATTTCTTTGCGGCCACCGAGTTCATCGATGAACTGCTGGTCGAGCCACGGTTTGTAGATGCGCAGGTTCGGGTTGGTCAGCAGGCCGTAGCGGTAAAACCGCTCGATGTCGTTGCCCTTGTAGGTGCTGCCGTCGCCCCAGATGTTGACGTTGTCTTCTTTCATCGCCGAGACGAGCAGCGTGCCCGTGACCGCACGGCCCAGAGGCGTGGTGTTGAAGTAGGGCACGCCCGCGGTCGTGATGTGGAACGCGCCACACTGCAGCGCCGCGATCCCTTCGTTCACGAGCTGCCTACGGCAATCCACCAGCCGCGCCTTCTCGGCGCCGTATTCCAGCGCCTTTTTCGGAATGGCCCCGTAGTCCTGTTCGTCAGGCTGGCCCAGGTTCGCCGTGTAGGCGAACGGAATGGCGCCTTTGGCCCGCATCCAATGGAGGGCCGCGCTGGTATCGAGCCCGCCGGAGAACGCGATGCCGACCTGTTCGCCGACGGGAAGAGACTGAAGAATGGTGTGCGTGGGCATGTCGTCAGCTCCCGATCATAGCGGCATCAAAGACTGAATTACTCGCAATTTCCAACCACGCGCGGATCGGATAGGCTCCATCAGCACTTCCACACAAAAGGTCGTGGTCTCATGTCCGACGAGCGTCCTGACTCTCCGATACCGTTTGAACACCCGCGCGGCACCGTCGCCATCGTCTTTGTCTTCGGCGCACTGTTTGGCGTTGGGTGGCTGGCGATGTACGTCCTCCGCTTCCTCGCCATCGGGGCACCGACGCACTGACGAAGTCCCGAAGTCCCGAGGTCCCGAAGTCCTGGAGTTGATACTCATGTCCGTAGACACGTACGAACGCATCTGGATGTGGGGCGCCGGCGGCCTCATCGTGGCCTTCCTGGCCGTGATCGGAATTACGGCGGTCACGCAGGCGATCCATCCGCCGAGTCATATTGAGACGGTGGACCCAACCACGATCAGCGAACATCCGGAATTCGGCGATCCCAAGATGCGCGTGGAACCGGACGGGCGCATCGTGGTGCCGGTGCTGGCGCAGATGTTCGGGTTCTGGCCGAACCCGATCGAAGTGCCAGTCAACACCCCAATCACCTTCCGCATCACGAGCGCCGATGTCGTGCACGGATTCCAGGTGGTCGGCACCAATGCCAATGCGATGGCGGTGCCAGGGTATGTCAGCCAGTTCACGTACACGTTCAAGAAGGCGGGCAACTACGACATCGCCTGCAATGAATACTGCGGACTGATGCACCACGCCATGGTCGGGATCATCACCGTGACGGACGCCACGGGAGGTCAGCGATGAGCGGCCAGGGCGCGGTCATCGGCGGTACACCACAGGCGAGGTTGGCGGCCACACACATCGCGGTGGCGGTGGCCGCCTTTGGCGTGGCAGCCTGCATGGGCGTGTTGCAGGGGTTGTCCATCGCGGACGTCGAATTCCCGATGCGCAGCGAGTCGCTCTACTACCTCTTCGTCACGGCCCATGGCGTGTTGATGGCGCTGGTGTTCACCACGTTTTTCATCATGGGCCTCGGGTACGCGCTGACGCATGCGCAACTCGGCCGACTGGTCGGGCTCAAGACCGCGTGGCTCGGCTTCTGGATCGCGCTGGTGGGCACGGTGGGGGCCGTTTACACCATTCTCACCGGCCAGAGCACGGTCCTCTATACGTTCTACCCGCCGATGCAGGCGCACCCGATGTTCTACATCGGTGCGACGATGCTGGTGATTGGGTCGTGGTTGTGGGGCGGGGTGGTCATTGCGAGCTACCGGTCGTGGAAGCGCGAGCACCCGACGCAGCCGGTGCCGATGGCCACGCACGGCACCATCGCCACAATCATTGTCTGGTACCTCGCGACCGCCGGTGTCGCCATGGAGATGTTGTTCCAGCTCATTCCGTGGTCGCTCGGCTGGGTGGAGACGATCGACCCGATTGTCGCGCGCACCCTCTTCTGGTGGTTCGGACATCCCCTGGTCTATTTCTGGCTGATGCCGGCGTACGTGCTCTGGTACACCGTGATGCCCCGCATCGCCGGTGGGCGCCTGTTCAGCGACAAGCTCGCACGCATGGTCTTCATCCTGTTCGTGATTTTGTCGACGCCGGTGGGATTCCATCATCAGTTCTCGGATCCCGGCATCAGCGCGAGCTGGAAGTTTGCGCACACCATCACGACGTTCGCCATTCTGTTTCCGAGCTTCGTGACGGCATTCACGGTGATCGCCTCGCTGGAAGTGGCCGGGCGACTCAAGGGCGCGAAGGGATTGTTCGACTGGATCGGCACGTTGCCGTGGAAGGACCCGTTTTTTCTCGCCATGGCGCTGGCGATCCTGTCCTTCGCGTTCGGAGGGTTTGGAGGGGCGATCAACGCCGCCTACGGCATGAACTCGATGGTGCACAACACCGCGTGGATCATGGGGCACTTTCATGTGACGCTCGGCACCACCTCCGCCCTGACGTTCATGGGCGCGACCTACTGGTTGATGCCGCGTCTGCTCGGGCGTCAACTGGCGCTGCCCGCCCTCGCCCGCATCCAGCCGTGGCTGTGGTTCATCGGCATGGGGATCTTCAGCACGAGCTTCCACATCGCCGGTCTCCGTGGCCTGCCACGCCGTGTCTATTCCGGAGCACTCGCCGGCGAACAGGGCGGTGCCTGGGAGAGCCTCACGCAGGCCGGTGCCATCGGAGGCATCGTGTTGTTTGTGAGCGCCCTGTGTTTTGTGGCGGTCGTGCTGGCCACGTGGCTTGGCGGCAAACGCATCGAGCCCCCGGCCTTCGAGTTCGCTGTGGCACTCGAACCGGTGACCGAGAAGGGGCTCTGGGATCGCTTCGGCCTGTGGACCATCGTCGCGATCGTGCTCGTGATCCTGGCGTATGCCTATCCGTTGATCACGCTGCTGATGACACCCAGATTCGGATCACCGCCGTTTCAGCCGTTTTAGACTCGTCCGCCTCCGACCGGCGTGGACGACCTCTGAGGTCGTCCATAAATTACTTGTCGCTTTCCCGGTGGAAGCCTGCGATAGGCTGACGACAGAATCGCTGCATGACGACCACCGAGTTTCCGCTCCTCGACGCCCTGCCGCTGCCGCCGCGCCCCGAGATGGAACGCGCCTACCTCAAGGGGGATGCGTCCTACGACGGCGTCTTCTATCTGGGTGTCAAAACGACCGGCATCTTCTGCCGGCCGTCGTGCACCGCCCGCAAACCCAAACCTGAAAACGTCGAGTTCTACAGCTCGGTCAAAGACGCCATGTTTGCGGGATACCGCGCCTGCCTGCGGTGCCGCCCACTCGAAGGGGAAGGCGACCATCCCGAATGGGTGCGCCGCGTGGTCGCGCGCATCGAGGCGGCACCCAATGATCGTGTGCGTGACGCCGACCTGACCGCGATGGGACTCGAACCCGCGCGTGTGCGGAGATATTTCGCCTCCAGGTACGGACTGACCTTCCAGGCCTACTGCCGCGCGCGTCGTCTGGCCTCAGCACTCGATGTGATCAAACACGGCGGCCAGGTCGACGATGCCGTGTTTGATTCGGGATATGAAAGCCACAGCGGCTTCAGGGAAGCCTTTGGCCGCGTGTTTGGCACCGCGCCTGGACAGGCGGTCGGTGCGGAGGCGGTGCATCTTGGGTGGATGGACACGCCTGTCGGCCCGATGATTGCCGGTGCGACCGATGCGGGGGTGAATCTCCTGGAGTTCACCGATCGGCGCATGCTGGAAGCGCAGCTCGACACCGTGCGCAAACGTTTTAAGCAGGCACTCGTCCCGGCCGACCATCCCCATCTCGACACGCTCAAGTCGGAGCTGCAGGGATACTTCGCGGGCACGGTGCGCGAGTTCGCCGTGCCGGTCGTCGCGCCGGGCACGGACTTCGAAGAGCGCGTGTGGGCCGAGCTCCTGAAAATTCCCTACGGCGAGACGCGGTCCTATGAGGACGTCGCCATTGCGCTCGGCAATCGCGCCGCCG
>Ga0163149_10008239_pt1 | contig 10345 bp, 9 predicted proteins | sample OliLakLV19MP5G1_FD_148604 | JGI IMG/M metagenome (GOLD analysis project Ga0163149, IMG submission 148604) | Freshwater microbial mat bacterial communities from Lake Vanda, McMurdo Dry Valleys, Antarctica - Oligotrophic Lake LV.19.MP5.G1 | ecosystem: Environmental > Aquatic > Freshwater > Lake >...
TTCTGTTGTGGGTGAACCCGGTAATCCTAATGTTTCTTATTCCGGTGCGGCCTCGGGCGGCATTTGGAAAACAGATGATGCGGGCATCACCTGGAAGGCTGTTTTTGATAGCACAGAAGATTCTTCATAATTCGTTGTTTGGGATAAAATTAGAATAATTTAATCAACCTATTAATCAGTCAGGCACTAAAAAACCTGATTCAACAAGGGCATCCGCTGTCGGCCATCATGAAATACTGAGGGGATGTTAATTTATTTTACAGATAGGTGTATCTTTTTGATGATCTGGCATTTTGGTAGCGAGAAGCAAGCTCATGATAGAAAAGAAAACGAATGTAACTTTCAATTGGCAGCTCGAAGAAGATGAGTGGGTAAGGAAAGCAATTGCTAATCCGGACTCCTTTCGTCCTCTTTATGAAACCTACTTCAAGAAGGTGTATCTCTTTGTGTTGCATCGGGTGGGCGATAAAGATCTGGCGGGTGACCTGACCCAACAAGTTTTTTTGAGTGCTTTGACCCGTATTAATCGTTACCAATTTCGGGGGTTGCCTTTTTCAGCATGGTTGTTTCGCATTGCGATTAACCAGTGCAACGAATGTTTCAGAAAGACTAAACGAAATCGCACTGTGGTTTTGGAAGAATCATCGGTTGAGAATTTATATGCAGAGTTAACCGCTGATCAAACACTGGAAGAATGGGAGAGCCGACTGCCTGCTATTCTTGAGCAGCTTGAACAGGATGAACTCTACGTAATTGAACTCCGCTTCTTTGAAGCAAGGCCCTTCAAAGAGATAGCAGACATACTGGGCATCACCGAGAACTATGCCAAGGTTCGCACCTATCGGATACTCGAAAAAATGAAAAAGCTTTTTCTCCAAAAGAGATGAAAAAAAAATTACAGATTATGAAAAACCGACCCTCGGTAACGGATGAAGAAATCCGAAGCTATATGAATTTTGATTCGGTCTTAAGCCAGCATAAAGCCCGGAAGAAAACAGAGCTAACCTGGAAACGCAATATTTCACTCTTGCTGGGCATTGCAGGCATTGCCATATTGACCTACGTGTATTGGCCGGATGCACCCGCAGTAGCAACTTCTAATGCGCCAACGCTGGCGTCACCGCTGGTAAGTGATGGTGTGCAAACGCAGACAGAACCTGTACTTGCTGAAACGGATGACCTGAAAAAAGAAACTGTGGTCAGCGTAAATGAATCTGTCCAATCGAAAACAAGGGAGCAGCCACAAGAAGAAATGCAGCCTGTTCAGGAAGAATCTGCGGCACCTGCTTTTCAATATCTGGAAGCAGAGCCAGCGGATGGCTATCCAAATTTATATGATTACTTCGCCAGGGAATTGCGCTACCCGGTGGAGGGTTTAAAGGATTCCATTCAGGGAATTGTATCGGTGTCCTTTTTAATTGATCAGGTTGGGAAACCAGTTCAGATAAAGATAGTGAATTCACTAGGTGCGGCTTTTGATAAAGAGGCGCAACGCATGATTGAAAATATGCCCTCATGGAAACCAGCTACCCTGAATGGGAAGCCTGTAGCAGCAAAAGTTTCATTGCCCTTCACGTTTCAAATTGTAAAATCAAATCCTGAAAAGAAATGAAAAGAGCAATAGGGATGGTAGTGGGATTGTTAACGATTGCAGTAACAGCAAGCGGTCAGCAATTCAATAAGAAATTCCAATTAAGTATCGATGAGCCGCTCACGGGTATTCAAACAGAATGGATGGCCCTTGATCGCGATACCCTGTTGGATTTGGTAGTGACCGGCATCGCAGCCGATGGCCAGATGAAAATCATCACCTATCAAAATAACCTGGGCACTTCGCTGGTGAAGAAATTCACTCAACTCACCGGATTTAAAAGCGGAACGCTTCAATTATCTGATTGGAATGGTGACAACCGCGTAGATTTGATGATTGCAGGCAAAACCCTGATCAATACGGATGCTCTTTTCGTTTTTGAAAATAAAGGAGACTTCAGCTTTCAGAAAAGCACATCGAAATTAGTAGACCATGGTTCGTTTTTTAGGATAGCAGATCTTAATCAGGATGGAAGATTGGATTTGATATCGGCAGGCAAGCAAAACACAACTTCATTTCTTAACATTTATCAGAACACACCTGCCGGATTCACTTTGGTGTTTGATACGGTAGGGATAACGATCAATGACCTTGTTGTATTCGATTTTAATAAAGACAGTAAAAATGATTTTGTATTAACCGGAAAAGATGCAGCACAACAATCGGCTACTATTCTTTTTTTAAATAAAGACAATTTCACATTCAAAGCGCAGGTCTTGCCAGGCTCGGTTTCAGGAAAGCTATCCTCCATCGATTATAATGATGATGGCTTGCTTGATTTGTTTGCGGCCGGAGAAGATCGCTCTGGTCAGTTCATTAACCGCATCTGGATAAATAAAGTGGATAGTTTTTCAATCGAACAAACGTATCCCTCTCTTCGAAAGGCAGAATTATTTACAGGGGACGTGAACTCAGACGGCCGTGCGGACCAATTGATCAATGGAAATGATGCACAAAATAAAAAAGAGAATTTCATTCTCGATCCTAACACGCTTTTAACGGATCTCGATACTGCGGGTTTGCTGGTACAACGTATGGGTGATTTTGATCGTGACGGAGATCTTGATCTTTTGCAAGTGATTGACTCAGCAAGTCAGCAATGGATAAAGTTCTATGATAATTCAATTTCAGTTGAAAACCAACGACCAGGAACTCCAACGCAAGCATTTGCAATTTCAGTTTTTAATAAAACATTTCTTTACTGGGCTGCCCCTCAAGATGACCATACTGAGAGCGCATCGATTACCTACGATGTTTGGTTAGGAACGAATCAATCAACATTGATCACATCCTCTTTTGATCTTGTCACCAAACGAAGGATGACCGTTTCGCATGGCAATGCAGGTACAAACACCTCGCAGATTATCCAGGGTCTTACAGACAATAGATACAATTATCGGATTCAATCGGTAGACAATGCTTATAATGGTGGTTATACTATCTGTTCAGGAGAATGTGTGCCTTGTTTTGACCTGGTAAATAAAGATATTCAGTCTTGTAAAAACGAAGAGGTAACGTTAATCTCCCCAACCCAGGCATACTGGTTCTCGGTCACTACAGGATTCTTGGGAATATTTAACCAGTTGAAATTTACCGCAGTTGCCAATGATACCATCTTCTCCTTGGTGCCTCAAGGGGTTGACTGCTCAAAGAATAATGTGTGGGTAATTCATGTAAACGAAGGACCAAAAGCCGAGAAAGAAATCATATATGCTTGTGAAGGCAAGCCGGTTCGTTTGGGCATAGCCCCTGGCTGGAAAAACGTAGAATGGAAAACAGCGCCCATTATTACCGAGCAGGACTCAATCAATTTTATGCTTAAGAAGGCCGATACGATTTTGGTTACAGCAAAAACTCAAAACACATGCACGTATCAAAAAGAGTTTATCCTGCGGGTGAGTAAACCTGAATTAAAATTGAATGGAGAAATATATAAAATCTTGAAAGGCAACTCCGTGCAACTGGAAGCGGTGAGTACGGCATCTCAATTTAAATGGATACCATCTTCAGGGCTCAGCAATGACGCAATACCTAACCCTATCGCCACACCCGTGCAAACTATCGATTATACACTGGTTGCCACCGACTCAGTAGGATGTGCCATCGAAGGACGTGTGCAGATACAGGTAGAGGAAACGGCTTTTATTCCCAACCTTTTTACTCCTAATGGCGATGGAAAAAACGATATGCTTTTGGTGTACGGTCTAACACAAGCATCTTCCTTCACCTTCAAGATTTACAATCGTGAAGGAAATGTGATGTATGAAACCAGCGATATCCAGCAGGCAACCAGTAACGGATGGAACGGAACGGTGCGCGGCACGCTTCAATCCAGTGGCATCTATTATTGGAAGGTAGATGGAAAAACAAGTAATGGAGAGCAGCTTCTGCTAAACGGAAAGAAAACAGGATCCATTCTATTAGTTCACTAGGCTGATGATTATCCTAAAGCGAATTTTGTTTCTTGTGTTTTTCCTTTCCATGGGAAATAGTTTGCACGCGCAATATTTTCAATACTCGCAATATAATTTTACTGAGCAGCGTATCAATCCGGCTATGATCGGCCTCAGTCGATACGCCAGCATGAGCTTGAATTACCGCCATCAAAAAACAGGTGGTGATTTTCCGATCAACAGCAGTTTTGTTTCTTTTGATTATCCGCTGCTGAATTCCAGCACAGGCAAACCGTGGTCGGGGTTGGGAGTAACGCTCCATAATGATAAAGCAACTGGAGTTTTCAAAACTCAGGAGGCATCGGTTAGCTATGCAGTTCACATTCGTTTGAGCAGATGGCAAACGCTGTCGTTAGGTGCAAAGGCGCTGCTTCAAACACGTTCCATCAGTTTAGATGGTTTTTATACCGGCTCGCAATATGTTCCTGATCGCGGATTTGATCCTTCCTATTCAAGTGGCGAAAGTTTTGCTGAACTACGAACCACCTTTCAAACATTCAGCACCGGAGTATATTGGCAGGAGACGGACAAAAAAGGCCGCCTGTTGCATCATCTTGGTTTTTCTTTTTTTGATATGAACCGACCCCAGGATTCTTTTTTTGGTGACCCCACCCAACTGTCGTCCACGTTTGTTTTTAATGGTGGCTTCCAGGCTTATTCCTCAAAGGACTTTCATATTTTCCCAGAAGCGCTTATGACTTACTCAGCTTCTAACGTAACCCTCAATGCTGGTGTGCGGTTGCAGAAAGAACTAAATCCCCAACCAAAGCAAATGTCGGATCGCGTTGAAGTGATCGCTAAATATGTGGTGGGCCGATCAGGAATTTTAGGAGTGCAACTGCATAGCGAGACAATCTCGTTAGGACTCTCTTACGATTTTCCTCTTCTGATTAATAATGTTGGCAATATGGGCGCATTAGAAGTAGGCCTTGCATGGCGGAAGCCGGTTCAAACAAGGTCGCAGAAAATAACGGCTAAACGGAAGAAGGAAGCGGTGGAAAAACAAACTTCCGTGGCAAAGAGGCCTCAACATATTAATGCAACACCAAAAGAAATTGTTCCTGTTGTAGATGAGGTGAAACAAGACTCCATCATTAGTGCGATACCGGCTGTTGAAAAACAAATTGAGATAACAGAAGTGTCGCCAGCCACGCTCGCAAAAGCAGGTGATTTGAAACAAGAACCTTTAATAATTGAAAAGGTAACGCTTCACTTTCCGTTTGAATTTAATTCGGCAGAGCTTGACGACCCAACAGAAAATTTTCTGGATGAGCTTACGGCAACCTTAAAAGAAAATGAAAACCTGAAGTTAAAAATTGAAGGACATACCGATAATGTTGGCTCTGACAAATTCAATTTAAGATTGTCGCAGAAAAGAGCCGATGCTGTAAAACTTCATCTGATTAAGTCGGGAATCAATCCCAAACGATTGCAGAGTGAAGGAAAAGGAATACATCAACCATTAAATAGTAACCTTACGGATGAAGAGCGGGCGAAGAACCGGAGAGTGGAATTGACGGTTTACTACTGATCATCAGCCGGCAATCCTATCCCATGAAAAATAGGATAAAAGGCACACCGTGAATCTTTTGAATAATGATCGGCTGAAAAGGTAGGCAGTAAGCAGATGGCAGTATGAGTTCACAGAATTGACAATAAGCACAGGGTACATTGATACACCTTGTAGCTATCAGAGTGATCCCATTACAAAAATATGTAGGGTTTGAACAGAAAGACTTTGTGGCAATGGCGCAGCAATAGAAGCATCATCTGATCAAACACGTAGGCCGCGCTAAATGCCTCTGGGCCCTAAAGGTCGCTTGCGAACTTTTGTGCCTGAAGGTTTAATAAACATGAGAGGTAGCGAACGCACTCGTTCGCTGCCTCTCATGCCTTGAGTGCGCCCGCCATGCATCCATGAAATGCAAGCTTACTTTTTGCGCATACATGATGAGCTCATAGAACGATAAGCGCGTTACTTTACAAAACCGTTAAACCTTCGAACGCTTTATGAAATCCTAACTTTTTTTTCTCTGGCTATTATTGTAAGACAACTCTGTATTTATCGTTTAGAATAATTCTAAATCTTAGTCAAACAGAAAAGCCATAACAGCCGTATTACTTTTTATTGATGAACCAGGCCCACAAGATAAAAACAAATTGAATGGGCAAGCGGATGAGTGCGAGTTGATGGCTTCCGATGGCCGGTTGATCGCTGAAGACATCCATCACATGGAGAGGTAAAAATGCCAGCATTAACAGGAGTATGCCCAAGGTGCCTAATGATCGATAGCGAGGGATCATAGCTGATATGCCCACCATGATTTCTAAAACACCGGATCCGTAATTGACCAGGTCTTTCGGCAAGAAATCTGGTATAAAAGGATCGTACATTTCAGGATTGATGAAGTGCATAGCACCACCGAGAATCATAAACAATCCGAAAAAGAAGGTTAATGGTAATTTTAATTTGTTCATGGATTGTTTTGACTTAAAGGAACGGAAGGTTTGTGAAGTTTACTAGTCCGTTCCATTTTCAATATATTCTTGAATGGAAATCCCCTTAAGAGGCCATGCCATCAGTACGCTGCAATTTCCTGCCGTAGGATCGTCTACATAATTATAAATCGGTTTTATCCATTGAAATCCCGCCCTTCGCTGAGGTGTAACGGTGGGGTCGGAGAGCTGATGGTTCTTAAGTTTTTCGCAATACTCTTCAATGGAATAGTGATCTTTATACATGCCATAGCCAATGGTCATGCCTACCGTAATCTGACCTTTCATTCCCCAGGCCCTCACTAAGTCTTGTTGAGCATTGTATAGTTCTGTCGATAATTTTAAACCGCGGTATTGCGGCAATACTCCAATATCAAATTGGTACAACCAATCTCCGTCAGGTAAATGCGTTTTCGTAATCCAGCGGTTATCCGTAGCCTCCATGAACGTGTGATTGAGTTTGGGAAACTGAATTCTTAATGTGCTTGACGAAGCAATTATCTTCTCGCGATTGGTAACGACCAATTGTCCTTCGGGGAATATTTTTATATGATTCGCGTAATGTTCTTTTGTTAATCGTTCTTCGCGTGTCAGGGTAGGGAAACAAATGACTTGTACCTCCTCCATATACTTCGCATCCGCCAAGGTTGCCGTTCTGAGTGTATACCCTCCCTCATTGGTTTTTATGTTGATCATTTTCCTGACCCTTATGATAAAAGAAATTATGATTGTCCTGCAGGAAGCATATTTCGGATAGCTGTTATTTTCCAACCGTTTTTACTATGCTTAACAATAAAAGTACTCCACATTTTTCTTGTCGTTCCGTCTGCATTTTGAATTTCATACCGCGCATCTACAATGGCACTCTCTGAATTTATAAATCGTATTTTCTCAACGATCAATTTTCTTGATCCGGGGTTACTGTCTGAACTTCGCAACATGCCATTGACAGATGCCTTAATCCCATCTCTCCATTCACCCGAAGAAACCAGTTGATCAACATCGGATGTTAAAATACTTTTGAGCAAGACAGTGTCTTTCTTTTCTCTGGCTTGAGCGTATTGATCTATTAAAGTAGTGATGTCTTGCTTTCGTTTATGATCGGGCGTATTGTTCTGTGCCAATGTATGGGAAGTGCCAAGCACGATGAGCACGATAAAGAGAACGCTTTTTTTCATGATGAATTGGTGATTTTTAGGATGACGACTTCGACCTCTATTTTTCGCGCTGAGTCTTCAGAATTGTTAATGGATTTTCAGCTGAAATATTCACTACCCTAACGAAGATCGGCAAAAGAAACTGAATGCGTAGTAGAATTTTTGCCATACTGTTTAAAAGTTGCTATAATTCTTAGTCAGGAATATGAACAAATCAGACTAAAAATCAGATGATTGCTTCCTATTGGCCTTCATTTTTTTGAGAATTTTTGTTTAAGCTGAGAAGAACCTGACCAAACTCATTTTTTAGTTTATTTTTACTGTCCTGCTTTGGGGCTTCTTTAGCTGACCGTAGTCGGAAAACGAGATTTAATTTACAATCAATATGAAAAACTCAGGTGCAATAATCTTACTGGTTTCCCTTTTTATCATCGCAGGTTGTAATTCAAGTGAACCGGAAGTGAAATTGGAACCCACTAATCTGACGGTTTCGAAGGTAGTAAGCGTGGATGGTTCGGGGTTAGTTACTTTTGAAGCAAAAGCAGATAATGCAAATCGCTATGTGTTTGATTTTGGTGACGGCACCAGCTCGGAATCAACCGATGGAAAGGCTACTCATAGCTATCCGGTTTCTGATCTCTACACCGTGCTGGTAACTGCTTATTCGGTCGATAAGTTATCAGTGAATACGCCAATCGAAGTGACTGTAAACGTGGTAATCGTTTCAACGGGATATTCAACACCCGACAACTATGCGGGATTAACATTGGTGTGGCAAGATGAATTTGAAGGAACCGCACTGAAGTCAACAAACTGGACGCACGAGTTGGGGGGAAGTGGTTGGGGCAATAATGAATTGCAATATTATCAGGAGCAAAATACAAGTGTGGAAAATGGCATGATGATCATTAAAGCCAAAAAGGAAAATGTGGGAGGTAAAAGCTACACGTCTTCACGCATTATCACGCAGGGCAAAAAGGCGTTCAAATTTGGTCGTATCGACATTCGTGCGAAATTGCCTAAAGGACAAGGCATGTGGCCTGCTTTATGGATGCTCGGTTCCAACATATCTACGGTAGGTTGGCCAAAGTGTGGTGAAATCGATGTGATGGAAATGATTGGAGGCACAGGCAATGATAGTAAGGTGTATGGTACTGTGCACTGGGATAATGGGGGAAACCACGCGCAGTATGGAGGCAACAAAGCACTGACAGGTGGAAAAATATTTGCCGATGAGTTTCACGTGTTTTCCATCGTGTGGGATGCATCGTTCATTACCTGGTACCTGGACGATGTCAAGTTTCATGTGATTGATATCACACCGGATGGGTTGAGCGAATTACGGGAAGAATCATTCTTTATTTTCAACGTAGCAGTTGGTGGCAATTGGCCGGGCAGTCCGGATGGGTCTACCGCGTTTCCTCAGTTTATGGCTGTGGACTACGTGCGCGTGTTTCAATAATTTCGAAATCTCTGTTTCAAATACAGAAACTTGCTTTGTTTTAGTTTTTTGATCATCCGTCTGCTTCCCTTAAAAAAGCCAAAGTCAACCAAAGCGTCAGCTTCTTTTCCTTTAGCTTTGGAGAAAATAAACAGGTGGTCTATTTCCATGTGCGGTATTATTTTTCATGTACTGAAATGCATTTCGATATTTTTTTTTAGATCTTCTCAATTAACCAAAGAAGATAGGTTAAACTATCACCATGCCTAAAAACTTTACCTATTCTTACCTATCAACGAATAAGATGAACCCATCCCTTTTACCAGCCCTGCCCTGCCGTTTTTGCCCATATGGGGCTGCTTCTTATATTCTCTATTTTTGGAGTTCTGACGGTTTGCTCCGGATTTACCATATATTTTACATCTTTGAGGATGAAATCAATGTCCTGATTCTATGCTGGTGAATAATCAATTCGATTGGAAACTCTATTTGACGGATATCCGATTTTGGATTATCTTATTTTTCATCATTAGACTCTTTGGAATAACCAATCCACCTCTTGATTCCGCCACTCTTTGGAGGCAAAGTGATGTCTTGATGATTGCCAGAAATTTTTATGAAATCGATCCCAATATTCTTTATCCAAGGATTGATGTTGGTATTAATAGCAATGGCACTATCACCGGTGTAGAATTTCCTATATACAATTACTGCATTTTTCTTCTCGCTAAGATTTTCGGTTATCAGCACTGGTATGGAAGAATAATAAATTTACTGGTCGCCAGCCTAGGCATATTTTACTTTAATAAATTAATAAGCAGATATTTTAATAAGGAAACAGGTTTTTATGCATCCATGCTATTATTAGTCTCGGCATGGTTCGCTTATTCAAGAACAACGTTCCCTGATATTTTTGCTGCCTCTCTTTGCATAATAGCATTACATTTTTGCTTTAGATACCTCGAACAGGGTAAAATAATCAATATTATAATCTTTACATTACTTTCAGCCGCTGGCTGCTTATCAAAAATCTCTGCTAGTTCACTTTTGACAGTTTTACTCGTTCCCTTCTTTCATTTAAAAATTCCAACCAATAGAAAAATAGTGCTAGCTACCTCTGCTGTAGTAATTTTAACCATAGTTAGTACATGGTATTTTTTTTGGGTCCCCTATTTAAATTCTATTGGCGAAGGTGGCTATTTTTCTA
>Ga0163149_10008242_pt1 | contig 10342 bp, 10 predicted proteins | sample OliLakLV19MP5G1_FD_148604 | JGI IMG/M metagenome (GOLD analysis project Ga0163149, IMG submission 148604) | Freshwater microbial mat bacterial communities from Lake Vanda, McMurdo Dry Valleys, Antarctica - Oligotrophic Lake LV.19.MP5.G1 | ecosystem: Environmental > Aquatic > Freshwater > Lake >...
ACGTCGACTCCGTACTGCCCGAGCGAAACTTCGCGAGCGTTCCCGGCCCCGCGCTGGTTAGCTTCGATGCTCAGCGAGAGCTGTTCGCGGCGGTCCGCGAGCACGGCCTTGGAACGCTCAACGGCGGCTTGCAGCGGCGGAAGGTCTTCCTTGCGAGGCAACGCGTGCCAGCGGTCGACTTCAGATTGGCCAGACGCGACGGCGGACTTGGCGCGGACGAGATCGGCCTTGAGCTTTCGACCGTCGAGCGTGAAGAGCTCTTGACCAGGCGTGACGCGGTCGCCGACGTCGACCATGACGGAAGTGACGAGCAGCGGTTCGGGGGCGACGATGGCGGCTTCTTTTCGCGCGGGCTCGATGACACCCAAGGCCGCGACGCCGTGGTCGAAGGGGTTGATCGACGGCGAACGTGCCAGCGGCAACTGCGGGGGGTTCTCGCGTGTGGCGGCGACGGCCCAGACGCCGACGAGCGTGCCTGCGACGGCGAGAATGATCGTGATCCAGCGGACCATGCGTGCTCCTGATTTGGCTGAGAACTTCCGTGCGTTCGTTACGAAGAGAAGACCATCGCGGGCTCGACCTTGATGACGCGCCTCATGCTGAGCAGGCTGCCGAGCAGGATCGTGATGATCGTGGCGACGAGCGTGCCGAGCATGAGCTGCCATGGGAAGAGGGCGGAGAGTTCGCTACTGATGTGCCGGCTGGCGATGGTGAACGCTCCGGCCATGCCGACGCCCACGCCGTAGCCGACCAAGCCAATGACCAGGGCCTGGAGCATGACCATGCGGACGAGCGTGGCGGAGCTTGCGCCCAAGGCTTTAAGGACCGCGAAGTAGCGGATGTTCTCGATCGTGAACTGGTAGAAAACCGACGCCGAGAGGAAGAGCCCGACGAGGAAACCGAGGACGATGGTGATCCCGAAGTTCACACCGATGCCGGTGGCGATCATGATGAAGTTGATGGTGATCTTGCGAAATTCGTTGGGGGTGTACGCGACGACATCGCCTAGCGCGTTGATGTCGGCCTTGAGCGTCGTGAGGTCCTTGCCCGGCTTGGCCTTGACGAGGATATAGCTGATTTTCTGGCGGCCAGCGGGGCTGTAGCGGACCGCGTTGTCGAAGGTGGTGTAGACGATCGCGTTAGATTCGAAGCCCTTCTTCGCTTTGCAGAAGCCGACGACGACGCCGCGCTGGTCGTTGATTTTGACGGTGTCGCCGATGTTAATGTTGTTCAGTTTTTCGCGCGAGCCTTCTTCAACGAGGATGGCGTCGGGGATCCAGAGGTCCTCGAGTCGGCCCGCGGTGATCTCGGGCGGCCTGCCCGCGAGCGTGGTGCGCGAGATGCCGAGGATCTGGAGCTTTTTGAAGCTGCCGTCGGAGAGCTCGGTGACAGCCCAAGACGTGAAGAACGGCTCGGCCCACTCGACGCCGGGCACCGAACGCACGCGGCCGAGCTTCTGATCCGCGAGCGACCGGTACTCCGCGACCCACTGCGTGCCGGGGTCGGTGACCCAGAGGTCGGCTTGGTGGACGTTCTGCAACGGCCCGGTCGCTTGGAAGAGCAGGCCTAGAAAGATCGCGCCCTGCTGGTTCATCAAGAGCGCCGCGAACGCCAGCCCGAGAACGAGCGTGACGTACTTGGTTTTATCTCCGAAGAGCATCCGCATGGCGACGCGCAGCATCAACAGAAGAGTACGCCGACAAGGATTCGGTGGATGCACGGGCGATCAGCGGAGGCTGTATTTCACGATGCAGACCAAGGCCGCGAACCCGTCGCGCCAGGAGATTTTTTTTCCGTCGGCAAAGGTTCGGCCTCGATAGGAGACCGGGACTTCGCAGATCCGCACGCTGGTCATTCTGGCAAGCTTGGCGACGATCTCGGGCTCGACGCCGAATCGGCTCTCTCGAAGGTCGAGCCGCTGGGCGACGCCGCGGGTGAAGGCCTTGAAGCAGCACTCGATGTCGGTGAGCGCGAGCGCGGTGAACTCGTTGCTGACGAGCGTGATGACGGCGTTGCCGATGGTGTGCCAGGCGTACATCCCGTCGCGCGATTGGCCGCGGAAGCGCGAGCCGATCACGGCATCGGCTCGATGGTTCAAGATCGGCGCGAGCACGGCGGCGTGGTCGGCGGGGTCGTACTCGAGGTCGGCGTCGTGGATGAGAACAAGGTCCGCATCGGCGGCGAGCGCCACGGCGATGCCGGTGCGCACAGCCGCGCCCTTGCCGAGGTTCAGGCCGTGACGCACGACGATCACGTCGGAACGCGATTCGAGCGACCGAAGCTCGTTCCCGCTCCCGTCCGTTGATCCGTCGTCCACAAGCACGAGCAGACGTTGGAGCGGCGTGCCGTCGGGTGCGGAGGGCGGCGCGACGGCATCGATCCGCGCGATCACGGCGGGCAGCAGGCCGTGCTCGTTGAAGACGGGGATGACGACGCCGAAGATCACGCGATCACGATACCGCCTGTTTTCCCGGCGTGGGTGACAGGGTTGAGGATGGAGAGGCCGCGGGCTTTGAGCTAGATCCGCACAAGACGTTGCGGAGAGCTTCATAGCCTGGCTTGGACCTTGACCTGATCCGTGCTGTGGTCGGCAAAGCGGGAAGTATTTCGGCGATCACGCGGCGTTGCAAGTTCGAGAGCCCGAGCGTGAGGGCCGCTTCTACCTCGACGTAGGCCGATTGATTGCGATCTTTCGCGGCCGCGCGAAGGTCCGCGAGCGTTGGTGACTCGAGCTTCCACACGCTCGCTTGGACGATACGGTGGGTCGTGGTGTGCTCGAATCGCTGCATCGGTTTGATCAGATCTGTCCGCGGAATGCGCAAGAAATCGGCTATGTCGTTGATCGTGATCAGCTTTTCACCCTCGCGTTCGAGCGTGGGGGTTTGCCACATCGAGGCCCAGAGGCCGCGGGCGGGGCGCTGCTCGATGAGCACGCGGCCGCGTCGATCGAGGATCAGCACGCTGGCGTGCTGGATCGTGCGGCGGGTCGCGGCCCGCTTAGGTCTGGGGATCTCGCTCTGCCGACCGGTGCGGTGCGCCACGCAAAGATCGCGAAGAGGGCACGCCTCGCAGCGCGGGTTCCGTGGCGTACAGACCGTCGCGCCCAGCTCCATCATCCCCTCATTGGTCAGAGCGGGCGAAGGGCTTGAACTCGCGATGATCGTCGCGTGATCCCAGCACCACTTGATCGTGCTAGGTTCGTCGGCCGCGCCGTTGCGGGCGTGGACGCGCGAGAGGACACGAACCACGTTGCCATCAACGATCGGCTCGGGGCGGTCGAAGACGATGGACGCGAGCGCGCCAGCCGTGTAGCGACCGACGCCGGGGATTGAGCGCAATTCCGTGATATCAAGAGGGATTCGACCCGCGAAATTCTCCACGACGCACTTGGCGGCCGCGTGAAGCAGGCGGGCCCGGCGGTAGTACCCGAGCCCAGACCACTCGGCGAGCACGTCAGACTCGGCGGCCTGGGCGAGCGCGTGGATCGTCGAGAATCTTCGCACGAACGGCTGGAACTTTTCCAGCACGCGCGAGACCTGCGTCTGCTGGAGCATGAGTTCGCTGACGAGCGAGCGGTAGGGATCGCGCGGCGTCGTGCGCCACGGGAGCGGGCGGGCCGAACGCTGGAACCACTGCGCCAGCGGGAGCGCGATTGATTCGGTGAGCGCTCTATCCGCCGCTTTCGACCTCGCGCGAGGTTGCTGAGGGGATCGCGTTTGATGGCTCACGAGGCTTGGTCCAGCGTTCGCTCGATCGCGTCCTTCACGCCCGGCCACGCTCGTTGCGGTTCCTTGTTTACCGTGATCCAGCCGTCATTGATGAGCACGTTGGTGACGCCGGGGATCTCGAAGAGAGCTTTGCCGAGCGGGTCTTCTGCGGCCGACGCCGCGTTGAAGAACGATCGAGGACTCTGGCCCGGCGAGCGGTCGAGCACACATTTGACCGCGTTGGGGTTGGGGGTTTCCTGGAACTTGAGAACTTTGTAGGGCACGAGCGGCTCCGTCGTGAGGGCGGCGAGGGGCGGAACAGAATAGGATGAAAAGAAAAACCCGGCCTCATCGGGAGGCCGGGCTCGTGAGATCATTCTGAATCGACGGCCTCTTCACCTTCGCGCGGACCAAGAAGCGGACCGAGAAGAGGACCAAGAACAGGACCGATTCATCGCCCGCTCGCGGAGACCGCCGCGATTACTTCTTCGGGGGCAACAAGCCGGGGGCGGCGGGGAGCTTATTGACCGCGCCCTTGATTTTGTCCTTTACTTCATCCTTTATCGCTTTGACAGCCGAGCCCTTGCGTTGGAGCGTGATCTCCATCCCCTTTGATTCCTTGCCATCTGGGCCGGTCATGAAGAACTCTTGCGTGTAGCTGTCCGCGCTGGTCCACTTCATGACCTCGCGGTAGTTGACTTTCTTGCCAGCCGTCGGATCGGTCATCATCCCGGTAAAGGTGAACTCCTTGCCGTCGGCGCTGAGCTTGCCCGTGCTCGCCTCGACGCCGGTGCTCATGTTGTCAAGCCAAGAGGCTTCGTACTCTTTGGTGATGTTGTTGTAGCCGACCACACCGCTACCCTTGAACTTCTGCCCCCCCATCTCGCCGGTGTAGTGCGAGTACAGGTAACGACCGTCCATTTCCATTTTGGCAACGACGGAGGTCGCAGACTCCATCGGCGTGGAGGCCGGGTCCATCCAGTGCTTGACCGTGCCGTCCCATTCGCCCACGAAGGCTTCGAGCCGTTTGTGATTCTCACCGGGGGCCGCAGCTTTCATCATCATCTCTTGCATGCCCTGCATGTCGGGCTGGCCGCCTTTGGTTGCGTCCTTGACGGCGTCCTTGGCGTCCTTGATGATCTTGGCGGGCTGGACCTTGGCCGGGTCAATCTTGGTCGGAACAGCCGGGGCGGTGTTCTGGGCGAGGGCCGAGCCCGCGACCACGAACATGCTGAGAGCTGACACGATAATCGCGCAACATTTGTGAGAGGCCATACTTCATACTCCAAAGGGTGTTCCCGTCCGCGACGCCGCCGCTCCTGGGGCACACGCCACCTCCGGCCAGCATCGGGTATTGGGCTGGTCAAATAGTAGGCTATGTTTGGGGTTTGGCAAGGTACGAGCGAAAACGGAAACGGCGTCCGCTCGCGCGTTTGGAACGCGAGAACTGTTGAGAATCACGCGGTCAGATCGATCGGAACGCGCTCGACGATCTCCAGCCCGAACCCTTCCAGCCCCGGCATCGCCTTGGGCTTGTTGGTCAGCAACCGGAGCTTGGAGATCCCGAGGTTCCGCAGGATCTGCCCGCCGATGCCAAAGTCGCGCTGGGCCATCGGGATCGCGTTCGACGCCATGCCCTTGGCGTGCGTGAGGTGCGGGCTGTCAGAGCCCGGGGCGGGGTCGGCGGTGCCCATCGATTGAAGAAGTGATTCGAAATCGGCGTGCCCGTCACGGCTCGACGCGGACTGCGTGCGAAGGTAGACCAAGGCACCCGCGCCCGCGTTTTGGATCGCTCGCATGGCCGCCCGCAGCGTGCGGCCCGTCGGCGCGTCCGGGGCCGAATCGAGGTCCTCGAAGACATCGCCCAGCAGATGGCGACGGTGCATGCGGACCAGTGTCGGCGAACCAGATACTCCGGACGCCGAGGGAAGGCCGATGCCGCCGACGGTGAGGGCCAGATGCGGCAGCGGATCGACAAGGCTCTCGAACGCGAACGCGGTGAAGGTTCCGAGAGGCGTGCGGATCTGTAGGCCGCTGAAAGGTTCGAGGCGGCGGACCAGCGACTCACGGGCGAGCCGGTGCTCGATGACCTGCGCGACCGAGCACATTTTTAGGTTGTGTCTCTTGCAGAGTTCGACGAGGTCGGGGACGCGAGCCATCTCGCCGTCGTCGCGCATGATCTCGATGATCCCGGCCGCCGGGTAGAGCCCGGCTAGGCGGCACAGGTCAATCGAGCCCTCGGTCTGCCCGGTGCGGACGAGCGTGCCGCCGGCGCGCGATCGCAGCGGGTTGATGTGACCGGGGCGGACGAAATCAGAACTCGTTGATTTCGGATCGATGAGCATCTGGATGCAGCGAGCGCGTTCTTTGGCAGAGACGCCGGTGGTGAAGCCGTGCCGCGGGTGCCCGTCGATCGAGATGGTGAAGGCGGTGCCGCGCTGCGTGGTGTTGACGGCCGCCTGCGGGTGGAGTTCGAGCCGGTCGCAGTCCTGTTCGGTCAGCGAGAGGCAGAGGTAACCGCGTGCGACCGAGAGCATGAAGGTGATGGCTGCGGGGGTGACGAACTGGGCCGGGAGCACGAGATCGCCCTCGTTCTCGCGGTTCTCGTCGTCGGTGAGGATGACCATTTTCCCGGCGCGAAGGTCGGCCAAGATCTCGTCGATGGGGCTGAACATTGCCAGATCGTACGGCGGATGTGGGGTGCAACCAGAGACCTGGGATCCAGAAAGACGAGGAGGCTGGTTCCGAACAACAGGTCGGGAGGTTCTCATGCTGAGCTGGATACGAGCGGGCTGGACGATCGCGGGTTTTCCGGTGCGGGCGGCCTGGAAGGGCTACTCGGCCCTGTGGTGGGCGTTCGAGGATGACGCGCCCACGGTTCGCGTGAAGCCTTTGAACCGTGCAGCCCAAGCAGGCACGCCCGGCGCTGTTCCGGTGGGGTCTCTCGCTGCCGCATCATTCTCAAAGCCCGCCAAGCCGACGAAAGCACTAAAAAAAGGCTTCATCGTCACGCTCGTCACGAGCGCCCTTGGCGCGTGGGCCATGACGGCGGTCCATCACGCGGGGCACCTGAGCGATCCCAAGGCGATCATCGGTGGGCTGTGGATCGCGGGCGCGGCGTGCGTGGTTTCGCTGATGTTGGTGAGGCGGGGCGAGCGTCAGCGCCTGCTGCGTGAGGCGGCCCCGACGCCGATCAACACCGTCAAGCGCGGGCTGCGTCAGGCGGCGGCGACGATGCGAGCGTGCGGGGCGTCGGCCTCGTGCGCGGCTCGCGCCAAGGCCGCTCGGTTCGCGGCGAACGCCGGGCTGGGGAGGCTTGTTCGGTAGTGTGCGGACGTTCAGCGGGGGCGGACCGCCGTCAATCCTGCAACATCAACGAGCCGCGCATGTTCTTGCGAATCACGCTCAGGCGGACGCCCTGGGCGTAGTCCGCATTGTTGAGCGCCTCGGCCGCCTCTTCGGCGGTGGTGACCCGACGATCGTTGATCGCGACGATGATGTCACCGATCTCCATCTCGGCGGACGCGGCGCGACTCATCTGATCGATGCTGACCACGAGGACGCCGCTGACGTTGCGGTATCCTGACCGTGTCGCGAGATCTTTATCGAGCGTCTGAAACACGAGCCCGGCCTTGCGGGCATAGGCCCCGCCCACCGCTTCGGCCACGCCCGTCGCCTGGTCGCCGATCTTGACATCGAGGGTGAGTTTCTTGCCGTCGCGGCGGATCTCGATGGGCACTGTCGTGTCGGGGGGCGTCAGCGCGATCTGGGTTCGCAGGCGTGCGATGTTGTCGATCTCGCGGCCTCGGAAGGTCAGCACGACATCGCCCTGCTTAAGCCCCGCCTTCTCAGCCGGACTTTTTTCCATGACTCGTGTGACCGTAACTTCGGGGGCCGCGCCCCGGCGTGTGCCGTTGGGCTCGTTCATGCCCGTGTCGGCGAGGTCGACGCCCAGCCAGCCGCGAGTCACGCGGCCGGTCTTGATGATCGATTCCACGATCGACTTGGCGATATTGCTGGGGATCGCGAAGCTGATGCCTTGGTACCCGCCGCTCCGCGAGGCGATGGCGGAGTTGATCCCGATGATCTTGCCCTCGAGGTTCAGCATCGGTCCGCCGCTGTTGCCGGGGTTCACCGCCGCATCGGTCTGGATGAAATCTTGATAGCCCTGCAGGCCGCCGATGCCCGAGCGACCCTTCGCCGAAACGATCCCGCTGGTGACGGTGTTTGAGAAGCCGAACGGGCTGCCGATCGCCAAGAGCCACTCTCCAACCTCGACGGAGTCTGAGTCGGCGAACTCGACGTAGCTCAGGTTGTTCGCGTCGATCTTGAGCAGGGCCAGGTCCGTGTCCGGGTCGCGCCCGATGACCTTGGCCTCAAGCTCGCGGCGGTCGAGCAGCCGGACCAACAGCGTTTCGACGTTCTGGGCGACGTGGTTGTTTGTCAGGATATAGCCGTCCGCAGATACGATGACGCCGGAGCCCAGCCCGGTTTCCTGAAGCTGGGCCTCGGCCATGCGTTGGAAGCCGAAATTATCACGCTGGAACTGCGGAACCTTGCTGAACTGGCGGATGTGAACGACCGCGGGTTCGGCTTTCTTGGCGACCGATTGAAAGACGCGCGAGAGCGCGCGAGCACTCGCCATGTCGGCCGCGGTCGCTTCGGGCTGAAAGTTCAGAGCGGCTTCTGGGAAGGTGACGCCCAGCGCGGACCCCGACAGGAGCGCGGCCGCCGCTGCCGCGACGAGCGAGAACACCGCCCGCCGCCCTCGCGTGAGAGGTGCCAACAGAGTCAACGCTCGCTCGTTCAACGCTCCGGCACGCTCGATCTTCCCAGCACGCTCGATCTTCATGGTTCGTCATTCTCCGTAAGTGCTCGAATCCGCGTTCTATCGAACGGATCTCGGGATAAAACCGCGTTCGGGAGCATCGAGCCAGTCACAATCGGCCCAGTCACAGATGCTTGTCGTGAAAGGAGAGGTTCAGAATTTCACGGGCTTGCCAGATCGTTCACCGCCCGTATTCCGCCCAACTGCTCGAGGTCTCGCCGACCCGCACCCGTTCCACCAGCAGCGAGCGCGGCAGGCGGTAGGTCTGCCCCATCGGCCCCGTGAAATCTCGCCCAGAACTGATCTGCCCCACGAGATGATCAAAGATGAACTTGGCGAGCACTTCCGTCGTCGGGTCCTGGTCTTTGAACACGACCAGCCGCTCGGCCATGTTCGAGAGCTTCTCCACGATGGGGTCTTGGCTGTTGACCGCCAGCGAATGATCGAAGCGATCCACAAAGCTGTTGATGGCCATTTTCAGGGCGGCGAAGTCGCAGACCATGTCGTTGGCGTCGAGCTCGGCGCTGGCGACGACGACCTCGACGCGCCGGCTATGCCCGTGCGGATAGCGGCACTTCTCGGGGTGCTTGAAGAGCATGTGCCCCGACTCGACCTCGAACGCTTTGCAGATTCTGTACACCATAAGAATAATCAAAGAATGCCAGAAAGCACCGTCAAAAATAAGAATAGGAGCCCGCTACGTGCCGCGCGTGTTCCCGAAGAGTTCGATGTGAAGTCGGTGGCAATACCGCCAGCCGCGCTCTGTGCAGGCCTTAATAACCCACGCACGCCGGTCTCGCGTCGGTGTCGAGACGCCTTCGAGCATCAGGAGCACGTCCGAAGGGTCCCAGCCGCGCAAACCAGCGAGCAGATCCTCGATCTCACCGAGCTGCGCGGGTTCGGAGACGACGAACTTCAACTGAAAATCGCGCGCTGGCCGGGCGTGCGCGGTGATCAGACTTTGCAGGGCACCCAAGTCAAGCCGCCGTTCCTCGTGCCGAGCACGCCACACGCCGCCGGGGTCGCGCGGATCGTCGGCCTCGGGTGTCGAGTTCTTCAGCTTCGGGCTCAGGCTCATCAGGTCGCACGACACGCCGCGATCCACCGTCCCCGCCGTTTCGATGGTGACGTGCAGCCCGACGTTCTTCAAACGGCTCGTCAGCACCGTCGCGGCGGCGAAGATCATCGGCTCGCCGCCCGTGACGACGACGTGCTGGGCCCCGCTCGCCCTCGCCTGTTCGACGAGATCGTCGATCGACCGCACTTGGCCCGTCGGGTTCCAGCTCGCGTACGGCGTATCGCACCACCCGCACCGCAGGTTGCACCCGCTCGCGCGGATAAAGAACGAGGGCACGCCGGTGAGCTTGCCCTCGCCCTGGATACTCAGAAAAGTTTCAGAGATCAGCAGACGGTCTGGCGCAACCGCTGGCACAGCGACGTCGAGGTTCATGCGGTCGTCCCCGCTTGAACGTAGGTCGTCGGGTCGTCGATCCCCGCCTCGGCGAACCCACGGATCCGGATCTGGCAGCTATCGCAGCGCCCGCACGCGAGGCCCTCGGGCGACGGGTCGTAGCAACTGCTCGTGAGTGAAAAATCTACGCCGTAGCTCTCGCCCAGCCGGATGATCTCGGCCTTGCTCATCTGCTCCAGCGGCGCGCGAACGTTCAGCTTCGATCCCTTCACCCCGGCCTTGGTCCCCAGCATCGCGGCCCGCTCCATCGCATCAATAAACGGCCTGCGGCAGTCGGGGTAGCCCGAGTAGTCCACCGCGTTGACACCGATGAAAATGTCTTCGGCTCCGATCACT
>Ga0163149_10008247_pt1 | contig 10338 bp, 6 predicted proteins | sample OliLakLV19MP5G1_FD_148604 | JGI IMG/M metagenome (GOLD analysis project Ga0163149, IMG submission 148604) | Freshwater microbial mat bacterial communities from Lake Vanda, McMurdo Dry Valleys, Antarctica - Oligotrophic Lake LV.19.MP5.G1 | ecosystem: Environmental > Aquatic > Freshwater > Lake >...
GCCTTACCATAGTCGATGGTGCGGTTTACACCGTTTAGATCACGCGAGTACCAAAAGTAGTGCATCAGCCCCAGGAGCATGTCCTTGCTGATCGTGCTGTCACTACCGTTGTCTAGCGAATCAGGGATAAAGCAAGATTTTTCTGGATCCCTGAACCACTGTCCTGGCTCAACTTCACTTTCGAAGTGGGAAACATCAATATCGCCGCAAGAAATTCCGCGCAGTGCTGTGAAGAGAAGACCATCGCATCTTGTGACGGAGTACCCTCTTGATTTGACGGTGGGGGCAGAGAGATCACAATAGAGTCGTTTTTTCTCAATGAGCCGCTCGCTACGAGTTTTTTCAAAATGGGCCTCATGCTGTTCTTCTTTACAAGAGACGAAAACGGCAAGGGCAAGGAAAAGCCAAAGCATTATTTAGCCTTCGCTTTCTTCTTTGGCTTATGGGCTTTCATCGGGCTGGGAGTTTTTGCCGTATCCGCTGGGACTATCATTTCAGAGTCCGGCGCGTAGTTAGCTGGGACAGAAGGCGCTGGCTTTGCCTTTGAGTCAATCTTGGCGGGTTCTTCGCACATCGGAACTGTCTCCACCGGACACACGATTGGAACCGGGCATTCATGAGCGCAAGATATCGCCGCGATTGCGAGAATGAAAAGTTTTAACATTAGGCAATCCTTACTGCGCGGATGTATTGTTCGCCGTAGTAAGCGCCTGCGGCGGAGTCATCTAGTGCTGAAAATGAGCTAACCGTAATTGTTCCACCCGACGCGTTCCTCCACTTGAGGGAGACTTTGTAGGACGTTGTCGCGGCAATCGAAACGTAGGCATTTAGATTTAAAGTGCCAACGAATCCAGGGGTGGCCACGGTCACGGCGTCTATGTGATTAAAACCCGCTTGTGTGATTATGTTGTTGGCTCCGTCTCTTAAAATAGCCATAAGCCACGGAATCCGATTGTTGCCGACTGAGGTTGAGTCAGCTTGCATATTGACTTTAGCGGTTATACTCCACACACCAGGGGTTAACGGTAGCGTTCCAGTTGTATCGTAAATAGTATTTTCAGTAGGTGTGGCTACAGTGGTCGATACAAGAGAGACCTCTTGTTTCTCGCCAACCATCCCAGCACCAGGAGCAAGTCCATCAATCCTGCCTACAATGTTAGCAGAGCTAACAGGGAAGCCTACATTTGCGCCGCCCGCTATTTTGCGAACCCTTATCCGAGCGGTAGAAAGAATGGCGTTATCCCATGCAACTGACCCGTCACCGTAGGTAGCAGTACCCCTAGCAGCTGGATAACGGCCAAGGTTCATGTCAATGTCTGTTCCGCTAATCGACGAAATGTCCAACCCGATCCCGTAGGATTGGGAAACATCGACGTGTAATTTGTCAATGTAGTTATAGAAACCCTCAGTTCCACTCCCAACCTCAAACCATGGCTGTGTTGTGCTCTTTTGGAATTCGATGATAAACACGTCGGTCGATAAAATCGACGTTTGAAACCGCAATCTTTTTCTGACGCCCAACGGTCCAATACCAGATAGGCTTGTCGTCCCAAGGATCGATGGGCTACCAGCAGGACCGTAAACAAATGACGTAGTATCCGCCGTTGTAGTTGTACTCGAATTACTCGCAAATTCCTCAACCGCGCGGTCGGCGTTTATTTGATTCGTTCCGCCAATAGAAAGTTGTGTGATAGTAAATTTTGAGTATGCACTGGCTCCGTTAAGCGCCCCATCGCTGCTGTGGGGACGAATAACATCTCCGACTACAAACCTCCCCACGTATGTTACTTCAGCGACACCGGAGCCTGCGATTTGGTTTGAGGCTACTGCTAGGGTATGAGCGTTGGTTATAGATCTAATGTCTGTGGTTAGTTGTGTGGAGTTAACAGACAGCCCAAGATTGTCGGCAATACTGGAGCTATCATTCCAAGTGATCGAATATATACCGTCTCTGTTAATTGTGAATGAGGCCCCATTTGCTGCTGTGTCGGCATAAGTAATACCTGTCCCCACAGTAGTTCCGTTAGCTAATGTAAACCGTCTAATCCTGGTATTTGTACTACCGAATCCGGCTGGCGTGTTGGTTGTCACCGCCGAATCAGGGTTTGCTGTCCCCACGCCCAAACTCTGAGGCCCAACCGAAACGCTATCAATTTGGTACGTCCAAGCACTGGTTCCGGTACCTGCAACATGGAAAATCAAGCGATAGCTGGTTGATGTGCTTGCAACAAAGAAGCTTTTACCTTTGCTAGAACCTTGCGCGACGACAGTGCTGGCAGGATAGATTAGGGTAGCGTTGGTAACGTCATAAACGTAGACCGACATGAATTCAGTGCCACTACTTCCGGTGTAGTTAGCAGAAGCCAAACCTTCCCACGAGATCACTAGCGGTAAAGATTTGTCAGCGGTAGCAATTGTAAAGTCAACACTGAAGCCTTCACCCTGGCGGTTAGCTGCGCCTTTGGTGAATAGTCCTGAGTGGGTTCCTCGCAATGGTGAGCTAGATGAAGAGGCGAAAGTCGATACAGGGCTGCCAGCCGTTCCATCTACTGGAACAACACCGGCAGCGTCCAGATACGTCGCCCAACCAGAGGTCGCCCCATTTTCAAAATCAGATTCTAATATGTAGTTAATCACAGCCGTGGAGGATGACTGATGACGACGAAACGCCAAGGTCCCAAAGATGGTAGCCGACCATGCAGCCGTAGCGTACCGAACAAATCCGATGGGAATGTAACGGTCAAGTAGCATGACTTTTGGAACGGTTGTCACAGCCACAAAGTGTGAACCTGTTATGCCGATCAATTGACGCCCGTTGTCTGATAGCGTCACAGAGGCGCTAAGCAACGTTTTATCAACGTAAAGGTAATAGGTAGTACTGTTGACAGGGGATAAAACTAACGTGTCCAAGTCAAAGCTTAGATCGGTTCCGTAGTCTGTGCTCGCAGTTCCCGCGCCGTCGTAGGTCGCGTATTCGATGCCGTCGTCTCCGATAAGGTAGCCACCCTTGACCACGATAGTTCCGTCTGTTGCGACAGACTGGACCTTAAATGACGCGTCCCCCGATGCACCAGGCTTGAACTTAGACCCAGCACTATCCCACACCAGGGCTTCCCCATCACCAGGCGGAGTTGTGGTGATGTCCACGTCCTTGATGTCGCCTTCTTTAAGGAACAACGGATCGACGATAAGGACAAGAGCGAGGTCTCGGGTTGCCCCAGAGTTGTTGGTGATGTCGATGTGGGTCGTTGGATTGGTCACGTTGGCGATAATGGTGAACTGTGAAAGCGAGGGTGAGGTTGCCGAAGTGACACGCGTCAGCGCCAGGGTGGCGGTGTTGTAGAGGTAAAGATCATAGCGGAACTCCCCGAAAGCAGTCTTCATGCTATGCTCGACGGTCGCGGTTGCGGCGTTCGCCAGTCCAACAGCGGTCAAGATGCGCGTCGATATGTTGTTACCGATCTTGGCGTAGATCGCCTCGATTGACGCATGAAGACCCGCGCCTCCAGTTGTTCCCAGAGCTGGGTGGGTAAGCACTAATCGTGATACGTCAGCCATCGTTATCTCCCGTAGGTGGCCAGTGGTAGTGCTTTTTCATCCTCGGTAAGATTTCTCTTACCGATCTGACCATTAATCAGCACAAGCACTTCTTGAGTTGTCGTTAGAATCTTAAGACCTACATTAGTAGTCGCCGGGGTGACAGAGCCGCGCATATTCGGGTTTACTAAAGAAACCCCATGCCACTGAAAGTTTCTAAACACATGGCCGTCGCACTCCGCCATGACTTTAGTGACCCCCGTCTCAGGGTCTTTTCCCTCGATGGAAGCCCTCACCACGCGGTCGCTGTTTTTGTCCCACGCAGAAATGTGCGGACTGTTCCACATACCGAAAACTGATCTTTGATCGAGGTAGTCAAACCTCCAGCGTAGGGCATAACTATGTCCAGTAGCGTCAATCATCGGTTTTCCTTGTTACGAGGTGTAGGAAAAGCTGATAACCCACTCCCACTGCACAATACCGCCGTCCACGGTATCGGACCTGACATACATACGCAGCTTGGTGTGGGCAATTGCGCCTTTTGCAGTGTCACCACTTTTTCCGATGACCCCTGTGACTGGTGCGGTTGGCACGTAGCCGTTCGTGGCATCGCCGCCGAGGGTTTGATCGGTGCCAATCACCATTGCTTTGCTGTGCATGGTGAATGCTGACCCCAAAGATATGCCGTCTACAAGGTTATCGCCGTAAATTCTCACGGTGTCGTCGCCACCCTGTGACAGACCCACCGAGTCATAGCCGTTGGTGTCCCAGTCAAACTGGGTGCCAGCGGTGACATCTAGCAAAATGGCGTTCATGTCGATCCAAAGACCACCAGAAAGACCATTAGCGTTGTTTTTAGAATCACCCGAGGTGTTGCCAAGGGCTTTGATCTTGTTGTTGAAATCGTTGGCAGCTGAGTCAGCGCCAGCGTATCCAAAGCCAGTGCCAGTACCGTATTGCTGAACAAAGGTTTTCACCGAAGTGATGCTATCTACTACCGCGTTGTGACGAATAAACAGGTTTTTTCTACCCGTGTTATTCGCTTGGACGGTAACGGGTGCGTAGCTCCCGTTGACCACGTTGCCAAAATCCACGCCAGTGTTAACCGGCCCTGGAGTTGCTAGTGCATCGGCTACAGCTGCCCCGGCGATGGTTTCTGATACGGTTAATACTACTGACAAGGTGAACCTCCCTAAGTTTCTTCGTCAATGATAGCTGTCGAGCCTCCCACCGTCCCAGAGTACCCAGGTGTGTAACCTGGGAAGGGGAGCATTTGGAAACTCCATAGTTTCATCGGAATTTTTATACCAGCAGGATCATATCCTATCTCTCGTATGAGCGCCGGAACCGATTCAAACTCTGTGCTTTGGATCTTGATGTTAAGTTTAACAAAATCCCCTATGTCTAGCAGCATAGATCGCCACGTCAGCGACATTTCTACATTTTCAAGGTAGGCCGAGGAGATCTGAAGGATACCTTTGAGCTGGTCGATCACTGTCGATTCAATATAAAGATTCGGAAATACTACCTTTTTTGAAACAGGCTTACCCGCCTGGGCAATTGAAGCGTTGTTTTTATAAATGTGGGTCTCTTTGAAGTTCTCGTTTCGGTTGGGCAAGAAGTTGTAAACCGCTTTTGCGCGGTTAAAGTTCGTGCGCTCATCAATACTAAGCCTGAAACTACCGATCTCGGTGTCCCAATTTCGCACCGTGAAGCTTGGAGAAACTTGGTAGTCCTCAAGGTGTAGGGAAAGGATTTTCACCTTGAGGTCACGACTGATGAACGCCTCGAGACGCACCTGCTCAAGTAAGGAGAGTGCGAACTCAAGCACGTTCTCTGGCGCTTGAAGCCAAACTCGGCTTTTGAAAAGCGAAATAGCCGACACGGCTGGAGTCGCCTTGGCTGCAAAAGCTGCCCAGTTGGCGTCAAAGTCCCCATCGGCAAGACCGCCGTAGATTTTCAGGACGCTCTTGGCCTGAGCTACGATGTTATCGTCCTGGCCCGATAGGTCCAGCCCCTTGACCTTCACGAAGAAGTCATCCCCATGCCCGAACTCAAGCGTCTGATCTGTTGTGTCTGGTGTGATTGCTGTAAGCGTACCCGATTGCTGCTTAATCTCAAAGCTGGAAGGAGTGCCACCAATAGAAATGCTGGCAATATCAGCACTCGGAATTAGCCAAGATTTCTCTCCTCGCCGCAAAAACACCTGGGTGTGGTCAAAGCTTACGAGCGGGTGATTCGCTATAACTAGCTTAATATTTTGGGAAAAGCTGGTGTCCCCATTGACGTTGACGTTCGCCCCGTTGACTACGAGTGCTGGGACACTAGCCAGATCGGTCTCTACCTGGACCGTCCAATCTCCGTAGATCACCGGCACCAAGGTGTTCTCCATGTCGCTTTCAATGTCTGGGTAGTTTGCCTTGGTAAGAACTTGGTTGGGGAAAGATTTGTTCACTGCGTCAAACTTGTCCCGAGCAACTAAGGTGATGCTGGAGACGTTGCGGCGAAACCCGCCCTGGTCGGTGACAAACCCCGTAAAGATTGTTCGGTAGGTGCTCGCAATCTCCCCTAGTCCCAATTTAACGGTGACTGATTTCCCCACCCACCCTGCGTAGTCAGCCCCCGCAGGGAGCAAGTGGTTAAACCGCCCGTCCACATTGGAGAGCTCCATCTCAAGTGTGGAGAACTCCAGCGTTGGACTTTGGAATTGGCCGACCGTTCTCTTGATGACAGGGAAGGTGAGCAGAGCTTCATAGAAAACTCCCACCCCCGCAGTGACGACATACTTGTTTCGGTCAGAAGCGTGGATGTAGCCGCCCCCAGGCTTTTCGATGTCTACAATGAGCTCGAGGTTATTTACCAAGTTGTCTTGCGAAGCATCAAGAAAAGCCTGGTCTAACACCACGGCGGTTTGAAATTGTTTTCGCAGGTTGTTGCTCATTACTTGCTCTCGTCCAGCTCAAGCGTAAAGGTCACATAGTCTGCCTCGCCGCCCTTGTGGTTGTGTCTCTCTACTGGTATCTGCACCATCTTAGAGAACATGGCGAACCTAGCTGAGTACTCCTCATTGATCGGGTCAGGGGTTGGTATCCATAGGCACTTCAGCACTGTTCTTTCTTCGCGGAACATTCGGCGCATAAGCCTAAAGTTACTTTTTTGGTAAGCCAAGCTTCTGAAATCTAGCCTGAGCACTTTTTTCTGCGCACGACTGTTGTTGACGTTCGTATAGCCCTCAGTCTGCACCGAGTCGGTGTAGTCTTTTAGCTGAAACTCCACGTCGTCCACAAAGCACTCGCCCACAAACAGGCTGGCTGCCCCAAACACAATCGTGCCGACTTGAATAAACCCATCACTATTGGTCGGGTCAACAATCGACAGACGCCAGTACCTATAGCCAGAGTTTGGAAGTGTCGGCGCGATGTAATAGATGTTTGGATCATCCTGGCGAGCCGCCAATGGGATGGTCACACTGATCGAGCTGAACGTAGGATCGTTGGATCCAAGTAGATTGATGGTCGCGCTAGACGAAATATTGTGCTCAAGGATGCCCAGCGTGTCAAGGAACACGCCCTGGGGCCGCTCGGTGTCACAATCTAGGTTAATGCCCGAGGTTGAAGCACTTCTAAAGGCTTCCTCCACGATGTCGGTGTTGAGGTTAAGCGCGCTGAAGTCGCCCGCTGCGGTGCTGTTTGATCTCCAATTTTTCCCCACACCAGCTGGGTTGCCCCAAGCGTTTGTCCCCGTCGCTGTACTAAGCCCCCTGCTCGGGAAATCACAAAGCATACGAAGCCGGTTGGTGTTGTAGAGCGCAATGAGGACCTGCATACCAAGCGTGGTGATGGCAACAATCTGCGCCTGCATACCCAAGAAGGCAGTATGGTTCAGTGTCAATTGACCTTGCTGACCATAGTAAGTTTTGTGGTCTATAATATTAAACTGCGCCTGCTGGCCAATCTCCTTGAGTCGGTTCTGGATAACGTTAGCCTGCATCCCCTTGTAAAGAGGGTAGGACAAGACAAACTGCGCCTGCATTCCTTTGTGGAAAGGCTGGGACAGGACAAACTGCGCCTGCTGACCGAGGGGATTCTCCTCAGTCACATCAAAATTTACCTGCATCCCACCGTGAGCGCATATAACGTGCGCTAGGTAGGGTTCTTCCATGTAGTCGGCTTCAAGGTAGCCCTCACATTGCAGGTGGTTGAAGTTTCCACGAATGTACTGCATCCCCCCGTGAGCTGACGTGCCAGAGATTAAAAGATTAGCCTGCTGACCCGCGCCCGTGGTGCGGTCGATGTGGAAAAGAGCCTGCTGACCCCATGTCTTTTGGCTATCAACAGTAAAGGAGGCTTGTTGCCCCGGCGTCTTCTGACCAGCGATGCCGAGGGTTGCCTGCTGACCTTTAGCTGCCGGGTAGTCATTAATATTGAACTGAGCCTGCTGCCCCCCAGTGCTCGGGAAGTTGGCGATGTAAATGGTCGCTTGTTGGCCCAGTGTTTTGCCACTACCAATGTTGAGCAAAGCTTGTTGGCCCAGTGTTTTGCCACTACCAATGTTGAGCAAAGCTTGTTGGCCCAGTGTTTTGCTACTAACAATGTTGAGCAAAGCTTGTTGGCCCAGTGTTTTGCCACTACCAATGTTGAGCAAAGCTTGTTGGCCCAGTGTTTTGCTATTGTCGACGACAATATTGCACTGCATACCCATGTACGCGAGAACTTCAGTGCCCAAGTAAGGGTCGGGATCCTGAAGGTAGTTGTTCTCAAGGTAGTTTTTTTCTACATGTACTAGGGTCATGTCTTCCTAATTCCTTTATCCGAGATCAAAAACTCACCCCGCAGGCTGGAGTCTTTTAGCTCCTTCTTCAGTGTGGGAATGAGCCGCTGGCGTATAAAGGACTCGTCGGGAATCCCACCGGTGCTTAAATTCAGGTTGATAGAAAAATTATACTCATTGCTTCCTGAAGGGGTGACGCCTTTGTTCAGTTGGTTCATGGCCCCAAGCCCTAAAGACTGGACCGCGTTGCGGTTGATGACGTACTCGCCACTTTGCAGCATCGCTGGAACTTCCCCACCGAAAGCAAACCCTGGCACCAGACCCCCTGTGTGAAAACGCTGGTTCTCCATCATCTTCCACAGAGAAGCGAGTCCCTTTTCCTCAAACTTTTTCCACAGCTTACTTGGGTCAAGGTTCCCGGCCTGATCCATCGCCCAAGCCAGACCTTTCTGCACTTCGTCCCAAGCCTTCTGCCCGAATTGCTGCACACCTTGAGCAGCTGTGATGAGTGTGTTTCTAGGGTCAGCCACATCCACCTTTGCACCGCCTGGTCCGACACCAACCGTGTTGCCACCGGCGCTGGCACTCACCCCACCGCTCCCTGCACTCACTGTCACGCCGCCCACCGACACCGAACCCCCAAAGCCAAAGCCTGGTAGCTTAATTTTACCAGAGGTAATGTCTTTGATGAGCTCCGCGAAGATCGGATTATTCATGACGGTGCGCGGGATGACAAACTCACCTGGCGACAGCATCGCTAGAATCTTGTCGTTGAGGAGGGAGTTGCCAGGAACAGCCGCGTTTCCTGGGACCGTTCCCCCTTGCGCGAAGTTAACGAAAGGTACATCAATGTTGGTGCCAGTGATCTTGCTCAAAGCATTTTCGACAGGACCTTTCCCGCCGCCGTCGTATTTAAACATCTTGGCTAGCAGGTTAGCGGGGTTGATCGCATTGAGCTGGTTTCGGATGAGATCCCCAAGGCCGTTTATCCCCGCCTTAAGCCCCTCCCAGATGACTGTGCCTATGCTGCTAAGCTGAGAGATCACCCCAGAGAATGCAGCGTTTACACTAGCAGCTAGACCTGATGTGAAAAAATCCTTGATGGCTGTGAACGCACTTTTAAAGGCGTTGATTGCCCCGTCCCAAATAGATGCCAGAATATCCCACAGGCCAGTAAGGGCCGCGATTACCCCATCCCAAATGCTCTTTAGGAAAGAAAAGAGCCCCTGGAGCACATCCAATGCAACCACCCAAATGTTTTCTAAATACACCCACAGCTGTTTAAGCATTGCGAGGATCCCCTCCCATACCGCCCTTAGAAAGTTGGTGGATCTTTTTACTGCGTCTTCCACTTGTTTAGCAGCGACAGTCGTAGCTTCAGCCGCCTTGGCTGCGGCGTTCAGGTCTAACACGCGGAAAAGTTTACTTGCCTCGTTTGTTGCTTTTGCAGCCAAGTCTTTTACACCAGCAGCAAACTTCCCAGGTAGATCAGTCAACGCGGGCATGCCACCACTAAGCATGGAGATCAATTGCTTGCCACCCTCAATAATCCCTTTGATGATGGCTTTCGGGAAATCTATGTACATGCTTTTCAGGATGGACATAAAGATTTTCGGACCAGATTTGATGAGGAATTGTACTAGGCCCATCGCCATTCTAGGTGCGCTTGTTATCAGCCCTTCCACCAGACGCGATATAAGGTCTGGTAACGAATCCAGCATCGTCATAAGCATGTCAGGAACGCTGGACATTAATTTTTCTACAGCAGCAGGGATAGTTTCAAACAGGCCGGTAATCAGCGTATTTAATATGTCTGGGATGGCTTTCAAAATATTTGGAATGAAATTCGATATAAGATTCACAATCGACTTCATAACGTCAGAAATCCCAGCAGCAATCTTCATAGGTAGTTCTGTCAGCGAATTAAAAATGCCTGCAATCTTGGAAAGCATCTGTGGAATAAAATCTATGAGTTGCTGCACGAAGTCTAAAACTCCGCTCACTGCCCCCATGACTGCCCCAGCCCCCGAC
>Ga0163149_10008249_pt1 | contig 10334 bp, 13 predicted proteins | sample OliLakLV19MP5G1_FD_148604 | JGI IMG/M metagenome (GOLD analysis project Ga0163149, IMG submission 148604) | Freshwater microbial mat bacterial communities from Lake Vanda, McMurdo Dry Valleys, Antarctica - Oligotrophic Lake LV.19.MP5.G1 | ecosystem: Environmental > Aquatic > Freshwater > Lake >...
GAGCACGGCAAAGAAGTTGATTGTAGAGTAAACAACAAGCCCCAGCACCTTTTTCAATCAATAGCCCACGGTTTAAACCGTGGGCTATTGAATAATTTATCAACTTGTGGTTAGTGGTGCCATTAAACATAGCGAGGAAATTAATCTCTTCGGATGCTTAAAAATCATTTTTTGCCTTCTGCTTCTTTCTTTTTTCTCTTTGCTTCTTTCCTAAAATATCCTCTCAAAAGAAAGTTGTGTTGCATCGCTTCCAAATCCTTGTCTAATTTTTGTGAGCTAGTTTCGAGGTTTTTAATGGTTTCTTTTAAATGCTTTCCAGTCTCTTCATCATGCAACATCACACCTACAGGGCTTTTGGTATCACTACTGGCAGCTTTTAAGTTTGAGATCAATATTTTAGTAGTATCTGCCATTTGCTGAATCTTCAAAAAGGAGGCCTTCATCGAATTGAATACCACAGTATCGGTCACCAAATCATTCACCAAAGTACCCTTCTTGTTCAGATTGCCTGTGAAATCATTGATTGAATTCATCATTTTCTTGGTTTTTCCTGCGGAATATTCGAGAGAGGCAGTAGTGGCGGCAATATTATTATAAACCTTATCTTCATTCAATAATTTACTGATTGAGCCATTTCCACTCGCAAGTTTTTTACTCACCACTTTTAAATCGGTAGTAATTTCAACCAGATTTTTATTGCTTTCCTGAAAAGTACTCATCATATCTTCGGTTGACAATGATTTTAGCACACCCAATGTGTCTCCTTCTTCTACTTCATCTGCTAGAGATGTTCCTCCGGTAATCACTATAATTTTATTTCCAATCAACCCATCGGTGCTGATCTTGACCTTAGCATTCTTGCGAATATATTGCTGTGCATTTTTGTCAATATTTAAAATTACTTCCACTTGCGATTTGCCATAAAAGCGAAGTCTTTTCACCACACCTATTTTCACACCCGAAAACCAAACATTCCCCCCAGGAAGCAGGCCGTTTACATCTTCAAAATGGGTGGTAATGCTCATTTTCTGCGTAAAAGTATCTTTAATATTGCCTATGGCCAGAATGCCTCCGAGCAAAATAAGAATACCTACAAATATGAATATACCTACAATAACGGCACGTTTATTATTAGATTCGCTCATGACTGTGTAAAATTATAATTGTAAAAACGCTTCACTCTTTCGTCTTGGATGTTAAATACTTCTTCAAAAGTACCTGTGCTGAGAAATATGCCGTCAAGCATCATAGCTACACGATCGCCCGTAGCTTTGGCGCAAGTAAGGTCATGGGTAATGATGATGGAGGTGGTATTGTATTTTTCCTGCACTTCATTGATTAGCTCATTTATTTCTTCACAAGTAATGGGATCTAAACCTGATGTTGGTTCATCATACAACATAATTTCAGGTTTAAGTATCAATGTTCTTGCTATACCAATTCGCTTTTTTTGACCCCCTGAAAGATCAGAAGGCATACGGTTCATTTTATCTTTCAATCCTACGGCTTCTAGCACCTCTTCAACCGCAGTAGTTATTTCCGCTTTGTGTAAATGCTTAAAATTCATCTTTAATGGAAATTCAAGATTCTGCCTGATGTTCATACTATCGTACAAAGCACTATTTTGGAATGAGAAACCAATCCGTAAGCGCAAGGCATCCAGTTCTTTACCTTTTAATATATCTGCTCTTTCTCCCAATACATTTACTGTACCAGCATCAGGCTTAAGTAAACCCACAATGATTTTGATTAGTACAGATTTTCCTGTCCCCGAACGACCTAAAACTACTACGTTTTCACCTTTAAATACGTCAAGGTCAATGCCTTTGAGCACATGGAGGTTTCCAAATGATTTGTACAATCCATTAATGGAAATCATTGCATTTTGAGTTTCTATAATATGTTTTGAATTGGCTGCTCTCATCGTGTTAAAAATAACTGATCCAGTTTCCCAGCTGAACAATAATAATTTCTTCTATAAATACAAGGAACATCGACAACACAACTGCCTCATTAGCAGCCCTTCCCACTCCTCTTGTACCCTGCGATGCGTGAAATCCTTTATAACAACCCACCATCCCTATTGTTAAACCGAAAACCACCGATTTAGCTACTGAAGTGTATAAATCATTGAAGCTGATGCTGGCAAGCCCAGTATTGAAGAAATTGATGAAACTGGTCTTTTCTATTTCATGTACATTCATAAAAGCACCTAACAAACCTAGAAAACTACAATACAATGCAAGGATGGGAATGGTGATGGTTGTTGCCAATATACGGGTTACGACCAAGTATTTAAATGGGTTAATGGCGGAAACCTCCATGGCTTCGATTTGTTCCGATACTTTCATCGAACCCAACTCAGCACCTATACTGGAACCAACTTTCCCTGCACAAATAAGTGCAGTTACCAAAGGCCCCAAAGCTCTAATCAAAGCTATTGAAATCAGGGATGGCAGCCAAGATGCAGCACCAAATGCCTCCAATGAAGGCCGTGATTGCTTTGTAAAAACTATCCCCGTTACAAATCCAGTAAGTGTAATGAGTACTAATGATTTAAGACCAACTTCATAACATTGGCTTATTACTTCCCGGAAATGAAAAGGAGGCTTAACTACTTCTTTAAAAAAACTTATGAAAAACCGATAGGCGTTATACACCCCAGTAAAGAAATCGTCAATCCCTTCGGATAGTAAATGCTTATGGGTAGTTGATGGTGTCAAATAGAAAGGATTTTAAATGAGTATTAGGTTTGTATGCTATGGGTTTAAAGAATCATGCCATGAAAAAAAGTGTATATCGAAATGCCAATCCGCAATTCAATTAGCCTTTCAGGGGTTGCTCCCTATGCGGTATCTAGTGTCATGGTCATTTTTGTGCCTTCTGGTACTGGTTCAAAAAACACTTCGCTGTATGACGAACCCATATCGCCAAAATCCATTTGGTTTTTAATGTATTTGTTGGGTTCCGAGCTTAGAATGGTGAGTTTGCCATTGCCCACTTTATCGTTTTTGCTCGCCCAAGTGTACCAAGCCCCTACGCCTTTGGTAGAGTCGGAATACTGCCAAGTAGTACCTGCGGGGTCTATCCGTGCCCATGCAGACCATTTATTCCAATTTTTCAATTCATTTGCCAGATTAAAAAGGGTATCAGGCTGGGCCTTGATTACCGAGGTGCGAACCACATGCACCTTTGCAGGCAGAAACCAAGAACCGATAAGCACCAGACCCACCACAACGGCAAGCCCTATAAGAATGTACTTCAGAATTTTCATACTGTAAGAGTTTAAAGCATTAATTGATATGCACGAAAACTAGCCATTGCATTTCTAATATCCAAGCCTGAGAATGTATAAGTATAATTTCTTGAGGCTAAGTAGCAATTGTATAATCACAAAAGCCCTTCCAATTATCAAAAGGGTTTTTTGTTGAAAAATCCATATCAAATAATAAAAGACATGTGTAGTACTTTTTAAACTACGATATACATTTCAAATTTTATGGCAGCAAATCAAAGGAATTTATCTATTCAAAAAATATTTATTTTAACAGCTCTGTATTTTCTAACAGATATTTTAGATATTATTGGCTAATAATTCTGGTATTTTTTCTTTTGATTCTATTTTTACAACCTAATTTTTATCCTTATGCTTAAAATTGCCATTATCGGGTGCGGAAATATGGGCCTGACCTACGCCAAATCGTTTCTACAATACAATCTCGTTCAAAAAGATGATTTGCTGCTCATTGAAAAAAATGCAGAATACAAAGAGCGACTTTTGCCATTTGGCAATGTGGTAAATCAAATTGACGAACGTATTAAACGATACGATGCCATCATTCTTGCCGTGAAGCCACAGGATTCTAAAGCTGTATATCCCCAATTGAAAGCTCATTTAGAACCTTCACAACTCATTATTTCCATAATGGCGGGCATTCCTATTCGTGTGCTAGAAGAAAATTTGGGACACGATTCTATTGTGCGAGCCATGCCAAACACGCCTGCCCAGTTGGGCATGGGAATCACCGGATTTACTGCCGGAAAAAACACCAAAATTCAGGCTATACTAAAGGCTGATAATCTGTTGAATGCTACAGGAAAAACTGTTTTTTTAGATAATGAAGACCTTTTAGATGCCGTAACAGCACTTAGCGGTAGCGGCCCGGCCTATTTTTATTATATTGTAGATGCCATGATTCAAGCCGGGGTTAAAATGGGGTTGGAAGAAAATGTGGCAGCCCTTTTGGTAAAACAAACCATGAACGGCTCGTTTCATCTAATGAATAATTCAGATAAATCGCTTCAGGAATTGATTTCAAATGTAAAATCAAAAGGCGGAACTACCGAAGCAGCTTTAAATACTTTTGCAGATAGAGACCTTACAGAAATCATAAAACAAGGCTTATTTGCTGCCGAAAACAGGGCGAAAGAACTTTCGAAAATGTGAAAATTTGAAGTAGTAGAAATGATGAGTGTAATAGTATGGCTAGTAAGTACGCACGTCTTCATCTACTTCCATACTCCAAGCATGAATACCGCCTTCGAGGTTGATCACATTTTTAAAGCCTACTTTTCGTAGAAAATCAACCGCATTTTGGCTGCGAATACCATGGTGGCAATAGATTACAGTCTTTCTTTGGTTGTCAATTTCAGTGGTTCTTTCCTCCAATTCATCAAGCGGAATAAGTTTGCCCCCGATATTTACCAAATTGTGCTCTTCTTCAGTACGTACATCTATCAAATCGAAACTTTCCCCAATTTCTATTAATTGATTTAATGCCATCGGTGAAATAAGCAAAGTTGATTTTGAAGAGTGAAATCTTCTTAAACTCATTTGCCGCCCAATCTCAGTAGCTTTAAAATTAAATATTTGAGCAAAACATTCTAAAGGTGTGACAATCAACAACTTGCCGGAAAGTATATTGGCATTTCCCAAGATGATTTTGATTACTTCTGTTGCCATATTCAAAGCTATGGTAGCCGTTACTATTCCTAAAATGCCTGTACGGTTGCAATCAGGCATTTCAACCTCATTTTCTGGAAAAAGACACCGTAAGGTAGGTGCACCATCATTGAGGTTAAAAACAGCAACATTGCCTTCCATTTTGAAAACCGAGCCATAGACTAAAACCTTAATGAATTTTACACAAACATCATTTATTAGGTACTTTGATATTGGATTGTCAGTACAATCTACTATAATGTCGTAATTTTCAACCAAAGCAGGCAATGTTTCTTGGTCAGCAATGGCTCTGAAGGTTTCAATAACTATAAATGGATTTAATTCTCTTAAAAATTGAGCAGCTTTGTCACATTTCCATTTTCCTATATCTTGGTATTTATAAATAGTTTGTCGATGTAGATTTGACACTGAAATTTTGTCAAAATCTACAATACCGACATTGCCAACACCCATTCCAGCCAAAGATTGCAATACTGGACAACCCAATCCACCTGCCCCAATCACCAAAACAGATGCTAAATTGAGCTTTTGCTGGCTCTCTATGCCAAAATTTTCTAAAATGGTTTGTCGGGAATAATATTTCAGTTCTTCGGAATTCATGTTGATCCTATTTTAAAAAGTAGGTAAATCTGTTGGTGAATTATAATTTTTGAATGCTCTAAATTCACTTTCATTTAGCATTATAAATTCAGCATTCACCAATTCTAAAACATGCATCATACTGAATTTCATCAAATTACCATCGTAATAAAGTTTATAAATTTGCTTAAGTGCTTGCGAAGAATAAATACCTAGCAAAGGCTCTGGTTTGCCTTGAAAAGAAAAGCAAATAGCAGACTGATTTGTGAAATAACCTAATAATCTTTTAATGGTATTAATTTCTATTTCCAACATATCGCAAGCCAAGACTATTATGTTTTTTTCCGGAAATTGTAAATGAGCACTCAAAATACCGAGTAAAGGCCCTTTAACATTTAGATGTGAAGCGTCAAAAATAATTTTATTTTCGGAGAGTATCTTTTTGTATTCACCTGTTTGTGAAAGGTTTAAAGAAATATAACTTTTATTAACCGCCTCGTTTAGCTTTTTTAAAGCAATCACAACCCAAGCCATATTTCTATTTTGAATAAGCCCCTTATCCAAACCCATTCTTGAGCTTTGCCCTCCACAAAGCACCAAACCTATGGTAGCATCATTCATATCAATTAGAGTTCACTGCTTGCGTATCACTTACAAATTCCTCGTGCTTATTTTGATCTGCACAATTGCAGTTTCCTCCCCAAGCAAAGGTGCCATCAGCAAAAATCTCTTTTTTCCATATAGGAACTTCATGTTTGACCCTATGAATAATATACTGATTGGCTATATAAGCCTCTTTTCGATGTGGAGATGCAGTGATTACACACACTGCAGGTTCTGAAATTCCCACTTTGCCTACACGGTGCACGCAACTAGCATATTTCAAATCCCACTTTAGAATAGCTTGATTTACAATATCTGAAATCATCTTTGCGGCAAAGGGCTCAAAAGACTCATATTCAAGAAATTGTACCAACTGCCCTAGATTTGAAATTCTAGCTTCGCCACTAAACAGCACAATAGCACCCGCTTCAGGGTGATGTGATTCTGATAGCATCAGGTTTAAATCAATAGGTTGATTGGTAATAAATTTCATCTAATTGGGTTAGCCGCCACTGCTAGGCGGAATTACATTAACTTCATGATAAGATTGCAAAAGAAAAAACTCGTCTATAAAATTCATATCTACTGCAAACCGACAATTATTTATAATCAATTCAGCTTCAGGCTTTTGGGCAATTAATTCTTGTTTCAAATCTTTAATTGAAATTATATTATTATCCAGCAAAATGTATTCACCAAAATAGTCTTTCGTGATAGCGTAAAATTTTAGTTTCATTTGAACAATAAAAGAAGTATGATGTTAAAATTGATGTTGCACAATCCTCAAAGTTAAAGTTAGAACTGTAGATTGTTCTTCTCATCGAAGTTGTGAATGTTGTTCTCTTATAATAATGTACTTAAAGTCTGTAGTATTTTTGTGTTTTAAAAGGATTTGATGATTTGTCAAGAGGTTTCCTCTAGCAAAATTTATATTTTCCGATTGTTTTAACCGCCAATTTCCAACATACTTAATGGGCTTCCTTTAAATTTTACAGGCTGTTTTTGGGCCAAAGCATTTAGTAGTATCTCCTTTATTTTTAAGTCGTTATCTATATTTTCAATGATAGAAAGAGGATGGTTGTCGCTCAGGCAACCAAATAAATTTCCAAAACTATCAAGCCTTAATCTGTTGCAATCACCACAAAAAGGTTCGGTTTCATTGGCTATTATTCCAAATTTAAAACCAGTATCAGTAAGCCAATAATTGGCAGTTGCAGATTGGTTTCTGCTAAGTTTATAAGTTGTATATTTAGTATGAATTCGATCTAAAATTTCATTTTCACTTACAAAATTATCATTAAAATATTGTCCCTGAAGATGCCCCATTTTCATTATTTCAAGAAACCTAACACTAATTCCTCTTTTTCCAGCATATTCAATCAAAGGCAATATCTGGCACTCATTTACACCTTTTATCACCACACAATTCAGTTTTATATGAATTTTCATAGCTAAAGCCAGCTCAATGGCTTCCAATATCTTTTTAAGATTTCGCCTTTTGCTTATTTTATAAAATACATTTTCATCAAGCGCATCTATCGATATATTGATTGAATCAAAAGCATTGAGGGATATTTTCTCAAGTACATTTTTCAGCAAAAATCCATTAGTAGTGAGCTTTACTGGAACATTTAGTTGCGTCAATTCATTTACCAAAGGCACAAGATTTCTATATAAAGTTGGCTCGCCTCCTGTCAATCTAATGGTTTCTAAGTTCAGAATAGCATGTAGTTTTTTAATAATATGAGCTAACATTATATAGCTGACAGATGCCTGAATTTTATTTCTTTTACCTTCAAATCCTTCTTTTTCATCCACTTCATTCACACAATAAGTGCAGCCCAAGTTGCATGTATTGAGTAGGCTTACCCTTAAGGTTTTAAAAGTCCGATTTTGAATGTCTATAATTTTCAATTGATAATTAAGATAGTGTTTACGCTTTCTAATATTTAGCTCAAAAGCAGTTTGAGTGCTGCAATAGACAATACAAATGCCAAAATATACTTCAATACCTTGTTGTCAAGGTTTTTACTTCCTGAATATGAACCAGCAAAGCCGCCTATTATAGCAACACCTATCCAAATATACATATTTGAGTTGATATTTATACCTTTTGTAACTAACCCAGAAAGGCCAGCTAAGGAATTGACAAAAATAAATAAGGCAGAGATTGCTGCCGTTTGCTTCATGCCAGCCCAGCCCATTATCAGAATTAAAGGACTTAACAATATGCCACCCCCAATTCCTAACATACCCGACAATATACCAATACTCCCACCTATGGGCATACACACAAAAATACTCGGTTTTACTTCTTCTTTGTTGATTGAAATGGAGCTTATTGAAATCAATTTTAAAACAGGCAGTATTAGGATTATGCCTAATATTTTTTTGTACAAATTATCGTTGATTGGTAACATAGCACCTAAAAATGAACAAGGTACCGAAGCTATTGCAAAAAATAGAAAAAGTTTCAAATCAAAATAGCCTTCTTTTTGATAATGATAAAATGCTAACAATGAGACAATTACATTTAAAATTAAAGCCGTAGATTTCATTTCTAATGGGGCTACACTAAAAAGTGATAATATGGCCAAATAACCACTTGCACCACCGTGCCCTATAGATGAGTAGAGAAAAGCTACTATTAGAAGTGAAATTGGAATAAGGAAATCAGAAAACATGGGTTTTGAAAAGACGATTGTCGAAGTGATAAGGCACTATATCAATGATTTCAACTTTTGAGAAATTGGCGTGGTTTGGGTTAAGCAAGTAATTTTTATCAATAGGAACAATGGCGGAAGGTACTTCTAAAATCAATGATTGTTTAGAAGTTGACCAATTTTGACCAACAAGCTGTGTTTCTGAAATATTCTGTATCCAACTACTAGTCAATTGTTTTGGGTTAAGAGCGGCTAAAGAACTAGTATCTGAAACATTTAATACCACCAAATCAAAATCTTTTTTCGGGACGCCTTCTAACAAATTTACAAATACTTCAAGCGATGCTAAAGATACATTTGAAGCACAATACAAAAGTGGTGTTCCTTCTCGATTCCACCTTCCTCCATGCTGCGATGCCCCTTCGCCTGAAATATCATTTGAGAATTTTTTATTTGATATTCTGTATAGAATCATGTTTATACGAAAATTCCATGTTCAAATTGCCCCAATTTGTGATATACGGTTTCAATGCCAGAGTAAGTGTCGATAAAGCTGATGGGCTTTTGATAATTAAAGGGGAATAGATCTTTTTTCATCCATTCGTTGAAAGTGTGAGGTGTATCAAAAATAACCTGGCCCTTTCGGTAAAGCCTGTCTATGAGCATGATATGCTCGCTGATATGCGGATCAAGCTTGTCGATGTCATCGTATCTTTGAATGGTACGCAGTGAAATATGAAGAATATTTGCCAATTCTGCCAAAGGAATTTCGGTTTTTTCGGCCAAGGCCACAAGCCTTTTTTTTGTCACGCCTTCACGAGCCATTTCCATCATTGTGAATGGATCGTTCATGGCCAAATCGTATTTGGGAAGGTATTGAGCCTCTTTATCAGAGGCAATAAGTGGCTTGTATTCAGCGATCTTATACTCGGTACTTTTGGTCGTCTTTTTCATCTCATCTACTATCCAACAAATGTCGTCATTTTTGCGTCAGTTGTCAATTATTAATCAGGTTTTTTTCAAATATTTCAATAAATGCTGATTTTGGAGATTCGCAGGTTGGGCACACAAATGAATTTGGCAATTCTTTAAACATAGTGTTAGGCTTAATGCCCTGTAATTCATCGCCATATCTCGCATCATAAATGCTAAGGCAATGCTTGCATTGCTGCAATCCAATATTGTTTGGCTCTTTTTGTGTTTCATCTTCTTCCATCACAATCGGGGCAATTATATCATTTATGCCTTCGTAATATTTTTTGCAAAGTTCTAGCAATTTAGATGCTAGACTGTTTTTTGAAATGTTTTTTGCAAACAGAATTTTGGTCGGACTGTTTGGATTAAAATTTTCAGTATAGAAAATATCGTAATTGCTCAGAAGGCGTAAGTCGTCTTTATGAAAAAATGGCTTTTCTTCAATAACAACAGAGGCAGGGATGTAATCGCTAGATTGTAGTTTTATGCCGAACACAAGTCCAAAAGTGCGGGTATCCCATTGGTCTAATTGCTCAATAATGTATTTCTTA
>Ga0163149_10008252_pt1 | contig 10333 bp, 17 predicted proteins | sample OliLakLV19MP5G1_FD_148604 | JGI IMG/M metagenome (GOLD analysis project Ga0163149, IMG submission 148604) | Freshwater microbial mat bacterial communities from Lake Vanda, McMurdo Dry Valleys, Antarctica - Oligotrophic Lake LV.19.MP5.G1 | ecosystem: Environmental > Aquatic > Freshwater > Lake >...
GGGGGGGGAGAGTGTCCCTTACCACACGAGAGGGGAGAACCTGGGAACCCCTGTGGTCGCACACACACGCGCACGTATTGACATGCGTACACACACCGCGTACTATCTGCCGCATGGCAGACAAGACGGTCGCATCCAGCATCTTCCGGCTCACGTTCCACCAGATCGACCAGGAGGTCGTCGTCACTAGAGACGGCGTCGCCGTGGGGCGATGGGTCCCCTCCTCTGTATCCAACGGTCCGGCGGCGCCCGGGGTGCCCGTGGTTCGCTGGGCGGCTGAGTTCAACGATCCGGCTCCGCGGCCTGCGGATCATGGCGAGGTCGGGCCTCCGCTCGACGTGGTCGGTCCGCAGCCCGGGGCGTCTGACCGTGGGGGCCGGCCGCCTCCGGTGGGCGACGGTTCGACTGTCGCCCACCGGTCCATCCGTCCAGCGCCCAAGCCGCGTCGGCGCGGCAGCGCGTCGTGAGCACCGCCGCCTGGCGCGAAGCCAATCGCGAGCGCCTCCGAGCCTACCAAGCCGTCTACAAAGCCGCCTGGCGAGCCGCCAACCGGGAGCGCGTCACCGCCAACCGGGAGCGCGTCAACGCCAACCAAGCCGCCTGGCGAGCCGCCGACCCGACTGTGCGTATCGGCGGAGACCGGGTCCGCATATCCAAGTTGCCCGAGGAACTGCGACCGATCGCGTTGCTCATCAGAGAGACGCGGAAAGAGATCAGAGAGAGGAGCTCCCGATGACTGAGAAGAGCAAGGCACCGACGACTGCGGCCGACCTGATCGACGTGATGGCCGAGAACATCCAACGGCTCCGCGACGGGGAGGCCAGTCCTGCCGTCGCAAACGCCATCGTCAATAGCTCGGCGGCGATGCTGCGGATCGTCAAGCTCCAGATGGAGTACGCCAAGATGACCGGCAAGACGCCCGAGATCCCGATGCTGCTGACCGGCCGCGAGCGGTCATGACCGAGCGTCGCGCCGGCCTCGCGCTGGCCTTCCTGCTGGGCGTCGCCTACTGGGGCTTGGTCGCCGCGTGGGTCGTGCCCACCTTCGGCCTGTGGGGGCTGGCGGTCGCGTTCTGCGTCCCGGTCGGCGCCACGTTCGCCATCTTGGGAGGCGAGTCGTGACGCACTGCGACCGCTGCGGACTCGACTACTCCGGCAGCTTGGCGGATCACCATCTTGACACCCTCGACACCCGCGCCACCCCCACACCCGCCACCCTCGACGACGCTTGGGCTGCCGCTGAGGCCGAGCTGCCGGACGGCTGGATCATCCTGTCGCTCAGCTTCGACGCCGGCCGATGGGGCGCGGCGGCGTACGACGCTTCCTTTACCGGCCGCCCGTGGCACCAGCGCTACCGCCGAGCATCCGGCGACACCCCCGCCGCCGCCCTGCTCGCGCTGGCCGGCGTGTTCCAGGCCGAACGATGACCGAGCCGCTGGACGAGGACATCTGCCGAGACGACTGCACGTCCGGCTGCCACGCCACCGACTGCGAGCACCACGGACACCAAGCCCGCGCCACCCTCGCACCAGACACCCGACTGCGCGAGGCCGCGCAACTGCTATTGGACGACTTGCTGTGCCTGCGACAAAGCGGCGGGTCCCGGTCACGCAGGCCAAGGGCATCCGAGATGAACCTGCGCGCACTAATGGATGGCCTTCGTCTCGTATCCAGTGTTCAGGCCGAAGTGGACGCCCTCCGCGCCGCCCTCGCGCGCCTCGCCACCACCCGCTACACCGAGGCCGAGGATGCCGACCTGGACGCCATCGAGGCCGACCGATGACCGTGATGGGCGTCCGGCTCTCCCGGCGTGACATCGCGGGTGCCGTGCTGGCCGTGCCGCTGCTGTGGATCGTCGTGGTGGCGACCCTGAGCGGGCTGGCGGGGATGCAGCCGTGAGCGGCGCTATCTGCGGTGTCCCCTTGGAGACGGTCGCCACGGAGCGCGAGGACCCGCGATGGTGCTTCGGCTGCCGCAAGCGCCACGGCGGGACGTGGACGTGCCGGCGTCCGTCATTCGACACGCTGATGGAGACAGGCGCGTGGGGCTGGGCCGAGCCCTTCTGGGAGTATCGCTGCGATGGATGCGGCGACGACCGACGCGCGGGGTTCGGTGGTGAGTACGTGTGGTCCGAGGACGACCAGTGAACCGCCTCGCTGGGCGCTACGAGCCCGCGCCATGCCCCGTGGACGGGTGCGACCGGATGCACGGCGGCATATGGACCCCCGCCTCACCCGCGCGACCCAAGCCGGCGCCGCTGCCGAAAGACTCGCAGCCAACGGGCACAACGGACCCGATCCGATAGGAGGACACACATGGCGAACACCGCGTTGCTCTCGGACGATCTCATCCAGCGGTTCACGTACCACCCACCGGTCGCGGGCCAGACCGTGCTCTACGAGGCGCTCCGCGGCATGGCCCTCGAGTTCGCGAGCTCCATCGTGGCCGCCACCCCGCCGTCGCGCGAGCAGTCGTTGGCCATCACGGCGCTCGAGGAGGCCGTGTTCTGGGCCAACGCGGCGATCGCGCGGCGTTCCTGATGGGCAAGGGCCGCATCCGCAAGACGTTCCTGCACGTCGCCCACGTCGCCGCGCACGGCCAGCGCGCGGCGATGGTCGCGGACCTCGAGCGCGGCCGCCCGGTCAGGATCGAGGACGAGTTCGTGTCCGCCCTGACCCTCGGGGCGATGATCGGCCTCCGCGTGGCCGTGACGGACATCGCCCAGGGGCGGCGGCTCCTCGAGGTACTGACGGGCGACCTCCCTTCGGTCGAGGGCGGCCTTCTCGAGGGCGGCTTGGACGACATCCTCAATGCGCTGGCGCATTGAGCACCATGGAGCGGACGACCGCGTTGCTCGGCGTCAACGTGATCGTCGAGGTTTCGATCCGGCGGCTCCCCCGCGGCCGCTGCCCCTACTGCCGGCGGAGGCGCGTCCTCCTGGTCCTCGCGGTCGGAACGACCACGCAGCCCCCCACCACGACGTTCGGCCGCTGCCACGAGTGCTGGGGCATCATCGCCGAAGTCATCGAAGCGATCCACTCACCGCAGGAGGCAACATGATCGGACTCGTACTCGCGCTCTCCATCGCAGCCCTCATCATGGGCATCGTCGCCGTCATCGAAGCGAACGGCCGCAGTTGGGCCGGGTGGGGCGTCATCCTCCTCGCCCTCGAAGTCGCCGTCATCGCCCAGCTGTGACGTTGACGCGAACGCCACTCGCGCGTAGCGTGTCTGCCATGCAGCAGACAGCGGACCGTGCGTAGTGGCACGCGTCACCAAGTCCATGCTCCCGCCCGCGCCGCCGAAGCGGCTGCGGGATCGGTTGCCGCGCCCTTCGCTGAGGCCCATCACGGCGGCGCCCGCCTGGTCGCGCGTCGCCATCGCGCTGATCGCCGCGCGTATCGCGGTCGATGGGCCCGACCCGTGGGTCACGACCATCGCGGTCGTCGGACTGGTCGCGACCGCGTGGCTCGTGGGGTGGCGTGATGGCCGCGCCGCGCTGGCCGTCGATCTCCTCCAGCCTGGACGCGACGATCGCCAGTCTGGACGCATTGCATCAGGCGGATCGGGACCGGAGCCGCGAGACACTCCGGAGCCTTGAGTCCGTGGTGGGCCAGCTGGGCATCCCGTCGGGCTTCGACGACGAGGATGACCGGGCATCGGCTGGCCCACTGGAGCGTCGCGACGAACGGAGCGCCGGATCGGCCCCCAGCCCGGATCCCGCTCCGTTCGTCGCCCTCCCACAGCGGACCACCCACGGCGGCCCCTGGGGGCCCAAGATGCGGGAGAAGCTGACCGCGATCGCGCTGGGCAAGCGCGGATGGTGAACCCCGTCCTTGCGCCCCGGCAGCCGAAGTGCCCGGTCTGCACCCTCGTCGCCTCGCCCGAGGACGTGACCCTGCGTCTCTACGACCCCAACCTCGAGCACCTTCCGACCGATGGCGCGGTCGGCTACCTGCGGGAGGTCGGCATCGAGGGCACCATCCGGTCGCTCAAGGCCAAGGCGCTCACCCACCGCCGTCACGTCGACCGGTTCATCGACAACGGCGGCGCGGTCGCGCCCGGGCACACCGAGGACGGCATCGTCCGCATCCCCCCGCCGATGGGCAACGCCTCGTGGGTCGATGTCAACCAGACCGGCATGGACCTCGGCGCCCAGGCGGCGCAGCTCATCGCGTCGCGGATGGGCAACATGGAGGACGGCGACCTTATCAAGGTCGCCCGGATCGGGCAGGCGGCCGCCGAGACTCGTGCGACCCTCGAGCTCAAGGGCCAGATCCGGCGGAACGAGCAGATCGCCCGCCTCGCGTCGGGGCTGCGGAAGCCGAAGTCGGCGTGAAGCCGTGAACTTCGACCTCGCCGACGATATCGAACAGTGGGTGGCCGACGGGAAGCAGGACACGGGCCGCTGGGCCTACAACGGCCTCGGGATCAAGCTCCACGACAAGCAACTCCAGGTGATCGAGGCCCTCGGTACGGACCCGGCCACGTTCTACTTCCTGTGGTGGGCGAACCGGGTCGGCAAGACGACCCTGGTCATCATCTGGCACCTCCACGGCATCTTCTACAAGCCCGAGATCCCCGAGCCCGAGACGGACCACGAGTTCGACCTCTGGGTGGCCGAGGATTACCGGACGCTGCACACCGCCCCGCTGGGGCTCCTCGCCACCCGCGGCTACCAGTCGATCATCGAGATGGCCAAGGGCACGCATCCGGCGCAGCGCGACGAGAACGGCCGCCGCCGGGACGCACCGCTGGCGAGCTCGTTCCAGCCGGCCAAGGAGCGCGACGCCCACGGCGCTGACCACATGGTCGTCAAGAGCCTCAACGGCGGGATCATGGACTTCTTCTCGACCGAGGGCGGCGGCGGCCGCCTCGAGTCGATGGCATGGCGTCGCCTGAGTTGGGACGAGTGGCCCCAGCAGGAGGCGGCGGACAAGTCGACCGCTATCCGGACCGTCCTGAACCGCCTCGAGAACCGCGCCTCCGACTTTGACGCGAAGATCCTCCTGACCGGGACCATCACGCCCGAGACGGAGCACATCGCGACCGAGTGGATCCACCAATGCCAGGACGAGACGAACCTCGACTGGTGGGGCTCGGCGGCGTCTCGCTTCGACAATCCGTCGGCGTCACGGAAGGCGATCGAGCTCGCCAAGCGCAGCTTCGACGCCGAGGACTACGACCGGATGGTCATGGGCGTCGCCGGCGGGGTCAAGGGCCGCCTGTTCCCTTCGTTCATGGTCGACCCCCTGTTCAGCCGCCACGAGCTCCCCAACTTCACGGCGCCGCACCCGCTCGACGGGGTGAGCTACGAGGCCAACGAGGCGCATCGCCCACCGACGCTCATCAGGCGCAACCGGTACAAGGAGACGGACGAGCCACCGCCGGCGCCGCGCGGTCGCTGGCGGCCGCGCCAGGAAGGCTCCCCGTACACCTACATCCACGTCTGGGACATCGCGATCGCAGCGGCCGCCAACGTCGGGTTCGTCATCCGCGCGCCGGCAGACTGGCGGTTCGGTTGGAAGTCGCTCCTCGACGGCCAGCGCATTCTCGTTCCGCTCGAGGGCGTGCGCCGCGTCGAGATCCCGGGCTCTCGCACCTTGACCACAGCGGAAATCATCCATACCATCCAAGAAACCTATCTGCCGTACGGCGGACGCATCGTGATCGACACAACCGACGCTCATGGCAAAGGCATCTATCGCGAGCTCCGCAAGGGCGGCTTCCCCGTCGACGACTTCACGTTCAACGAGCGCGATGCCCGCAAGGAGCTTCGCAAGGATGCAGCGATCCGCCACACCCGCCTGATCCTGAGCGAGGGCATGACGCTCAAGCTCGACGCCAAGGGCGACCCGCTCCACGACAGCGACGGCGTCCCGGTGTTCGACCGGTCCGTCCCCTATGGCGTGATGCGGCTCCCGCCAGCGTGGCGGAAGGCCCGGGACCAGATGTCGGTCCTCCGCCCCGACGACGACCGACAGGTCAAGGACGAAGCGATGGTCGTCCTCATGGCCTCTGACACGGCCTACCGGACCCGGCGGTCCCGAACCCGCCAGGTGCAAACGCAACGCCTCGTCGTGTTCGGCGGCAGGAAGTACGGAGCCTAAGATGGACGAACTGAACCAGCAGCGCGGTCCCAACAAGCGCCGGAAGCCGATCAAGGTCCGGCCGAACGTCCCGCGCGGGAACCGCGCGCGCTCGACCGGCATCACACTCCAGGCCGGACCCGGCGCACGGGCTACCGGGTCGGGTGGGTCCACGGCCACCACCACCCCGCGTGCGCGTCGCGTCCCGAACCTGCCCGCTCCGCGCCCGGGGTCGCCAACCACTGTCCCGCGTCCGAGCCGCGGCGCCCCGAACACCCCCATCCCGCGTCCGCGTCGCGGCGCGGAGAACTCGACGCGCCCCGCGACGAACGTGCCGCTCCTGGGCGATCCCGGCTACAAGGCGCCGAAGGCCATGACCCCCCGCCAGGGTGGCCGCGGGCCGAACCTGCCGCTCCCGCCGGGGCTCGCCAAGAAGGCCGCCGGCGTCCAGTCGGCCCGATCCTTCACGCGCGGCGCCGCGAACAAGCGGAAGAACGCCTGATGAGCCGTCCGCTGGGCGGGTCGTCCACTCGCATCACGACGGCCGTGACCACCTCGGTCGCGGCCCGCACGGCGCGGCTCCGCCGCGTCGTCATCGGCACCGCCCACGCTTCGACCATCACCTTCAACGATGCACTCGGCACCCGGCTCGTCCTCGGCGCCTCCTTTCCGGTCGGGTCGCACGAGATCGACATCGAGTTCGCGGGGAAGCTCGAAGTGGTGACGGCAGGGACACCCGACATCACCATCGTCTGGGACTGACGCGATGGGCGTCGACGGGTTCACTGACGCGCAACTGAACGCTCGGATCGACAGCCTCAAGGTCGGGTTCGCGGGCCACCGCCAGTCCGTCTTGCTGCGGAACCGGGCGTATCTCCGCGCGTTCGCGCCACCCTTCGACGCGACGCTGGGCGAGCACGACCAGTGGTCGACGATCGCCAAGCCGGAGGATCTCGACCACTACCGCTCCTCGTACAACCTGTCCCGCCCGGTCGTCGAGTTGTGGACCGCGCTCGAGATGAGCGAGTTCCCCGCGATCCGCTGGCAGGAGGGCTACTACCCGGTCCCCGCGCCAGCCCTCGACGAGGCCGAGAACGAGCGCCGGCAGCAGACCTACCGGACCAACAAGCTCGTCGCGCGCTCGATGTCGACGATGCGCGAGCAGACCCTCGTGCGCCACATCCGCTCGTCGAACCTCCGCCGCCACGCCTATCGCGCGGTGCGCCGCAAGAACGTGTACGGCAACTCCTGGACCAAGACGGTCCCCGACATGGCCCGCCGGTCGTTCCGCGTCTACTCCAACATCGACCCCTCGACGGTGTACCCCGTCTATTCCGCATGGGACGAGGACCGGCTTGACGCGATCCTCGTGGCCACCCGCCGTTCGGCGCAGGCCATGAACGCCGAGTACCCGGGCGTCCTCCCGATGGCGACCAACGGGCTCACGCTCGAGATGGGCGCCGAGTATTACCAGCCCACGCAGGACATCCGGGACGACGCGGACCGCGCGTTCGTGTGGGTCGACGACTACTGGTTCGTCGACGACCGGTGGGAGGGCGAGGCCGCTGACGGCGCGGAGCCAGTCCGGAGCCGCGTCGTCAACGTGCGGCGCGTCAATGGTCGGCTGGCCGAGGTAGTCGAGTATCCCGGTTGGCGCGAGGTGCCCTACGTCCAGTGGCAGAACGAGAACGAGCGCGATACGCTCGGGTTCAGCGACGTGGCCACCATGCTGCCCATCCAGGACTCGTTCAACCGGTTCATGTCGCAGCAGCAGGATGTCATCGCGGGCGAGTCGCGGCCTCGGTTCAAGTTCCGCGGCGACGCCGACCGTCAGATCATCCTCGGCGAGGACGAGGTCATCTCGCTCGATCCCGACGAGGACATCGAGCAGATCGCCGTCCGGCTGGACGTGTTCCCGACCCAGATCCACGGTCAGCAACTCCTCGAGATGCTAGCCCGCGCGACGGGCCTGCCGGACGTGGTCTGGGGCCGCATCACGTCAGCGCAGAACAGCGGCCGGGCGCTGGCGACCGCGTGGCGCGCCGTGGCCGCCCGGATGGTTCCTCGGACGATGGGCAACGACGCGGCGATCAAGCGCAAGCTCTCGATGTGGGCCGACTGGATGGAGCTCTACGGGTGGGACAACGCCCGGGAGCTCTACCAGGGCAACCGCGACTTCGACCTCGACTTCCCGAACCAGGAGCCGCGCGACTTCACCGAGGTCGTCATGGCGGCGATCAACAAGCTCCAAGCCGGCATCATCGACCTCTCGACGGCCATGGAGGAGACGGGCCAGCGCAGCCCCGACGAGATGCTCGATCGCGTCCGGGCCGACTACATGGACGCGGTCATCCACCCCGAGAAGTCGCAGTCGTTCCTCCTCCTCCAGCGGCTCAAGAACCAGATCGCCATCGAGGCCCAGCAGGCGGGCATGGCCGCCCAGGCGCAGGCGCTGGAGATGGCCCAGCAGCTGCGCGGCACGCCGCCCGGCGGCGCCCCCGGCGCCGGGACGCCCGACCAGCAGGCCGGTGCCGCGCAGCAGGCGCGGGTGCAGGCCGCCCAGCAGGCCGCTCCGCAGCGCGGCGAGGCACAGAACGCTCCAGCCGGCCCACCGCGCGACGAGACGAGCGTGGGCACACTCGTCCAGGACGGATCGACCTTCAACCGGATCGTGACCAAGGGTGAGATCTGATGGCGCGCTCAGGCTCACACCGGACCTCCCTGCGCCCGTTCGGCGGTGGCCGCCTGAACCTCGACGACGCCTACCGCGTCGATAGGCCCGACGAGTCCCCGGACCCGGCGCCCCGAACGTCGCCGCCGCCGCGGAGCAGCGTCACTCCGACGACGCGACCGTCGGCGCCGTCCTCCCCGTCCGTGCCGCGCGTGGGCGCGACGCCCGTAGCTCCTTCGCGGAACGCCGTGACGGTCCGACGCACGCCGGCCAAGCCTGTCCCGCCCACGACCACCCCGAAGCCGGTGGCCGCGAAGCCTGTACCCCGGCCAGCCGCGAAGCCCGGGGCCAAGAAGGGCGCCGTCAAGAAGCCGGTCGTCCGCAGGCCGATCCCCAGGCCCGTGTCCAAGGCGACCCTCGCGGCGGCCGCGAAGCGCCGCGCCATGTCGACCCGCAAGCCGATCCGCCGGATCCCGCCGCCCCCGCCCGGGAGGCATGTGTAGGTGGCGCGCAGCGGCGGGTTCGCCGGCAGCCTCAATCCGTTCGGCACAGGCTCCCTCGGCGGGTTCGGGCAGTACGACATCGGCGCCGACCTGGCGGACCTCGAGGTCTACCGGGTCGAAGTGGCGTGGGGCAACGGCCTCGCCACGGACGCCGAGTACCTCGCCGCGCTCACCAAGGCTCGGGACGCGACCGACATCGACACCCAGCGCCGCGAGGGCTCGCAGAACAAGCTTGACGACGCGGTCTATCGGATCGGCCGGTCCAAGGCGGAGGAGACGGGCCTCGACGCCCTGATCGCCTACGACCAGGCGGCCCTCGCCACGATGAAAGTCGAGAACGTCCGCTACCGCGATGTCAAGGACTCGCTCGATGCGGAGCTCGCCCAGCGGCGATCGAGGGACTACGGGAAGCTCATCGACTCGTACAACGAGGGCAAGACGACCACGCAGTCGCTCCTGACGTGGGTCCGGACCGTGCTCGGGACGGTCACGGCCGACGACCCGGACTTCGACAGCTGGACGGACGCCTCTCGCGACCTCAAGGAGCGCATCTCGGACGAGCGCGACGAGGAGGTCTATCAGGCGTACCAGCAGGGCAAGATGCAGGGCGCCCCGTTCCTCAGTCACATCACGGGCCGCCGGGATGCCTACGATGTCGGCACGCCGAAGTGGGAGGACTGGAACCGGCGCCTTGAGGACGCGACCGACGACGTGACCGACAAGGCTCAGAGCGAGAAGGACGCGGCGTTCTTCAACCGCTACGAGCTCGGCAAGGTCAGCGACAAAACGTACCTCGGCTATCTCCGGTCCCGGCTCGGCGGGATGGAGGCGGGCGACCCACAGCGGCCCGAGTGGAAGCATCGCCTGACCCAGGCCGCGTTCAGCCTGGCCGAGGACAAGCTCCGCTTCGACGTGGAGCGCGGCAAGGCGCCCGTCGGTCGGCTCGTTTCGTTCTATCGCAACTATCAGTCGACCCTCAACCCGGGCTCGGCCGAGTGGCGCCAGATCTCCCGCTCCCTGGACAACCTCAAGGGCTACTCCGGCGGCGGCGGCGGCGGCGGCGGAGTAGCCC
>Ga0163149_10008257_pt1 | contig 10330 bp, 3 predicted proteins | sample OliLakLV19MP5G1_FD_148604 | JGI IMG/M metagenome (GOLD analysis project Ga0163149, IMG submission 148604) | Freshwater microbial mat bacterial communities from Lake Vanda, McMurdo Dry Valleys, Antarctica - Oligotrophic Lake LV.19.MP5.G1 | ecosystem: Environmental > Aquatic > Freshwater > Lake >...
GGTGAGAACGCATATACTTGGAGGGGTTAAGGCGCATGGCTCTAGCAAGCTGATGCCTATTAACGTAATTTCGCGTGCTGCCATCGACAGGTTTAGATCCATCTCTTTCAGAATCTAAGACGGTGCCGCAGACAAAAGATTTGCTATTCTCCTGCCTGTACCGAAGCGAGTGCTGCGTAGTGTTAACAATCCAAAACGGACAGTACACAGCAATACGACGCTGTCCTCCGCCTCCTCGAACATTCTCGATATTGAGAGTTAGGCGCTGGCCAATGCTATCCACAACTGCCGTTTCGTCAGCAACGTCATGGGGGGAGTACATGCTGCTTTCCACTGCGTGGACCTTTCTGTAAGGAGTATCTGCACCATCTAATACACAAGCAAACAATGAAGTCGGTGAGAATTGAAGAAACGGTACGTGAACGCCAACGACAAAGTTATTGACAAACCTGAGTCGAACCCCAGAGCCCCTCCATTGGCCAGCAATGCTCGCTTGTTTTCTGCTTGCCTAGTAGCTTCAAAAAGAGCTGCTTGGTTCCCTAGAGTTTGCGCATCACCCATTGCCCGCTTCTCAGGAGACTCTGCGATCGATATCAATGTTTTAGTTATTTGTTGGGTTCCTAATGTTACAACCTTCCCGACGGCGCCAGTACTTTTTGTGACAACCTTGCCTCCTACACCAATACTTTTTGTCACAACTTTTCCGACAGCACCTGCAGACTTTCCGACAAGCGACTTCAAGTTTATGTTGTCTTGGGGAACGATAGGTGGGTGCAGATATGAGCTCAACCATGAAAAATGAAGTCATTTGGGAATGGAACGATAATTCAACTTACCTTTTGCTCCGACCGAACTGTCTGCCCCGTGATGCACGAGAGCACCCTCGCCGACTGGGGTCCTACAAAATCCAAGATTAAGCAGCAGTAACAGAGGGGCATCGAGTCCGACAGAGTGGACAGGCATCTGTTGTCCAGGCTTCAAATCTCCATACCACAAGACCGTTCGACGAACTGCATGCATCAATTCGAACCTTCCGGTCTCAGGAAGTAGATTTGTGATAACGAAGGGAGCGTGGATAGACAGGGTGTAAGCTACTGGTCCATGAATTTCTGGTTCTTCGTAACGGTGACTGCCCGGAGGAAATCCAACAGATTTCCGTCTGTCGGGGACAATTGGACTTCTTCCGACTTCAACAGCGTAACAGAATGGTGCCAGCGATTCTCCGCTTCCTGACTTGACAGCACATGATATCTGCACACCAGTCTTGGCCTTTTCAGGTGCGATTTCGGAGTCACCGTGGTCCTCGAAGATCATGGCAGATTCGTGTACTAGTTTTGCAAGCTGAACTGGTCTCGAGCAAAAGTTGGTGACAAAATTTGTTTCGCCGGAACCTTCGTGGCCCACGCCCGGCACTAACGATGGCAGCGAAATATCTTCGTGAGAGTCGGGTTTAAGCCAGACCGAGCCCAGATGACTTCCGCCCATGTGGAGGCTACTTTCGAGCAGCATAGTTGGAATCTGATAAAAATCACCTGGTTCCACAACAGAAACCTCATCTTTTTCAACTACGCTTCCTCCGCTTAACGAGGACGTCGAACCGGTATTGTCGGTGACATTTTTTGCCCTGATGTCTGGATTGTGTTGAGGATCAGGATGAAGGAGCAGCGATAGAGGATGGGTCGTGTTGTTCCTAACTTCGAATAGACTCCTAACAGTAACGAGGCGACCACCGTTGTCCAACCCAACTTCCACCAACAACTGAAGTGCGTTTTCCAGTCGCCAGTCTTGGGTTATCTTTGAAAGGAGATCCGACGATCTGGGACGCAAGCTTTCAAATTTTCGGCCAAATGTGTCAACTTTGATGCCTTCAACCCAACGGAACCCCGGAAGCTGCACATTCACAGCATGCTTTGTTGATCTTTTCGCGCGCTGAAGACTATGGGAGTTGGGAAGCCCTGGATAAGGAACTTCAACAACAGTCATATTCTTTACAACCGAGATTGTGGCATCGAAGGAGAGACTTGTGGATTCATCATGATTCAAATAAGTAACAATGGCTGGTTTCATTCGCTCAAAGTCAGTGCCATAACTTTCTTGCTGATTGATTCGAAGCTTTTGGCCCGTCAAGTTACAGAAAGAAAAGGCGACACGGTCACCAAGAAGCGGCTTTGGGATATCGTGCACAACTGTGAGCTGCTCATTGTTATGTAGACGAACTTTATCTCCAACACTCATCCGTTCCCTCAGCAACGACGATTTTGGAATGACCCGTTCCAATTCCTGTTCCATGTCCTGACCGAAGACCTCTTTGATCAATCGTGAAAAGGAATCGATAACCTCGTCAATAATCAAAAGCAGGGCGCCAGAAATATTTAGGTGAAGTGGGCAATCAGCATTCAATGATATCCCTGTTCCTCTGTATTTTGATTTCTCATAAAGGAGGGTAAACTGGTAGGGCTCCAATAGGGGTTCCCAAGATCGTGTGACGCCTAATTTAAAGTAGTCGCCCCAAAGGTGGCTCTCGAGGGTGACTTGAAGGTCCTCGGGTGGGGATTCTCCACGCGACACTCCAGCTGATGCCGACACCCCGGTCGCTAGCTGGGATGCTGACAGCACCACAGACGAAATGGATATCACAGCGACTGGGAGTTGTACACCAAGTACAGGGTCAACAGCAAATAGCCTTAGGTCGCCGATCTTGCCAGAGAAGGAAAAGGTCTTCTGCACGTCCTCAACAGGTTGGGCAGGTTGAATGTTTTCGTCGACAGGACCAGAAAAAAAATTAACCAGAACTGACGACGTCAGCGGCAGAACTTCCACGATGACCGTTATTTCGCAGACACAAGGTCCAAGAAACCGCGTTGGGGTTTCGACTGGAGCGCAAATTGTGGGAGCCTCCAGGATCAACGGAGAAACATGAACTTCAGGGGATCGAACGCTACAATTAGCGGCACTGTTCATATCGAATGGAATCTGCAGGGCGTAATCCGCATGATTGCAGTGGTCATTGAAGTCAATGCGGAGACCAAATGATAGGCCTTCAATGAGATGTCGGACCATTGTATCCCGGCAATCAAAACTTTGGCGAGGTGCTAGGAACTCATTAGCAAAAACAAGATCCAATCCGGTCGCAACAACCTCTTGAGACTTGTACATATCGATTTTCCTAAATCGATACCAGAGTCCAGTCTCACTTTCTATTCGGAGGCTTGGAGCGCGGGGGTCGGCATGATCACAAGGTATGACAAGATGGGGCTTTGTAAGCCATAGCCTGAAATCCAGGTTCAAGCCCTCTGGATCCTTTAACTCTATCTTCCTTGCTTCCCCTAAGATGTCCTTGATTTTTCTTGCTTTAGCATTGCCAATGAAGCCAGGGTTTCCATAGCAGCCTTCTTGCCAGTAGCTAATGAAAAATCCAAGAAAGAACCAAATTGGGGACAATTCAACCAGGATGCCGTCGGCAGCCTCCAGACCAAGATTGATCAGACACCAGTCTTTCGTCATGAAGACCGACAGTTGAAATGGCTGCGGTAGATCGCGTTCAAGGCACCGTATGTCGCTCAATAGTCCCCATTTCAAGTCACCCCATGTCGAGAAACTGTTGTCTTCATCGTCTGTTGATCGCTTCGATACTTCAAAAGTACTTTGGCAATGTTTTTTCTTTCTCTCGTCAACAAGCTCAAAACCTGCTGCTGCGCAAGCAACTCTCATCATGCCGCGAAGGTCACTGTAGGTGTGCACTACGACATCAGTGAAATAAATCTGAACACCAAATGGATCTGTTTCATCATCCGGGTTGTCGTGAAAAGGCTTGATTTCAGGTTCTTGTTCAAAGTATCCAGTAGGATCAAATGCGCAGCGCAATGACAAGTTTCGCAGCATCACGCAAATCTCTGTCTTGACGCACGACCAGTCATCCCAAACTTTCAAGTATTCGTCGGTTCCGTATTCGGAGGGAACAGTTCGCCACAAAAAATTGCGATTCCCCAGAAAGTTTGACGGTGAATAAGGAAATAAAAGTGGAAGCTCTTGCATGTTTGAATACCATATAGAGAGAAGCATATAGAATTGAGACATCCGCACGTCCAGCCTTGGCGCCACAATAAAATTTTCTGATTCAAGGGGTTCACTGATCAGTACACGCAGATTTGGCGCATAGTCCACGAGCACGTCAAGTGACAGGTCACCGGTCGTGATTTCTTTCCACCGCCGGCTACCGAGATCATAGAAAGCAGGCTGTACATCCTCTGGTGGGTCTTCTGGTGACTGTTTACTGAAGACCCAAGCGTTGTCTTCTGCTCTCCCATCAATATCATAGAAATATCGAAATATGGGACTGTCTTCACGATCATGAGTTGATTTTCCCTCCGCCAAGGCACTGAATAAACGCATCTGATGCAACTGGAAGTTCATCCTAGTAAAGAGCGAGCCAGGGTCTGAGCCGTCATGGTCTGCTTCTGATTTAAAAGATGATGACTCCGTTGGCATGGAAAAAGATTTATGATGCCGGCTATTGAAAATCATGCCTTTCCCAATTTCGATTGCTGCCAAGTCGTGGCTCTTGCATGAACGAGGAAGCACCAAGGACGAATCCAGAATGTAGACTTTGTATGCGAGTGGGGGTGTTGAGTTCTTGCTGTCGCTTCCAGTCTGCTTTTGTTCGTCTGCTTTCTTCATCTCATGCCTGAGCTTCCCGATGCCATACCTTTCGTTCAGCATATACTGAAGTAACTCGTTGATCAACTGACGAACAAGAAATATTCTGAAGCCTTGAAATACAATCTTGAGCTTGGAACCCACTTGCCATGGAGGGCAATTTTTAGTGAAGTCAAGTTGGAAAGGAAATGTTGTCGAGTCCTCTGAATAGAGGACGGTGATGGCATCTTGATAGAACTGACCCTCCTCTGTCAAATTTATCAGGGAGAAAGACCTCGACACCATTTTCGTTAGAGGTTTGTACGGCTCATTGATATCAACAGGACGGCCATCTTGCTTGAGGTACAAACTTTCATACCGGAGTCGACAGAAAGGGACGAGTTCGTCGGAGGCGAGCAGCACCGATACCACATCCCCCCGCAGGAAAAAGGAGGATTTGATAGGAGTAGATTGGACCACTTGAGCTTCCGCCGTTTCAGATTTGTCCGGTGGACCACGAAGACAGCTCTTGAATTTGGATATTGTCTGCATCATGTCGTCATACAGCTTGTGGGAAAAAAGATAGTCGAAATCTCCAACTTTTACGTCATCTAATTTTTCCCTTGTTCTCTCCCACGTAGCCTCTGCCGCGGGGTCATCTGATCCCAAGATGCTCAGCGGAAGCCCCCCTTTTCCAAAGCCACTTCCAACGTCCAAGACAAATCGAGAAAATACGAAACCGGGTTCTGACGTCCCACTTTCGAATTCTTCAGCGGAAGAATCCAAATCCCCAGTTTGCTCCATCGGGGGCTCGACCGGCACAATCCGGAGGATGTGGACGCCAGACGTGTTTGAGACGAACAAGGTCGGGATACTTGCTGCCAGGTGCGAATCGTAAAAGAGCTGCAGTGTTGACACACTAGCACCTAAAGGAAGATCGACCACAAACAGATTATTGAAGGGCTGCATTTCAGGGTCGAACTCGTCGCCAGGTGGAGGAAAGTTCTCCAGTGCCTTTTCAACAGCATTCTGTATGGCCTTATCAGCTGTTGCTCCGCGATCGATTGTCGGCTTATTTGTTTTTGCCTGCTCGGATTTCGATGAAGAATTATCTGTGTCTACATCAGCACTTTCACTGCTTTCTTGCTGCAAGTGAACGTCGTCTTCAAGGAAACTCATAAGCGCACTGTTGGCGCAGTCCCAGGCATCATCTGGGGGTAGCCCGAGCCCACCCAAGCGGTCGATGCAAATTTGCATCGCTGAGGATAAAGCATCCTCGTTTGGATAGTTCAAATCAAAACAAGACACAACGGACAAAAAATCACCGATGCATTCCTCCATGATTATCTCTTTCTGACCAGGCGTCAAGGGGTATTTCTGCTCATCACTCATAAGCGATAGCCGAATCCTTTTGATTGAGACATCAACACACTTCATGATGAGACGGGATAGCGCTTCAAGTCTAGGCGGCATCGTTGTAGCTCGCTGTTGCAAAGGCTTGACAGGACGACTTGTCTTCCATTGCTGAAGCATCCGTGAACAGAAAAGTAGTCTGGTTTCGGACAGCAGAAAATGAATGGGGGATATCTCCACCACAATTTCCTGTCTTGGACTGTCTTCGTCGAGTAAAGAACTACCATTGTTGGTCATGAGAATCTCGACATCGATTGCATCGCTTAGAAGAGAGGGGGCATTTGAAAATGCAAAGGCATCCGTCTCGGTTTTCAACACACAGTCAATACCAGACACGGCAACGACCTACCAAAACCGCATTGACAGAGCATATGAGGTTGAATATCACGCGCAAGAAAATGAAAAACATTGCAACAAAACTTACACTGTGATACGCAGATAACGTGGCGCGTGCTGACACTAGCTCAGATACATCGAGCATCTGAAGAGCCCCCACAGCTCCACCTGACTCTACATTGCACAAGTCGCTTACTGCGGTGCCGCTGTAAAATTCGATGATCTTGGCGCTTATCCGCACCGCCGGCGCGTTGTTTTCGCGCCCCTCGAAATTCTCCGAGCCGGAGTCGTCACTTGAGTCTGAATCCGGCATAGAAGGCAAAGCTTCGACAGGAACAGATAAATCGATGCCATGAATTCTGACGGAGGAGTTAATCCCCGCTAGTTTCGATGGGGGATTTTCGCGCAGGATAAAAAGCCTTGCCTCTTCACGAGCAGATATGGGAAGCATCCTTTTGGGGCTCCCTTCATCCGAAGTGGACGGAAATTGAATAAGTTTGACCAGTAAAGGAATGTCGATACAAACGTGAACTTTTGCGATGTCAACTTGCAGCGCCTTTTGTGCTTCATGCTTTATAAGCGAGAATGAAATCGCCTCCTTAGGGCCAGGGGTCCCGTGCGACGTACTGTGTGAGCTAAACCGCGGGAATCCTCCATCATCGTGTGAGCTTTGGTTGAATTTCTTGGAAAGGCTTACAACGGGAACTGGAGTCGGCGACGCCCTACTCCCGATGGCTATCAAACTGTCGCGTCCTTCCCCCGACGCAGTTATTGATCCAACAGTAAAGTTGATGTTTTTGGACCCACGACTTTTCCCTAACAGGGAGCAGCGAACTGGAGACAAAGTAACGTGCAATAACAAATTCCTCGGCGATCCAAAGAGGAGGAAATCAGTCGACGATAACATGGGATTTTCTTCGGCCTCCTCTTGTACCGCAGCAGCAACAGGTACAGAGTCTTGTTCTCGAAAGAAGTCCTCTTCTGATAGGAAGGAAAGTTCCGACACGTCGTCACTTGATCCTGTGCTTGGGCTGCCTTGGCTATATCTGGATGCCGGTTTGGCGTCAGGCATGTTCGTTTCCGCTGCCACTAACATTAGTTCGACGCTTTTGAAGAAGAGCGAAAATGATATTCTCGAACCGTCGCCACTGGCGCTTTGCTCAATGTTGTCGAGTACACTTCCGGCCATGGCACTAGCTTTCGTCCTGGCACTCTTTGTTGTTTTAAAAGTCCGAACAGTTCGGCCATCTGAGCTGTCGGCTTTTCTTCGAGACATGGGCTTTGGGGTAGGGGCATCATTAACCTCCTCGGAGTAGTCATAAGAAAAGGAAACCTTGCTATTCCCCAGATCATCCGGACGTGTTTCTCTCCTGCCGTTTGACGCCTCGCTCTCGTTGACTATATCCATGGCGCCAAGGCCCATTGAAGCTCTGATATTTCGCTTTCGCCGTTTTTCTTTTTCGCCAGTCGTTGCAACCTTGTCCTGTGGCCTGCACGGATCATCGAAAAGCATAACATTGTCCTGCATCAAGAAGGAGCGATACATGCGGCCATACTTGCACTTCCTGGCGACCATAGACAAAACATTATCATCGTCGTCCTCGTTGTCTGCCGCGTTTTGCTGCGTGATGTCATTATGAACACTGAGCCTTCTACTGATCCTCATACTCACATCTTCGGACGACATCAGTGAATCGCGCCGTTGCTCAACACCCCTGGACGATGCAAAATCCATGTAAAGGACCCCGATGGAAGTGGGCATCGAATCCATCCCATGAAGCACGAGCGCCCTTGCGATGGATCTGTATAAAAGGATTTGTTCAACGGGGAGTTCATCTTCGATTCTCAACAGATCTTCAGCTTCTGGCATCAGTACAGTTGCATCGCTTCTCACGTGGTGGCCAACGTCCAGCTCAAGGGAAAGATACAGGTTAATGTAGTCCTTCCTTCTTTGCTTCTGCTTATCCCAATCGAACGAAACATATTTTGCTCGGAAATTGTCGCGTCTTCGCTTCCTCTTTTGGATCTCGTAGGCGACAACACCGTAAGCGTAATGCCACCAAGACCGTATCACTTGGCTTCGTTTAATACGAGCTTTGGCAGCGAGATCGTTTCGGATGCCCATACTCATTCGTCTACCTGGAAATTCCGATCTGACTCGAGGAGTATTCGATTGAGATCCTCGCCTCAACTGCCCCGCTGGAAGATGATCGTCACCACTCCCTGATCCTGACATAGCCGAACTATACTGATTCCGCTTGTGCATTCCTTTATCTCCTTTTGCCAGTACCTCCGTAATAGTGCAGGTTGGTCTACCGTTTCGCATTCTCGCGCCGACGGCAAAAAAATTAGTTACGATCTCCAGGTGATTGGAGGAACACATAAGCTTGATCTCTCCACAATTCAATTTCAGATCAAGTTTGGGCGTTAGCTGTGTGTTCTCCGCCATTACGGATGCATAAACGGATCCAAGATCATCAGGCCTCACCAAAGGTGCCGACCTTGTACCTACCGACCTATGTCGCTGGTGTGTAATAGCTTGGCGCTGCTGTTGCTGTTTTCCCGGTGGCGTATTGATTCGTCGAGCTGAATGGATACTTTTCACAAGAGGGTCATCAGTACTCTGCGACCAAGGACTGCGTTGTTTGTCCGGACCAAATGAACTGACTAGATCCGTTTCAGCGGTGCCGTCGACGCTGACGTGCCCTTTCGTAGGCAGCTTATCTCTTTTACCTCTTCTTCGCTTTGATGATACAGTAGATTCGGAGCCGTCTACGTCGCCATTAGCTTGCCCTGCTGCTAAATTGGCCTTGCGTTTCCGATTTGCTTCATTATCGTGCGGAAAGAAGAATGATAGCGAGAAACTGAAATTGATCGGCCTCAAGATGTAATCATCAGGTAAAAGTATCATAGATTGAGGGTGTATATCGCCAATTGGGTGGATTAGACGCCTTCTTGCAAAAATGGAAACTCCAGTTGCATCAATAGTCTTGTCAATGTTGTCGCCGTCTTCAATATCATTGAAACTTGTCGGCTCTGGTTTGTTTTCGAATGACTTGTCCTCATATTTGTCGTTCTTATTTCCCTTCTTTTGAACGTGGATGTTGGGCATTACGATGCCAATCTCGATATTGTCCTGCACTACAATAAGTTTGAACCCCTCAATGTTGATCTTTAAGCCCGAAAGAACCTTCCACAGCATGCCTGTGCCAGCGCGTTGCATCCACTTTTCGTATTTTCGGATCTTCTTCTCCGTCGCAACACCCGTTTCGTCGATGCTCAGTTCCGTTTTGATCATATTAGCTAACCAGTGGGAGATATGTTGTCCGTGCATAAGTCGTTCTTCTGCTTCCGCCAGAACTTTTTGTTTGGCTTTTCGAAACTCTTGTGAGTGTAGTACAGGTTCGTTGGGATCTATGTCGTCCTTTTTCATTACTCCGCCACTAGAGGAGCTTGCGGCTGCTGCTTGTCGTGCTTCGGTTTCTTCACGACTTTCAAAGCCGACCACTGCGTTGCATCCCTTAATATCAATCACAACGTCGCCTTGACCCCATACAAGTCGTTGCCACGGAATTTGGATGCGTAGCAGGGAAATGGTGCCCTCTATGATTTTTAGCTTCAACGGGTCTCTTCCAGACGGAGACTTCTTCATGCGATTTATTTTGGGGTAGAGAGCATCTCCTCGAATGTTGACGTTTGTCAAGGTCAAGTCACCAGACCAAACCCCGACCTGTAACTGTTCCGGGTCAAACTCGAGAAACTTGGAGAGGATCTCCGACAGCTTTTTGGAAGGATTGTACATGTAAGACGTCATCTTCCTTCAATCTTGTCTTCTTAAACTTGTATTACAAAGTAAGCGAAACTCCTGGTTTGGTCGGAACTGCTAGGGAAAACCGTCTAGTACCCAGGAAAACGATATGAATCAATGAAGCAACAAGTGTGGAAT
>Ga0163149_10008260_pt1 | contig 10328 bp, 7 predicted proteins | sample OliLakLV19MP5G1_FD_148604 | JGI IMG/M metagenome (GOLD analysis project Ga0163149, IMG submission 148604) | Freshwater microbial mat bacterial communities from Lake Vanda, McMurdo Dry Valleys, Antarctica - Oligotrophic Lake LV.19.MP5.G1 | ecosystem: Environmental > Aquatic > Freshwater > Lake >...
CATTAAGCAAAGCCCTTAACAAGGCTTTTCGTTCTATCCCGGGCGCAGCATTAGGGTTTAATTTACACTTAAAAACATCTGCCGCTTTTTTAATCCTTTTTACTTTTTTTTGTATATTTTTATCGCACTATTTTTAAACAAACTCAATAATAACAAGGCTTACAGAGTTTTTGAGGGACGACTAGTTAATAAACGCCACCTTGTACCGAAACATTAAATTTCTTACCCTCAACTTCTGTTTTCGATGCCTTATCCCACATTACCGAATTGGTATGATTAAAGTGAATGAAGTGGATCTTAGATTTTGTTTGATCTGTTGTGTTTTTAAATAGCGTAATTGTTTCTTCAATAAAGGGGTGAGGTACTTCGCTCATCTTTCGGTTCTTTAATTCGTTGATATCATTAAACGTAGCATCCAAAAAAGCTATATTTACTTTTTCAACTTCTTTTATAATAGTCTTTTTCCATTTTTCCCATTTATCAATATCAGGTATAAACAAATAACTTTTTACCGTTGTAGCAATTCTAAATCCTACTGTTTCCGAAAATTCATCGCGATGCGGAACTAACATAGAGGTTACAGTTATTTGATCGGATAATTTTACAGGAAGATCTTCTTTTAATTCAACGAGTTTTATGTTTTCTAATTTCACTAATTGACTCCAAGGACCATTCTTCTCTATGAATTCTTTCATTTTTGGCATTACGTATACCAGAACATTAGAGGTATTCATTACCTCACGACCCAAGTTAATTAAACCGGCATAATGTCCAATATGCGCATGTGATATAAAAATGCCATCAGGCAAATAATTGTATTTAGCTCCTGACAATTTTTTAAAATACTCTATTTGTTCTTTAATGTCGGGGGTGGCTTCCATCAACCACCATTTTTTTGTTTTAGGATCAACAATAGCCAGCGCTACAACAAATTTTCTAATGCTCGTATCTTTCCAGGCCATTTTACAACATTGTTTCTCACAACCAAAATGCGGATAACCGCCATCCTGCGCCACGCCTAAAACTTGCACATAGGGTTGTGTATCGGTTTGTGAAAAACCAAAACTCGTTATAAAAATAAAAAGTGTAATAAAACGCATTAATTATTTTGTAATTGATTCAACTTATAATACTCGCCTTTTTTAGAAAGCAATTGTTCGTGTGTACCGCTTTCAATTATTTCTCCATCCTTTAAATACAAAATTACATCGGCGTGCTTGATACTTGATATGCGATGACTAACAATTAAAGAAGTCTTTCCAACCATGATCTTTTTTAAGGCCTCTAATATCAAATGTTCTGTTTCGCTATCTACGGCCGATAAGCAATCGTCAAACACTAATATTTTTGGTGAACTAATAATTGCCCTTGCAATTGAAATACGTTGTTTTTGTCCGCCTGATAAAGTAATTCCTCTTTCGCCAATAATGGTTTCGTACTTATCTGGGAATCCAATAATATTATCATGCACTTGAGCCGATTTAGCGCTATTCACAACATCTTCTTCTTTTGGAATTGTTCCTTTTAAACCAAAGGCTATATTATTTTTAATTGTATCACTAAACAACAATACTTCTTGCGGTACAAAGCCCATGCTGCTTCGTATAAGTTGCAAATTATGTTCTTTCACATCTTTTCCATCAATACTAATGCTTCCCAAAGTAACATCGTACTGACGCGCTAATAAATTCAAAATAGTAGACTTTCCACTACCTACAGAACCAGTTATGCCTAGTGTTTGTCCGCTTGCAATTTTAAAACTCACATTGTTTAATGCCTGCACACTATTTTCAGGATAAACAAAGTTCACATTTTTAAATTCAATACTACCGGCAATCGGGTATAATTCGTTGGTGGGGCTCGAAATATTTGGAACTGTTTCCAAAAATTCATTAATACGTTCTTGCGAAGCTGCCGCACGTTGGATCAACGATGTTATCCATCCCAAAGAAGCAAACGGCCAAGTGAGTTGAAAGATATAATAAATAAATTCTGTGATATTACCATATTGAATTTTATTTTCAATAACCAATTTTCCTCCATACCAAATAGTAATTAAAGTACTTAATGCAACTAAAAATAACATGGTGGGTGCAAACATAGCCTCTGTGCGAGCCAAGCGTAATGCAATGCTTTTGTAATCCATGCTTTTATTCAACATCTCGTCGCCATAATAATTCTCTCGATTGTACGCTTTAATTAAACGAATTCCGCTAAATGTTTCTTGCGCTTGAGAGGTAAGATCAGAAAGTTTTGCTTGCACTTCTAAACTTCGTTTATTAATGAGATCAGAAATGATATAAATAAAATACGCTAAAATAGGTAGAGGCAAAAACACCAACCATGTTAACGATTGATTTACACTTAACATAAACGAAAGCACTGTAATTACTGTGGCAATAGTATTTACCAAATACATAATTGCAGGTCCTGTATACATCCTTACTCGGCTAACATCTTCGCTAATGCGGTTCATTAAATCGCCCGTAGTGTTTTGCTTATAAAATTTTATGTCGAGTTTTTGATAATGATCATAAATATCATTTTTTTGATCGTACTCAATATGCCTGCTCATTACAATTAATGTTTGGCGAGTTAAAAACAAAAAACCTCCGCTTACTAATGCAAAGCCTATCATTTTTAATCCATACCACAAAAACTGCACGGGATCAGAAGTTACTCCGGTATCAATAGCTTTTAAAACTTCGTTGGTTCCTTCTCTTAAAATCACACCTTGATAAGTTCTAAAGATGGTAGATAAGGTCACAAACAGCATACCACCTAAAAAGTGCCATTTATATTTAACAAAAAAGTGGTTTACTGCTTTAAGAGCTTTCATTTAACAAATTTAGGACGTTTTAGCCCTTTATCCAGTAAAGATAAGGGGTTTAAAGCCCCCTTAAAGGTTAAAAGCTCAATTTTTTTGAATATTTTTAGGTTTAGCACTAAACCTTTGCCAAGTTCATACGTCTTATATTAAACAACATCTATTATGAAATTGAAGATTCACGAATACCTTAACTTAAATATAAAAACCATGAAAAAAACAAATAAATTAATTTTCGGGATCACAGCACTAGTATTAGCTGGTTCCCTTATGTTCACGAGCTGCCGTAAACGCGATAAAAAGGAAGAAGAGCCTGATCAGGAAACAACTACTGCCAGCGATAATGCTAATATGGAAAATATCAGCAGCGATATGGATGCAATGGGTAGCGAAGCAGCAGAAACAGGAACTGTAGGAGAATTTAGAAGCGCCGGCACCGATATGCTTTCAATGGCTCCGGGCGCTACTGTAACCGGTTTTGGTACATCAACTATTACTGTTGATTTTGGAACAGGAATAACTTGTAAAGATGGCAGAAGCCGTTCAGGTAAATTATTTTACGATCTTTCGCAGAGTACTCCAAGCACTTCTACATACTATCGGCACCCAGGATATAAACTTATCGTTACTTCACAAAACTATGTGGTTGATGGTTATTCGGTAACAATCACAAATAAAACAATTCAAAATACAACTCCTGCAAGTGTGGGTGGGCAAACTGTTTATACAGGAACAAACCTTACTTGGAATATTACAGCAAACATTTCGGTTGCAAAACCTAGTAATGGTGGAACTGTAACATGGACATGTAATCGTACAAAAGAATTGATCAATTCAAATGATATACTGTGTTACCACGGGCAAACACTTCCAATTACATGGAACAAAGCAAAAATAAAGATCAACGGAACTGCAAGCGGTACAAACGCAAAAGGCGAGCAATACTCAGCAACTGCAACCGATTTGATTCGTGATTTTACTTGTACACCAAGTACAAATTATCCAAATCGTCACCCATTTATAAGCGGAACATTAGCTTACAAACCAGGAGCTCGTCCAACTCGTTTATTTGATTATGGAAACGGCGGATGCGATCTTAACGCAACCGTTACAATAAACGGTGTAACTTACGCAATATCATTACCGTAATACTATTTTTTAAATATAGTTTAGTTTAATTATTACAAAAGCCCATCGATAAAACGGTGGGCTTTTTTTATTGAGATTATTCTTCATTTTAAAGATGGTGTGCGAAGAACGGAGGATTGAAACAAGATGAATTATTTTGGGCGTGCCCCCACGAAGTAAAATATTTCAAAAAAATAGGGTGAATTTTATTTGTAGGGGTCGGGCTTTACGTTCGCCTCGGCGAACAATCTTTTTGCAATCTCTTACCAAAAAATAACATAGGAAATTGCAAAAAGCCTACCTGCCGGCAAGGCAGGGATTTCCGTTGCTCCCGATAGTTATCGGGACCCTCACGCGGCAGTTTGGAAAGTTGGAACTTGAATAAGCGAAATTATTTCATATTTTTGATATTATCCTCAATTACTTATTTTATGCGATTCCTTTTTGCTCTTTTTATTTTGCCCCTAACCTTTAAAGGAATATTTGGTCAAACCGGCTATGAAAAAAAATTGGTCGTAACTGATTTTGTAAAAGGTTTACCCGATGACCTTGAAAAGAATGTTGTGATTTTAGATAAGGCCGAGTTCATCAAAGAGATTTTTTTTATTTACGGCGATATCGATAAGATAAATAGACAATGGAAGAAGTGCCTTAATGCCTTAAAGGACTATCCTTTTCAATATATAGTTCTTGACACAAATAACAAAGATCCGGCCGCTAATGACGCAAAATATCAATTTAAATTCTTTCCCGAATTCACCAAGAAACAAGGTGTTAATGGAGCTGTGCTAGATAAGATACTAACCGTGAAAGATAAAACTACTGGTAAACATTACGGTTTAAGAGAACAAAAAGAATACGGTAACTCAAAAGCAAATTTTAGTTATTTAGTCGAACCTCAAAAAGTATTTTTATTATTTGGGCGCCTTAACGGGCTATCACTTCAAGCTTGTTTGGCCTTTGCTATGTTTGTCGCACTGCGTGGTCTGCGCAGAAAAAGCGAAGTCTACTCGTTGCGCAAACATTAAGCAAAGCCCTAAACAAGGCTTTTCGTTCTATCCCGGGCGCAGCATTAGGGTTTAATTTACACTTAAAAAAATCTGCCGCTTTTTTAATACTTTTTTCTGTAGACTTTTATCGCACTATTTTTAAACAAACTCAATAATAACAAGGCTTACAGAGTTTTTGAGGGACGACTAATTAGAAATAAAGTATTGGGTAAAAGAGGTTAAAAAAATTTATAAAAAGGAATAGGCCTATTTTTAAATAAAGTGAATTACCCCTTCAACTTCATCATTAAATACGAATATTGCAAAGCAGCAGTTTTTGCGCGTTGTTCGTTTGTTGATGAGCCGGCATGACCACCTTCTGTATTTTCGTAATAATAGATCTTATATCCCATATCTATCATTTTAGCTGCCATTTTACGAGCATGACCTGGGTGAACACGATCATCTCTAGTTGATGTTGTAAAAAACACTTCAGGATATTTCATGTCCTTTTTTAAATTTTGATATGGAGAATATTTTTTAATAAAATCCCAATCTTTTGTATCAGGATCGCCATATTCGCCCATCCAACTGGCACCTGCCAATAATTTATTGTAACGCTTCATATCTAATAAAGGAACTTGACAAACAACTGCATTATATAAATCAGGACGTTGCGTGAATGAAACACCCATTAATAAACCACCATTACTTCCGCCCATAATACCTAATGTTTTTGCAGAAGCCACATTGCGTGTAATAAGATCTTGCGCCACCGAATGAAAATCATTATAAATGTTCTGGCGTTTTTCTTTTAAACCTGCTTGATGCCATTTTGGTCCGTACTCACTTCCTCCACGAATATTTGCTAATACATACACACCGCCATTATCTAACCAACCTTTCCCCATTACACCTGAGTAATAAGGGAGCATAGATGATTCAAAACCTCCGTAAGCATAAAGTAGAGTTGGGTTTTTGCCATTCATCTCAAAATCTTTTCGGTAAACAATAAAGTATGGGATCATTGTTCCATCGTTTGATTTGGTTTTTATTTGTTCAACAGCATATTTACTTGCGTCAAAATAAGCAGGTAAAGATTTAAATGTTTTGGTAGTATTAGCTGCTGCATCAGCAACAAAAAGCGATGATGGCGTTAAGAAATTTTGAAAATAGAAATAGTACTGATCTGAATTTTCATCAGTAGCACCTAAACTAATAGCTCCAAAATCTGGAGCGCTCACTTTTGTTTTGTTCCAAGTTTTATCAAATGCATAAATATAAAGTTCGCTTTTTACATTGTTAAGTATACAAACCAAAAGTTTATTCTTTGTACTTGCTACTCCAGATAAACTTGAAAACTCATCAGGTTTATAGATCAGTTGTACATCGCTTTTACCTAGTAAGAGCTTGCTGAAATTATAACTTATCAGCGAACCTTGCTTAAATGTATCAGTATTGATGATCAAATCGGATTTTAAACTTACAACAATCTGATCGTTTATCAGGTCAGAAATATCTGCATCTTCAGGAATATTTAATTTTACTAATTTGTCGTTTACCATTACAGAGGATTCAGATGTGTAAAAAGTAATACCGCGACTTAAGAACAAATGTTTTTTAGCACCATCACGCATATTAAATCCAGATGCCCATACATCGGTTTCTTTCCCTTCAAAAATAAGTTTTGCATCTTTTAAAGCAGTTCCGCGTTTCCATAATTTTACTTGGCGAGCATACCCAGAAGTAGTCATGGTTCCTTTTCCAAAGTCGGTAGAAACGATTACTGTATTTTCGTCTAAATAACTTAAACTACCTTTTGCTTCAGGCATTACAAAGCCATCTTTTATAAATTCTTTTTTTACAGCATCAAATTCTTTTACAGTTATAGCATCTCCACCACCATTTGAAAGATTCATTAAAAAGCGTTCGTATTTAGGATAAAGGGCATCAGAACCTTTATATACCCATTTGATATTATCTTTTTTAGATAATTCATCAATGTCCAAAACTAATTCCCACTTCGGGTTTCCGCTCAAGTAGTCCTCTTTTGTTGTTCTACGTAAGATCCCTCTTGGATTTGTTTGATCTTGCCAAAAATTGTAAATATAGTTTCCGTAAATACTTGGCGCGGCAATTCTATCTATTGAATTGTAAACTTCTAAACTTTTATCGTATACATTTTGATAAATGGGTTGTTTGCTTAATAGATCAAATGTTGCTTTATTTTGAGATTCTACCCATTCAAGCGATCTTTTGCTGTCAACTTCTTCCAACCATTGAAACTTATCTTCTTCCTGAGCATTTGAAAATTGAATGCTTGCAACAAGTGCAGCCGACAATAAAATGTATTTTTTCATAAGTATAATTTACGTAAGTAAGTTAGGAATTTTTATTGTGAAAAGAAGCTAAAAATAGGGGAGTGGTAAATATTTTATACGAGAGGTGGGTTAGAGGCAGTCCGTCGACTTCACTCAGGATGACAAAATCACAGAGGCCTGCGGCCTCACAGAGTTTTACACAGACCACCCGCAGCTCAACTAAACGCCTAACATAAACACAGATCTGTGTGGTTTCTGTCTCTAAATCTCTAAAAATAATCCTCTAAAAACGGTTTCATCTCTTCCTCAATTCCTTTTCGTAGGTCCATTAATCGCATGGCATATTTTTGCTGCGCTAATTCTCTATCGGTATGAGGCTCCCATTTTTTTACAGTTTTTGTTTTTTCGTTTTCATCAACAGCTACAAAAACAATAATACAATGTGTGGTTTTTTGATATTTTTCGCCGGTAATTGGCCGGCTAAATACATCACAAGCAATATGCATGCTTGTTGTGCCTGTATGTACCACTCGGGCACTTACTTTTACAAGATCACCAATTTGTATAGGTTTAAAAAAACGGATGCCGCCAACGTAAACGGTTACAGCATATCCTTCAGCCCAACTACTTGCACAAGCATAAGCCGTTTGATCAATCCATTTCATCACAGCGCCTCCGTGTACTTTACCACCGTAATTTACATCGCCGGGCTCGCTGATGAATTGAAAGGTTATTTGATTTTGCATACATCTAATATAAGTACTTTTTATGAGAGGCTGTCCTTCGGCTTCGATCAGGATAACAAAACCACAGTTCAATCTTCATCCTCAAATTCAAGCTCTGCGTCTTTTTCCCAAATTTCCATTTCGCAAGGTTTGCAGTTGAATTTTAATTTGTATTCGTTTGTGCCATGCTTTAGTGTTAAGGGCTCAATAACTTTTTCGCCCATGGTATCTCTCTGAAATCTGGCACATTTTCCTAATTCGTATTTTACGCAATATTTGGTGGTCATAACCCGCGATTTACCCGGGTCCCATTGCAATTCAAATGCTTTTTCAATTTCGGTAACGCCATGGCGTTTGTAAAATTCACGCGCCATTGGATTGGCTACATTGTACGTAAAATCTAAACTAGAAACAGGGTAGGGGTGATCTGTTTTTTTAATTTGAAATTCTTCTCTCTGATATTCTTTAACACGAATATCTCTTAATTGTTCTAATACAATTCTTCGGCTTTCATTTATTTTTGAAATTGGCAAAAACCAATTCCCCGAAAACTCAATTACAATATCATCAACAATAAATGGTGTATTGCCTGTTTTAGCAAGGTTCTTTTTGATATTAGGAATAGTTGATTCCTCACTTTTTGCTAATTCTTTTTCTGATACAAAACTAGTAACACTTCTATGCCCATCTTCATCATTGGCTTCTAATTTAAAACCATCCGCGCTTTCAGTAAATTTTAAGATCACGCCAATTTTTCTAATGGCACTGTCTTCTCTTTCTACTAATTTATTAAACGAGGCATCCGAGTTTCTAAAAATAGTTGTTCCGGCTTTTAATGTTTTAAAAGTGTTGGGCACCACAATATTATTTACAATACTATTAATTTGCATCCCATCCGGCACGCCTTCTTCATTAATAAAAAAAAGCCCATCACCATTATTTAATTTCTCATAATTTTCTATCACGTAACCGTTGGCTTTGGTTTCAATCACTTTACCAATCAATTGCCCTTGTGATTTAGGACTCTCCCACGAACCAATTTTTTCGGTGCGTTGGTTTACAAAATAATCGGTATAACCTCTATTAAAACTTCTATCCATTTCGGCTTCGAAGTTGTAGAACGTTCTTCCGGAAGATGCTTTTACATATTGATCGCTAGTTTCTAAAAACACATCTAATTTTTTTCGTAAGTAGGATGTATTGTTTTTTACATACACCATATCTTTTAAACGACCCTCTATTTTAAATGAGGTAATACCCGCTTCAATTAAACTTGGCAATTGATCGCTTAGATCAAGATCTTTAATAGATAATAAATGACTGTTTGCGATTAAGGTTTTACCAGTTCCATCCACTAAGTTATAAGGTAAACGGCAGTTTTGAGCGCAAGAACCTCTGTTTGCGCTTCTCTCACCATTTGCAACACTCATATAACAATTACCACTAAACGAAACGCACAAGGCCCCTGATACAAAAAATTCTAATTCTACATCAGTGGCTTGATGTATATCCTTTATTTGATCTAAATTTAATTCTCTTGCTAATACCACACGTTTCATTCCGGCATCTGCCAAAAACTTTACATGCTTTGGATCGCGATTATTAGCTTGTGTGCTGGCGTGAATTAAAATTGGAGGAAGATCCATTTCCAACACGGCCATGTCTTGCACAATTAAGGCATCAACCCCAATAGCGTATAATTCGTGGATTAACTTTTTGCAATCTTCTAATTCGTTATCGTACAAAATTGTATTTACAACCACAAAAACGCGCGCTTTAAAAAGATGAGCATATTGCACCAATTCTGCAATATCTTCTACTGAGTTGGTGGCATTGCTTCGGGCGCCAAATTGTGGCGCGCCAATATACACGGCATCAGCCCCGGCATTAATGGCCCCCATTCCTTGAACTAGATTTTTGGCTGGTGATAATATTTCAACTTTTTTCTTCATTTCCGCTTAGTAAAGGTCTGGAATTATTTGATGCTGTGCAAATGGGCTTTAGTGCGTTTTAGAGGCAGTCCTTCGACTTCACTCAGGAATACAACTGGTTCCAGTCGTTTCTATTTAATTCCATTTAATTATTGATATAGAATTAGTTATGTTTTATGCATGAGGTAGTGAATTACAGTTATCTCCTAACGGAAATAAACTGGCCTGGTACCAGCACGATAAGAGTGTAAGCGGATTTAAAGTACGAAGTGGTTATATCTAGTCGAACCTCAAAAAGTATTTTTATTATTTGGGCGCCTTATCGGGCTATCACTTCAAGCTTGTTTGTCCTTTGCTATGTTTGTCGCACTGCGGGGTCTGCGCAGAAAAAGCGAAGCCTCCTCGTT
>Ga0163149_10008267_pt1 | contig 10316 bp, 8 predicted proteins | sample OliLakLV19MP5G1_FD_148604 | JGI IMG/M metagenome (GOLD analysis project Ga0163149, IMG submission 148604) | Freshwater microbial mat bacterial communities from Lake Vanda, McMurdo Dry Valleys, Antarctica - Oligotrophic Lake LV.19.MP5.G1 | ecosystem: Environmental > Aquatic > Freshwater > Lake >...
TCCTTACCCAAACCTATTCAGGTTCAATCCGAATCATCCTCGTAGACGATCAAAGCACTGATGGTACTGGTATGGTAGCGCAACAAGTTGCCAAGAAGCTAGGCAAGCAATCTCAACTCGATCTGATTATGGCTGACCCTTTACCTGCTGGCTGGACGGGGAAGTTATGGGCAATGGAACAAGGAGTGAGAGCCGCAGAAAAATCTCTCCCAGATTACATTTTGCTGACCGATGCTGATATCCAACACGATCGAGATCATCTGATCCAGTTAGTCACAAAAGCCCAAACCGAAAATTTAGATATGGTTTCGGTGATGGTAAAACTGAGATGTGAGAGCATATGGGAAAAACTACTCATCCCTGCTTTTGTGTTTTTCTTTCAAAAGCTCTATCCATTTGCTTGGGTCAATGATCCTAAAAATTCGATCGCTGCCGCCGCAGGGGGATGTATCCTGATTCGGCGTGAAGCATTGATTAGAATTGGAGGGATTGCCGCGATCCGTCACGCTCTAATCGATGATTGTGCCCTTGCTAAAGCTGTAAAATCTCGATCGAATCCAATCTGGTTAGGACTGAGCCAAACTACACTCAGCCTGCGTCCTTATCCATCTCTGAGTTCGATTTGGGATATGGTAGCTCGTACCGCTTATACCCAATTAGATTACTCGCCTTTGATGTTATTGGGAACGCTGATCGGGATGTCGATTATTTATCTGATTCCTCCTGTCAGTGCGATTACAGGATTTATCATGGGAAACTATCCTATTGGTATCGCTGGTTTAGTGGCATGGATATTAATGTCGATCGCCTACTTACCGACATTGCGGTTCTACGCCTGTCCGTTCTGGATGGCATTTTTATTGCCTTCGATCGCATTCCTCTATACTCTAATGACACTAGACTCTGCTTTCCGCCACTGGCGCGGCAAAGGTGGCGCATGGAAAGGGAGAACTTACCGCTCGATCGAATCTTGAGAAAACTATTAACTACATCTTATGCAAGTCAGCATCATCATGGGAAGCGATTCCGATTTACCGACAATGCAAGCCGCGATCGAAATTTGCGAACAATTTGGCGTTAGTTGTGAAGTGGCAATTATTTCAGCGCATCGCACCCCAGAACGGATGGTGGAGTTTGCCAAACACGCTCATGAACGGGGTATTCGGGTAATTATTGCAGGGGCAGGTGGAGCGGCGCATTTACCTGGGATGGTGGCGGCGCTCTCTCCATTACCAGTGATCGGCGTACCTGTGTCAACAAAGCAGCTCAATGGCGTGGACTCGCTCTATTCGATCGTGCAGATGCCCAGAGGGATTCCTGTTGCCACCGTAGCGATCGGGAATGCTGAGAATGCTGGCTTGCTGGCAATTCAGATCTTGGCGACCCACGATCCACAGTTAATGATAAAAGTCCAAGAATATCGCAAATCCCTATCTGAGTCAGTTTTAGCCAAGCAAAGCCAATTGGAAGCAGTCGGGTATAAAAAATATTTAGAGGATATAAAAAAGCAGGGGCAACCGTGAAGCTGCCCCTGCTTTAAGTATTTAGTTGGGGACAGGCTACATCATGCCGCCCATGCCGCCCATACCACCCATGCCACCCATACCGCCCATGCCACCCATATCAGGTGCGGCGGATTTTTTCTCAGGCTTTTCGACCACCAGAGCTTCGGTGGTCAGAACCATACCCGCAACTGATGCGGCATTCTGTAAGGCAGAACGTGTGACCTTAGCGGGGTCGATAATGCCACTGGCAATCATATCGACATATTCAGACTTGAGTGCATCAAAGCCCATATTAAAGCTGAGTTCCTTCACCTTTTCGACGATCACAGTGCCTTCTAAACCAGCATTGTCACCAATCTGACGCAGAGGAGCTTCGAGTGCTTTAGCCACAATGTCCGCACCGATTGCTTCTTCGCTATCTAGGCTGGAACGAAACTCAGCGATGTGCTTGATCAAGTGGATCATGGTCGCACCACCACCAGGCACGATTCCTTCTTCCACAGCAGCGCGGGTAGCATTGAGCGCATCTTCGATCCGCAGTTTGCGATCCTTGAGTTCGGTTTCAGTTGCAGCACCGACTTTGATCACAGCTACGCCGCCAGACAGTTTTGCCAGACGTTCTTGTAACTTTTCTTTGTCATATTCAGAATCAGTGGCATCGAGTTCCTTGCGGATTTGAGCCACACGCTTCTCGACATCAGACTTGGTTTCGTTACCAGCAATGATCGTGATTTTGTCTTTGGTGATTGTGATTTTACGCGCAGTCCCAAGTTGTTCGAGCGTTGCTGCTTCTAGGTTCAAGCCAATGTCTTCGGAGATCACTTGCCCGCCAGTCAGAACGGCTACGTCTTGCAACATCGCTTTACGTCGATCGCCAAATCCAGGTGCTTTGATTGCGGCAATGTTGAGTGAACCTCTGAGCTTGTTGACCACCAGAGTTGCTAGGGCTTCGCCTTCGACATCTTCAGCGATCAGTACTAGAGGAGAACCCGATCGAGCGGCTTTCTCCAGAATTGGAATCAAGTCTTGGATGATCGTGATTTTCTTGTCGGTGATCAGGATTTTGGCATTCTCAAATTCTGCGATCATGCGCTCGGTGTCGGTGACAAAGTAAGGCGAAATGTAGCCTCGATCGAACTGCATCCCTTCTACAACTTCGAGTTCGGTCGTGAGTGATTTCGATTCTTCGACTGTGATCACGCCATCTTTACCGACTTTATCCATCGCGTTGGCAACCATAGCACCAACTTCGTCATCGTTACCAGCCGAAATTGTCGCGACTTGAGCGATCGCATCGCCAGTTACAGGCTTAGCGTAGGAAGCGATCTTTTCGACCAGGTTGATTACGGTCTTTTCGATTCCACGACGCAAGCTGATTGGGTTAGCACCTGCGGCAACGTTACGTAAACCTTCGCGGATTAGAGCTTGAGCCAGAACGGTAGCACTGGTTGTACCATCGCCTGCGACATCATTGGTACGAGAGGCAACTTCACGGATCAGTTGAGCGCCTGTGTTTTCAAGTGGATCTTCGAGTTCGATTTCTTTGGCGATCGTCACACCGTCATTCACGATTTGGGGTGCGCCATACTTTTTCTCAAGTACGACATTCCGACCCTTGGGACCGAGGGTAACGCGCACGGCATCAGCCAGAGCATTAACACCACGCTCTAGAGCCCGTCTGGATTCTTCGTCAAATACAACTATCTTTGCCATGATTTTTAGTTAGTTATTAGGAGTTAAGGTTTTTATGCCAGATCTAGGAATGGCTACTTATGCCACGATCGCGAGAATGTCTTTTTCGGTAAGTAGCAAGTATTCTGTGCCGTCAATCTTGATTTCGGTGCCAGCATACTTGGAGTACATTACCTTGTCGCCTACAGTGACTTCGGACTTGACTCGATCGCCTTTGTCGTTACGAGCACCTGGTCCGACCGCAGCGATTTCGCCGACCTGAGACTTTTCCTTTGCGGTGTCAGGTAAAAAAATGCCACCTGCGGTTTTTTCTTCTTTTTCGACGATTTTGACTAAAACTCGATCGCCGAGAGGTTGCAGTTTGCTACCTTGCAGTGTTAATGATGCCACGGTTAAAAATCTCCCTGTTTATCGTGCTGATAAATATGGCAGGCCTATTCGGATTTCCGATTTAGCACTCTACCTATACCGAGTGCTAATATACTGCAAATTTGGGTGCGAGGTTAGCATGTTACTAGATCGGCTTACCGTACTTAAGGCTCAAAAATGTGTTCAAGAATTCTGACTAAAATTCGTAAAAGATCGTCCAAGTCAGCAGGAACACGGTAGAGATCGAGGTCTTGAGTGACTTGACGAGAGTTACGATCGAACTGTCCAAACTGCCAGATATTTCCAGTCGAGATCGCACCTTGCAAAATTGCTTGGTCAGAATCTAGCCATTGATCGAGTGCAATCAGTTCGATCGCAAGCTGGACAAAACCACGTTCGAGGTCTTCATTTTTAGCTTCAATCATCAGAAACGTCTGCTGATTTTGGAGCAGGTAGTCGAGATAACCTTTGAGTTGTTAGGGAGGTCATTAGTGTATCTCCTAGTTGAGACATGATTAGAATATTGTGACACGCTGCTCTCAATCTTTACAGTATTCCTGCAAATCAAGCCCAAGAACTAGTTCAGCTCGATCCAGATGTGAAAATGATCGCATCGATTTGAGCTTGCATATATCGCTCGATCGACACCTGTTGTTCGATCGACGCTGTTTCCATGTATACACGCATCAGTGGTTCCGTGCCAGACGGACGCAGCAATACCCAAGATCCACCTTCGAGATAAAGCTTAATCCCATCTTTACGACCGACTTTTTCGACTGATAGAGAGCCGATCGACGCTGGAGGAGTATGACTAAAAGCGTGAATGAGCGCGGCTTTTTGAGCATTAGTCAAATTCAGATCGAGGCGGTGATTGAAAGTCGGCCCACCTGCTTCGTCGATCGATTCATGCGCAATCTGGGAAAGTGGTTTCTGTTCATAGGCGATCGCTTCTGCCACCAATAGCCCAGCGAGGATGCCGTCTTTTTCAGGAATATGTCCTGCAACGCTAAGTCCACCTGATTCTTCGCCACCAATCAGCACATTTGTCTGCCGCATGATCGCACCAATGTATTTAAAACCAACTGGTGTTTCATAGATTTCCAGCCCGTATTTTAGGGCAAGCCGATCTAACAAGTGCGTCGTTGCCACAGTGCGGACGATCGACCCCGTTTTACCTTTATTTTTCACCAGATGCCTGACCAGAATCATCAGCACTGTATTGGGTGTGAGGATATTGCCCAGTTCATCAACAATGCCAACTCGATCGCCATCGCCATCGGTGGCTAATCCCAAATCAGCCCGATCGACTGTAACGGCTGCAACTAAATGCTTAAGTCGATCGCCTTTCGGATCGGGCATCCCACCGCCAAACATGACATCACGATAATCATGGAGGGATTCTGTGTCACAGCCGCAGTGCTGCAAAGCCAGATCGACATAGCCTCTGGAAGTGGAGTACAGCGCGTCGAATTTAACCTTGAGTTTGGCAGCCCTAATTCGATCGAGATCGATCAACTTGTAAATCGAGTTTAAATAATCTGGCTTGGGATCGAAAAAGGTAATGTTTCGGCGACTTCGATCTGTGACAGGATCTAGATCTGGCACAAGATCGTCTGCAATATAAGCTTCGATCGAATCCGTAATCTCAGGTGGTGCGGGGGCAGCATAGTCAGGAATATACTTAATTCCACAGTAAGCAGCAGGATTATGACTAGCCGTAAACATCAGCGCCCCAGCCGTATTTAGGCGTTTGGCAGCATGGGCAATCACTGGCGTTGGGCAATCATGATTCGCGATCTGCACAGTCCAACCCAGACTTGCCAGCACATCCGCCGCTGCTTGGGCAAATTGATCGGCAAGAAACCGCGTGTCATATCCAATCAGAACTGGTCGATTTCGATCGTAGGTTTGACTGAGATATTTGTCGATCGCCCGTGTCACCTTTCTGACATTGGCAAACGTAAAATCATCAGCGATCGTGCCACGCCAACCATCAGTGCCAAAGACGATCTGCTCTTGCTCCCCCATTGACACCTATGATTAATTTATGATGTGATTGAGGCATTAAAATCCTCTCGATCGTTATAGATCTTGAAGATCTTGCTCATACTGGTCAATTCAAATAACATCTGTACTTGTTCACTCAGGGAGCAAATTGACATATCACCATCAACCGTGCGAATCGACTTGAGGGCTGATACCAAAGCCCCTAAGCCAGAACTATCCATAAAGCTGACATCAGTAAGATCGATCAGCAAATATTTGGGTTTAGTCGCCGCAACCTCGGTGATTTCTCGTCTAAACTTGGTAGCGCTGGTAACATCTAGCCTTCCTAATGGTTGAATTACTCTAACTTCAGAATTCATGCGTGGTTTCCCCTAAAATTAATCTTAGTTACCTTCTTTATTGGTTTTATCACATGGTGATCGATCGAAACTCCTAGACTTAACAATAAGCCCAAAGTTACCAAATTTGCTAGATAACTGAACTACATATTGCTCGATAATAATCGATGGCTATCCGCTTAAACATCGCAAACCACACCGCTAATAATTCCATGCCAGACTTACCCGATCTCAACGCTGTAATCAAAGTCCTTGTCCCGATCTCAGATCCGAAGCTCGGTAAGAGTTTAGTTGAGTTAGATCTGATTCGAGATGTCACGATTAAACCATCTGGTGTAGTCAGTTTCACATTGCTCACAGATGCTGAACCTGCGGCAAGACAAACACTGATCGATCGATGCAAGGCGACAATCAAGACTTTGCCAGGCGTAACTGATGTTTGGGTAAAAGTGAGTGAAACTGCTGCACCTGTTCCACCTAAACCGTCAGGGGCTTCGACCGTATCGATCGAAGGCGTAAAACACATCATTGCGATCTCTAGTGGCAAGGGTGGCGTGGGTAAAACCTCGGTGGCGGTAAATGTTGCCGTGGCTTTGGCAGAAGCAGGCGCGAAGGTCGGCATTTTGGATGCAGATATTTATGGGCCAAATGTACCTGTGATGCTGGGCATGGATGCTTTTCGAGACATCAAGGTGACCAGAAATGCCAATGGTCTAGATATTGTCGAACCTGCGTTTAATCACGGTGTGAAGATGATTTCGATGGCTTTTTTGATCGACAAAGATCAGCCTGTAACTTGGCGGGGGCCGATGCTAAATAGCGCGATCAGGCAATTTTTATACCAAGCCAATTGGGGTGAATTGGATTACCTGATCGTCGATATGCCTCCTGGTACAGGTGATGCCCAACTTACGCTCACCCAATCTGTGCCTCTAGTTGGCGCGATTATCGTCACAACACCACAAACTGTCTCTCTGCTAGATGCGCGTAAAGGTTTACGCATGTTTCAACAGATGGGTGTGCCTGTTCTGGGGATTGTCGAAAATATGAGCTACTTCATCCCACCCGATATGCCTGATAAGCAATACGATATTTTTGGCTCAGGCGGCGGTGCAAAAACTGCGAAAGAACTAGATTTGCCTTTGCTGGGTTGTGTGCCATTGGAAATTAGTTTGCGTGAAGGTGGCGATCGAGGGATTCCGATCGTTTTAGGACATCCCGAATCGGCATCGGCGGTGGCTTTACGTTCGATCGCTCAGTCGATCGCTGACAAGGTTGCTGAATTAGCGTAAATCGATCGAAGATATTAATCGATTGCTGTATTCAGATAGAACTCGATCGATATCTTCAATTTGGATCGGCTTGGTCAGGAAATCATTCATCCCTGCTGCGAGGCAAGCTTGGCGATCATCAGACAAAGCATTTGCTGTCACCGCTACAATCCAAGGCTGTGACTCTAGTTCTTCACGAATAATCTTAGTAGCTGCGATCCCATCCATTTCGGGCATTTGCATATCCATTAAAATCAGATCGTAAGGCTTAAGTCTTAAGAGATCCAATACTTCTCTGCCATTGTTGGCAACATCAGCAGCATAGCCCAGCTTTTTGAGAAAAAAGAGCGCGAGTTTTTGATTGACAAAGTCATCTTCGGCTAACAGAATTCTTAATGGGGATACTTCTGTGAGTTCTGGTGGTGTAACCGTCTCTTCTACTTGAGGATCTCGATCGACATTAGTTGGAGCTTCCTCACTAATTGAGATAACTTTCGCGATCAAAGTGAAGTAAAATATTGAGCCTCGATCTAAACCTTCAGACATCACCTCCCAATCTAAAGGAGGACTACCGCCAATATAACCACGACTCTCAACCCAGATTGTGCCGCCCATTAGCTCAGTCAACCGTTTGCAAATTGCTAAACCTAAACCAGTGCCACCATATTTACGACTGATCGAGGCATCAGCTTGGGTGAATGCTTGAAAGAGTCGATCGAGATTAGATCGATCGATTCCTATGCCTGTATCTTTAATCGCAAATTGTAAGCGGCATTTAACTGTTCGATCGACTAATTGCTGAGAGCTACTAACTGAGATTGAAACGCCACCTTGTTGAGTAAATTTAATCGCATTTCCGACTAAGTTGATCAAAATTTGGCGCAATCGAGAGCTATCTCCCAGCAGCCCAGCAGGCAGATCGGGAGAGATCGAATACTGAAGGCTGATATCTTTATCGAGGGCTTGTTTACGCAGAAGACTAAATACTGAGTCCATCACATCTTCGAGTACAAATGCCCGTTCTTCTAAATTCAACATCCCCGATTCAATTTTAGAGAAATCAAGGATGTCGTTAATAATTGTGAGAAGAGCCGAACCACTATCTCGAATCGTCTGCACGTATTCTTGCTGTTCGAGATCGAGCTTTGTAGTTGAGAGTAACTGTGCCATGCCGAGTACGCCGTTCATTGGTGTGCGGATTTCGTGACTCATGTTCGCCAGAAACTCACTTTTTGCTTTTGCGGCTGATTCTGCTGCTTCTTTGGCTTGAGCTAGAGCGATCTCTGCTAGTTTTTGATCGGTAATATCGATATAGGCGATCACCACCCCATACTGCTCTAAAGGAATAGGTGCGGCACTAACGTTAAGCCATCGGAGGCCTCTCTGAAGATGGATATATCCCATTTCGACATTCTGAATAAAGCGGTTTTCTCGCAATGCTAACACGCTAGGATATTCATCAGCAGGCATAGACGACCCATCAGGACGAACAATCTGCCAGTTGGGAGCATAGTAGCTACGATCGGTCAGAACTTGCGCCGAAATACCTAGGATCTGCTCAGAAGCAGGATTACTTTCAATTATTTTGCCTTCAGGATCGGTAATCGAAATCCCAATCGGCAGAATTTGAAATAGAGTTTGATACTTCTCTTGCGAATCCTTGAGTTCATCTGTTGCTCGATCAAAATATTGACATAGTTGAGCGGACATCAAGTTAAATGATTTTGATAGTACTTTGAGTTCGGTAATTTTGGAGTCTTCAGGTAAAAGCTCTTGCCACATACCTGCTGCCATCGCTTTACTAGCTCGACTCAGTCGTAAAATCGGAGTCGCAACCCAACGTGCGGTTAACAGACCAATCCCAATGGCGATCGAGAGTGTGATCCCGCACAAAATAATCGTTAAATTATTGTTTGCCTGAATTTCTGCCGTAAAGTCAGACTCTGGAATCACAATAATTGTGAGCCATTTCAAATTCTGTTTGTTCTGTAATGGTACAACCTCGGCAAAGTATCGCTGTCCACTGATTTCAAAGCTAACCTGCTGTCGAGTTTGGATTCGATCAAGATTCCCAAAGCGATCGGTTAAGTATTGAGTTGTTTTTCGAGTGAGCAGATTCGGACTATCTAACGCATTCAGCCTTCGCATCGCTGGGTCAAGATTTTTACGATCGTTGTTTGGGGTTGGTGGAGCCAGTAGACCTTGCCGAAAAAGAGTTTCTCCTGATGAAGTTCCAATTAATAAACCATTCCGCTCGATCACAAAAGCTTGTCCAGTTTTCCCAATCTTTAAACTCTTGAGATAATCACCCAATCGTACTAAAGATACGGTGGAACCTAAAACCCCCTGAAAAACATTATTGCGATCGTAGAACGGCAAAAAATTAGCAGCAACAAGGCTGAGGTTATTTGCATCTACTCTCGAAACTACTAATCGCCAAACCGATCGCCCCGCTTTTTTCGCCTCCTGATACCAAGGGTTCTCTGGCGGGTCGTTGTGAGGATCGTAAGTGCTTGAACGTCTAACTAATTTAATCCGATTGCCATTGCTGTCAGCGAGGTAATTATCCCAATTATAATTAGTTGACTTATCTCTTAATCGAATCACATGAGAGCCATCATCTCGCTTTTCGATAATTACAATCTCTTTTTGCTCATTGGTGATCGCGACTCCAGTTACCCCGTCAAAAATTTGAGATTGTTGCCAGAAATAACGCTCTACCGTTGGTATATCCCGCCAGTTGAGGATACCAAGCTTAATTGCGGCGGCATTATTTCTAGTAATTTCTGCAGGGACATGAAGGTAATGATCTAAATTTTGGTCGATTCGATCGCCAACCTCTGCCATCAAAGGCTTCACCATATTTTTCACTGCTGTTTGCCCAGTGCGATAGGAGAGATAGCCAACTAGACCAACTGCTCCGACAATTTGCAACACAAATGGCACAATTAGTACCCACCGTAGGGAGATATTGTGTAAAGAAAAGCTTTTAGGTAAGCGGGGCATTTTTTGTCGGTTGAGCAGTTAATGGCAGTATAACTATAAACTATCGTATTACTTACTCCTAATTCTGTTTCATCGATCGCCATTTGCTCATAATCGATAAATTCACCCATTTAAATGGATAGTAGAGT
>Ga0163149_10008271_pt1 | contig 10314 bp, 8 predicted proteins | sample OliLakLV19MP5G1_FD_148604 | JGI IMG/M metagenome (GOLD analysis project Ga0163149, IMG submission 148604) | Freshwater microbial mat bacterial communities from Lake Vanda, McMurdo Dry Valleys, Antarctica - Oligotrophic Lake LV.19.MP5.G1 | ecosystem: Environmental > Aquatic > Freshwater > Lake >...
GTATTGAATATTTCTTCCTCAATTAAAGACAGTTCTGTGTTTTTTCAGACAGCCGGCGTCGCAAATGTTTCACTTTCCAATAATGCAACCGGAGTTCAGGCAGCAGGTGTGTTAAATCTGGCAAATGATATTAAAGGCGGACAAATAGGATTAGTGAATGTTGCAAAAACTGTCACAGGTTTTCAGATCGGTTTGGTAAATATTGCAGATACTATTGATGGAGTTTCTATTGGTTTATTAAGTTTTAGCCGCAATGGAATATTTGATGTTGATGTTTTTACAAGTGATTTATTTCAAACGAATATTGGATTAAGAGTTGGAAGTAAATATATCTACAATATTTTCGCCTTTGGTGTATCTCCTTTTTCTGATACGCTTCGATATGGATTTGGATTGGGTATTGGAGGACATATTCCTGCATATAAAAATATTTCAGTTGATATTGACGCAATGGCATGGAATACTTTTGAAGATAAATTTGATTTTAATTATAATCAATTTCACATGCTCAATCAATTGCGGATTACACCTTCCTATACTTTTGCGAACAATAAAATATCGGTCTATGCAGGACCGGCAATTAATGTGGAAGTTTATGAAAACGGTGTTGACCCTCTCAAGGAAAATACCTTTCGGGAATTTAGCAGAAATGGGTTTACTACTGCTTTATCACTTGGTTATGTAATTGGTGTGCGATTTTTTTAACTGGAATGGCATTTTCATTTTCGATAACTATTTTAACTGACTTTAAATATTGTTTGTGTAACTTTCACCCTTAGTATATTTATCGTTGAAATAGAAATTAATATAAAAATGAAAAGAATACAAGTACTCCTCATCGTAATTTTAATTTCCGGAATTGTAAATGCACAATCCGGCGAACAAATATTTACATCCTCAGGGCTTTTTACCGTTCCTACTGACGTTACCTCTATTACTATTGAAGTAGTTGGTGCCGGCGGTAATGGTGGTTTTAATGGAACAGGTGGCGGTGGAGGTGGTGGATATGCAAAAGGGATATATGCAGTAGCGCCATTTGATGCAATAACAATAAACATAGGATATGTTGGAGCAGGAGCTGTAGCCGGAACAACCACTGCAGAAGGATTTTTATCTGCTTCAGGCGGCGAAAATGGTGTTTCTGTACCAAATCCTGAAATTGGTGGCGGTGGAGCAGCAGGTGTTGGAACCGGTGGGAATATCAGTAATTATTCGGGTGGAAACGGTGGTGGAGGATTTTATACTTACTTCGGCGGCGGGGGTGGCGGTTCTGCAGGTCCATTAGGAGATGGTGGTGTGGGAGGAAATACGATTGCGTGGACAGGAATTTGTTTAACTCCCGGTGGAGCCGGTGGTATAAGCGGTGGTTCTCCCGGTGGCAATGGAGGAAAAGGTGCCGGATTTACTGACGCTTTTTGTAATGTTTCGGATCCCTCTGCATTTGGAGCAAATTATGGAGGTGCCGGTGGTGGCGGAAATGGCAATGGTGGTGGTCCCGGTTTCGGTGCTCCGGGTTATTGCAAAATTACCTGGTGTTCTGTTGATGTAACTACCGTAACCAACATGGAAAATGGTATTTCAGCAAACGCAACAGATGTAACTTACCAATGGATTGATTGTGATAACGGAAATGCAATAATTGACGGAGAAACTTCCCAAACTTTTACCGCAACGGTAACGGGTTCGTATGCCGTAATTATTTCTGATGGAATTTGCAGCGATACTTCCGAATGTGTTATGTTAACGGTAGTTATTATTGATGGCATAAATGATTTGAATGATAATTCCATTATTGTTTCTCCAAATCCTTTCACTTCTTATCTACAAATTGAAAATGGAAATATAAATGATAATTACAGTTTAATTAATGCTAAAGGTCAGATCATTTGGACAGGAAAAAACATTGAAAAACAGTATTTTTCCGATGTAAAAAGTGGAATGTATTTACTAAAAATTGAAAATAAAGACAGAACGCAAATTGTGCAATTGGTAAAGTAATTTATTCAAAAATTAATTACATTTTAAAGGGTAGTTCACATATTGTGTACTGCCCTTTTGAAATTTCAATATTGTATTTATTGGAATAGAACATCATGGTTAGCCAAATTCAGGTTAATTTTATAATAAAAGGAAATTATACTGCAGCACATTTTCCCTTCCCGCAACCTTCCCGCTCTTCCCGTATTCCCGGCCCCAAACACAACCTACAGAACTATTTATCTACAATTCTCTCGGACTAATAATTTATTCCCAACAATTAAATGCCTCCAATGGAAATATTAATGAAATAATAAACCTCAAATATATTTCGCCAGGTATTTATTTTGTGCGATTGTTTTCCGGGGAAGATTATTCAGAACAAAAATTAATAATTGAATAAAATAATTTCTTGTTAGAAATATATTTTACGATTTCCATAAAATAAAAAAAGCCACACAAAAAATATTTTGCATGGCTTTAATTTTTTTATTTAATATTATGCTTCCGTTAATTCCTCTTTATGACTGCTCATTAATTGCTGTTGCAATTCAAAAGGCACAGGAGCATATTCGGCAAATTTACGTGTGAATTTTCCTCTTCCCTGTGTTAATGATCGAAGGGTAGAGGAGTAATCATATAATTCGGTTAATGGAACACGAGCGATTACTTTTTGGTAATGTCCGTCGCTATCCATACCGATTACAATTCCTCTTCGTGTTTGCAGATCACCGATCACTTCACCCATATAATCGCCCGGCACTAATACTTCCAGATCATAAATCGGTTCCAGTAATTTTGGGTCTGCTTCTCGGAATGCATTTCGGAATGCCATCATCCCCGCTAATTTAAATGCCATATCATTGCTGTCCACCGGATGCATTTTTCCATCATACACACTTACACGTACATCACGAACATAAGAACCGGTTAGTGGACCATTGGTCATTTTTTCCATCACCCCTTTTAATATCGAGGGTAAAAAACGTGCATCAATTGCGCCTCCAACAATACAATTATAAAATACTAATTTTCCTCCCCATTTAAGATCGTGTTCTTCTCTTCCGCGCACATTTACATCCTTAGGATCAGGCATTCCCTCATAATAAGGTTCAACTATCATATGCACCTCACCGAATTGTCCTGCGCCACCACTTTGTTTTTTGTGGCGATAATCGGACTTCACTGCTTTTTGAATTGTTTCTCTGTATGGAATTTTAGGTTTAACATAATCGAATTTAATTCCATATAAATGTTCAATTTTCCATTTAATTACCTGAAGATGTAATTCCCCTTGCGCATTTACCAAAGTTTGTTTCAATTCCATATTGTGATCAATGGTAACGGTTGGATCTTCTTCGTGAATATGGTGTAAGGCAAGACCCATTTTCTCTTCATCACCCTTGTTATGCACTTCAATTGCTGCCTGCACTTTTGGTTCCGGAAAATGGATCGGGGTAACTTCAACATCCTGTCCCTTTATTGCAAGTGTATTATTGGTATGCGTCTTTTTTAATTTAACGGTAGATCCAATATCTCCCGCCATTAAAGTATCTACATTCTCCCGTTTTTTACCTTGTAATACAAATAGCTGACTTATGCGTTCATTATTATTTGTATTTGTATTATTCAGATCCATCCCTGTACTTATTTTTCCGCTGCATACTTTAAAATAACTCATGTCGCCGAGATGAGGCTCACTCACGGTTTTAAAAATAAATACTACGGTTGGATTTGATGAATTACATGGAAGGTCTTTTCCATTTGTTAATTTTTCCGGTTGCATATGTGCGGCAGAGGGACAACATTTATCAATAAATCCCATCACCCTGCCACTTCCCATATTATGTTTTGCAGAAATACAGAAAACAGGAAATATTTCGTGATTGCGAATGGATAACATTAATCCTTTCACCATATCATCTTCCTCCAATGTGCCTTTATCAAAGAATTTTTCCATTAAACCTTCATCATTTTCGGCAATTGTCTCAATAAGGTCGTTGTGGAGTTTCATTGCCTTATCCATTTCCTCCGCCGGAATAGGTAATTTTTCCGGTTTTCCTCCTTCGGGTTTGAATTGATACATCACCATATTAAGTACATCAATAATCGCATTAAAATCGATGCCCTGATTATAAGGATATTGCACAACAGTTACCTTTTTGTTAAATCGTTCTTTAGCTTGCTCAATAGTATTGTCGAAATCAGATTTTTCCTCATCCACATGATTTACAATAAGTATCATCGGTTTTTTGAGATGATCGGCATATTCCCAGATAATTTCCGTTCCAACCTCTACGCCATGGGCAGCGTTGAGCATTAATAAACCGGTATCAGCAACTTTGAAGGCAGAAATAACTTCCCCGGTAAAGTCATCCATACCGGGAGTATCTATAATATTGATCTTGGTATCTTTCCATTCCACATGCATCACCGAACTGAATACACTATACCCTCGTTCGTGTTCCAATGCATTAAAGTCAGAAGTACTGTTTGTGTCGGCAACAGTCCCGCGGCGGTTGATAGCTCCGGCTTCAAACAACATGCATTCGGCAAGTGTTGTTTTACCGGAGCCGGAATGGCCCACCAGCACTACATTCTTGATGTTCTCGCTGTTATAAGTTTTCATCTTTTTCCTCCTTTGGTTTAGAGTTGCAATATAGGAAATGTTGATTAAACAAGGAAATAACAAGAATTATTTTTCGAATGATTTGGATCATGGGAAATCGTGAATCCTGGATTTTGATTTTGGTTGGATAATTGGTTCCTGGCCTTGGGGTGATCGTTAAATGGTCATTAGTCAGTAGTAAAATCATCCGGCTAACGAGAATCAAACTCATTACTCATAACTCATCTCTCATAGCCTGAATGTTCCTAAAAACTTCACTCAATCCTCATCACACACCGCTTCTCAAGTAGTAAGTTCCCCCTCACACCTCGATTCACGAATCTGTAATAATTTCACGAGTTTAAGATTTCCATCCACAATTAAATAACATTTCCAAAAATATATTCTCCCCCTTTCACTTATCCACAAGCACCAAAAACCCTGTTTAAAAGTTTGTGCCCGTTTCGTCGATTACGGATTTGTAAGAGTTTAACTTTACGCTTTAAATATTAAGGGGTAATGCTGGTAACTTATTTCGGACATTCATGCTTTCAGGTTAAAACAGGCGGTAAAACCATCCTTTTTGATCCCTATATTACAGATAATCCACTGGCTGCTGCAATTGATGCGTTATCGCTGAATCCGGATTATATTTTTATTTCGCATGCGCACAACGATCATATTGCAGATGTACTCAAAATTGCAAAAAGAAGTAATGCAATGGTTGTGGCAAATTGGGAAATCTATTTATGGGCGAAGCGGCAAGGACTTGAAAACCTGCATTCGATGAATATTGGGGGAAATTGGAATTTCGATTTCGGAAAGGTTAAAATGGTAAATGCCGCACATTCCAGTTCCTTTGCCGATGGAAGCTATGGTGGACATCCGGTGGGATATTATTTTGAATGCGAAGAGGGAAATTTTTATTATGCAGGGGATACGGCATTGCATTACGATATGAAATTGTTGGGAAAACATCTGGAAATTGATTTCGCATTTTTACCAATTGGAAATAATTATACAATGGGTGTGGAAGATGCATTAATCGCATCAAAATATATTAAGTGCGATAAAGTTATCGGAATGCATTACGATACAGAGGAGGATATAAAAATAGATCATGAAAAAGCAACCGCTATTTTCGGATATCAGGATAAAAAATTAATTCTGATGAAAATAGGAGAGGAAACAGATATTAAATAAATCAACATAATTAATAGTAGCCTAAACCGCAAATTACAAACATGGGAAAAATAATAGCAATAGCAAATCAGAAAGGTGGAGTTGGAAAAACTACATCTGCAATCAACCTCGCAGCAAGTCTGGCGGTACTTGAATTTAAAACTTTATTGGTTGATGCAGATCCGCAGGCAAATTCCACCTCTGGAGTTGGTTTCGATCCAAAAGAAAACCGTATCAACATTTACGATTGTCTGATGAACGACAAACAGGCGAAAGATGCTATTGTGGAAACCGAAACGCCAAATTTACATTTATTACCATCCCACCTCGACCTTGTTGGAGCAGAGATTGAATTGATAAATCACCCGAACAGAGAACGTATCTTAAAAACAATACTCGACGAAGTAAAAAACAATTACGATTATATTTTTATCGATTGTTCTCCTTCTCTGGGTTTGATTACTGTTAATGCACTTACTGCAGCCGATTCCGTTTTGGTACCTGTGCAGTGCGAATACTTTGCCCTCGAAGGTTTGGGTAAATTGCTGAATACAATAAAAATTGTTCAAAATCGTTTAAACAATCCGTTGCAGATAGAAGGTATTTTGTTGACTATGTACGATGCCAGGTTGCGTTTGAGTAATCAGATCGTGACTGAAGTTAAACGTCATTTTTCGGAAATGGTATTTGATGTGATCATACACAGAAATACAAAATTGGGAGAAGCGCCAAGTTTCGGCAAACCGGTTATTATGTACGATGCCGATAGCACAGGAGCAATTAATTATCTGAATCTTGCGAGAGAAATATTGCAAAATAACGGAGGAATTAATCCTACCCATGCAAACGAATTATTGAATATCAACCAAAATTGATTATATTTATAACAGATAACCAAACTTCAGGATTATCTGGAATTAGGTTCCTTCTCCTGAATAATTAGGAGTTTAACAATGAGTCAGAAAAAAAACGATCTCGGAAAAGGTATAAGAGCATTGCTCGAAGGTATGAATTCAGATGCCTCAGGCGAGTTCCTGCAAAAAAAGGCGGTGCAGGAAATGGCATCCACCAATACTATTCTGCTTGAAAATATTGAATTAAATCCCTTTCAGCCTCGTGCTGATTTTGATGAGAATGCTTTGCAGGAATTAAGTGCATCCATAAAAATTCACGGAGTAATTCAACCCATCACGGTAAGAAAGGTTGGAACAAATAAATTTCAGCTCATTTCGGGTGAACGTCGCGTTCGCGCTTCAAAACTCGCCGGACTTAAAGAAATTCCTGCTTTTGTACGTGCTACCAACGATCAGGAGATGCTGGAAATAGCATTGATTGAAAATATTCAGCGCGAAGACCTCAATGCCATTGAAGTTGCAATTCATTTCCGGAGATTATTGGATGAATGTAATTTAACGCATGAAGCATTGGCAGAACGCGTTGGAAAAAACAGAACAACGGTTACCAACTTTTTGCGTTTGTTAAAATTACCACCGGACCTGCAACGCGGATTAAAAGAGAAAAAAATGAGTATGGGTCACGCACGTGCATTACTTGCATTGGATGATCCTGCAGGGCAAATTGCGATATATATGGAGATACTCTCTAAAAATCTTTCTGTTCGCGATGTGGAAGAAATGGTGCGCAATTACAACAACAAAAAAGTTAACGTAAAACAAAAAACAGTAAATGTTTTACCTTACGAAATTAGAAAAGTTCAGGATACTTTAGCTTCGCGTTTGGCAACCCGGGTTCAAATTAAAAGAGATAAACAAGGCAAAGGAGAAATGGTGATCTCCTTTTTTTCGGATGACGATCTTTTCAGATTGAAGGAATTAATTGAAGATTAATTATAGCGCGTGAAACATGGACAATTTTTCTGCATCCTATTCCTACTGCTCACTAAACTAAGTTTTACTCAGGTAGATACATTTTCTGTTCCTGTTACAGATACTATTGAAATTGCAACCGAGACTATTGTTATTACAACCGATACTATTGTTGAAGAAATTATTGCGGATACAATTAAAAGCCCTTTTTATAAAAATTTATGGTCGCACGAACCACATTCGGTTGGAAAAGCTGCTTTGTATAGTGCAGTAGTTCCCGGACTGGGACAGGCTTACAACGGTAAATATTGGAAAATTCCAATTGTGTATGCAGGAATTGGAACCTCTGCCTATTTTGTGTATTACTGGAATAGTTTTTACAAAGAATTAAGGCAGGAATATATTTTTCGAACAGATGGAGATTCTACAACAAATGCTACAATCTATAATTATATCACGAGCGATGAAATTTTATTGCAATATGTAGATAATACCAAACGTTATAGCGATCTGTTAGTGGTGGTAACGTCGGTGGTATATATTTTAAATATTGTGGATGCTGTGGTGGATGCGCATTTATATGATTTTAATGTGAGCGACGATCTGAGTTTACATGTGCAACCTTACATTTTACCGAAGGGTTACCTTACACAAAATGATTTTAATACTTTTGGCTTAAATCTAAAACTCAGTCTAAAATGAAAATTGTTTTGTTGGGATATGGTAAAATGGGAAAAGCCATCGAGGAAATAGTGAAATCTCAGCAAAATTTGGACATTGTCCTAATTGTTGATAAGGATAATGAACAAGATCTAACCAAAGAAAATCTACAAAAGGCAGATGTGGTTATTGAATTTACAACACCACAAACTGCAGTGCAGAATATTTATAGTTGTATAGATGCCGGAATTCCGGTGGTGGCTGGTACAACAGGTTGGTATGATAATCTGGAAGCAGTTACGGAATATGTTTTGGCCAAAAACGGGAGCCTTATTCATGCAACAAATTTTAGTATTGGGGTAAATATATTTTTTGAAATAAATAAAATACTTGCTGAAATGATGTCTGGTCAGGAGCAATATGAAGTTGCCATTGAAGAAACACATCATACCCAAAAACTGGATGCACCGAGTGGAACTGCCATCACGCTTGCAGAAAGGATCTTAAATAAATTAAAAAATAAAAATAGTTGGGTAAATAATAAAAGTTCCGTGAAGGAAGAACTGGAAATAATTTCGCATCGGGTTGAAAATGTTCCGGGAACGCATGAAGTAATTTACAACTCAGAAGCAGATGAGATCAAATTAATACACACAGCAAAATCGCGCAAGGGTTTTGCCGATGGAGCATTGCTTGCAGCAAAATGGATACAGGATAAAAAAGGCATTTTTACGATGAAGGATGTGCTTGGAATCTGAATTTTCCATTTTTTTACCAATAAATTTCGCATGAAAAAAATATTTTTTTATATATTAATTGCTATTTCAGGATTTCCTGTATTCGCGCAATTAAAGATCGATTCCATTGGATTAAGCCGACTCAACGGTGGATTAAAAGCATTATCGCTCGACAATGATCTTGTTCATGCAAGTTGGGGATTTTGTTTGTTGGATCCCAAAACCGGAAAGATTATTTCAGAATATTGGATCCCAAAACCGGAAAGATTATTTCAGAATATGATTCTGAAAAAAGTTTAATGCCTGCTTCCAGTATGAAGGTGGTTACTACCATTTCTACTTTAAATATGGTTGGGGAAAAATATAGATATAAAACGTTGATCGAATACGACGGAACAATTTCCAAGGACAGTATTTTAACCGGTAATTTATATGTACGTGGTTCAGGAGATCCTACGCTGGGAAACGACAGGTTGGATTCCACCTTGCGTTTCGATTCTTTATTTTCTGTTTGGGCAATTACTATAAAAAATAAAGGCATTAAAGAAATAACAGGAAATATAATTGCAGATGCAAGTGCATTTGAAGATTATGCAACACCGGGAAGTTGGAACTGGGATGATATAGGACAATATTACGGTGCAGGTACTTATGGATTAAATGTGTTTGAAAATTCTTATACCTTATATTATTCTTCCACAAAAACAACATCAAAAGTGGATAGTATTTTTCCTGAAATAGAAGGTTTAACAATCTGGAATGATGTGAAGGTGGGTGGGAGTGGAGATGAGGCATTTATTTATGGTGCACCTGATAATTATTATCGTTATGTAGTAGGAACCATACCTGCTAATAGAAAAGCGTATACTGTTGATGGATCCATGCCTGATCCTCCTTTATTTTTAGCATTGGAATTAAAAAAAGCTTTGTCAAATTATGGTGTAAAAGTAAATAAACAAGCCACCACCGTTTATGCCATGAAAAGAGAAAAACAGGAAGTAAATACCGTTCGGAAATTATTATTTCAGTATACCTCGCCACCATTAAGTGAAGTTATTTATCACACCAATCAGAAGAGCAATAATTTATATGCCGAAACATTATTAAAAACAACAGGAAAGGTAATTTTAAATGATGGAAGTACCGCATCGGGAATAAAAGCAGTAGAAAATTACTGGACCGGAAAAGGAATAAACCTTATAGGATTTAATATGGAAGATGGAAGCGGATTATCGCGATTAAATGTGATAACTCCCGAGCAAATGTGTAAAATGCTGCATTACGAATTAAATCAACCCGAGTTTTCTGTATTTAAAAAATCGCT
>Ga0163149_10008273_pt1 | contig 10313 bp, 6 predicted proteins | sample OliLakLV19MP5G1_FD_148604 | JGI IMG/M metagenome (GOLD analysis project Ga0163149, IMG submission 148604) | Freshwater microbial mat bacterial communities from Lake Vanda, McMurdo Dry Valleys, Antarctica - Oligotrophic Lake LV.19.MP5.G1 | ecosystem: Environmental > Aquatic > Freshwater > Lake >...
TTTTTGCACTGGCATGTTTCAACATGGTTTTGAATGAGACATTTCCGGCTCCCTGCTGAACTTGACAAATCACCTAGCATGCACTGTTTTTGCACAGTGAGGGCCTGCCAAAAAATTCCAGAAGCACCCCCTTCACAAATCCCTTCGTTCAAGTCGTTCGAAAATCGAAGGGATGGCATTTTTGTTTTCAGTCAGTGGCAACATCTGATGACAGGTTTTGGCAACTGTCACGCAGCAGGAGGCCACACCTTTGAGCCACTTTCAAAGGCTGTTGAAACTGTCAACAATTGCTGAAATCAACAAAGACGCGCTGCCAGCTTGACAGTGGAGCTTCACAATGTCAACACACCTGGCCAAAGACACAACATTGGGAACACATGTGTTTTGGTGTGTCAGAATCCCAACAGGATGTCACAACAACTTTGGCAGGCAACCACATGACATGGTGGCATTTCAGTTCATTGTCCAAAACCGTGAAAAGGGGATGCACCTCAAATGTCAAAAGAAAGGCAGTTCCAGTTGCGCCTCACAAAACACTGAACTCCAGTGCGGACATGATCCTCTCCAGCTGTTGCTGTTCTTTTTTGCTTCATCAGAAACAAATGTCAAATTTTAACTTCTTTGACGTGGTTCTGGTTGAAGAATCAAATTTGTGTTCTCCAACACAGTGGTGGTTGAAGAGTCTGGCTTAGAAACCAGTCCAGTGTGGAATTCAACCCGCATGGAGATCAGCTTGGCATGGAAATCAACCCAGTGTGGAGTTCAGCCTGGCCTGTGCCTTTTTTCTGTTGACATGGTTTCCAGTGCCATTTGACATGTGTTTTCAAATGTCTTTTCCAATTGAAAAAAACAATTTGATCATTGAACATCTGTCAGACACATCTGACTCCTTCAGCAAGACAACTTGCCTATGAGCTGCTATCAATCCAGCTAGCATGGCACAATGTGTTAGCATGGTGCTTCTTCATGCTAACAAAAACGAACACACATTGTTTTCAAAATGATCCATGTTCACTTCCACACTGCTTGGATATAAAGTCGCACACTGGCTCACTCGTAATGGAGTCTGTCCCTCGCCAGGATATCCTCGTCATCGATGTCATTGTCTATCCACACGGTTGCACGACCCCGCCCGTGAACAGCGCTTGGGTAGAATGAAATCAATCGACAACATCAACAACCAAACCACGCACCGCACCGCCATTTTTATTTCGGCCAAGTCTACGATTTAAAAGCTACAGCTATATAGCTCCAATACTACCGCAGCGCTCCTTTATATTGTTGCCATCTGTCTCGCTCACACACACTGCGTCTTCCAATCAACACGGTAGCTAGGACTCGCTACAAGTACAGTACAGTACTGCATGACTCCCGCATTTTGACGAAACTAATTGACTAAAAAATGGAGGTCGCTGAAATGATCCATGACATTATGGATTTGGACAGCGATGACGATGACGATGTTGCAGGGGCACGTTCTTCCAATCAACGAAAAGGAGGCGCATCCGGCAGTAGTGGCGACAGCAATAATAACGCGGTCGCCATGGACAGTCAACCACCCCCACAAGCCTCTACCACTACCACCACGACAAACGGTCAAACCGTCTTGGATTGCTATCCCTACAGTTTTTCTCCTCTCCTCCTCTTTTGTCCCGACAACTACTTTGACAAGGGCCATTCCAATTACAATGCGGTCGAGTCCTTTTTTCATCACTTGCTTCCTCCGGAAATGGGCAGTGCGTCCGGTCACAAAGTCTTGTTTGAACGCAAAAACATGACCTACGAACAATTGTGGGATTACATTGTCCGAGAACAAATGTTGGTGACCTGCTGCATTGACGACCACTTTACCGCCTTTCAAATCTTGCATCAAGGCAACAATCCCCACAAACCCTGTCTCATTTATTACGATCCCATGAATTCCAATATTCAATTGGTCACCGAGAGTGATAGCGTCCGGAAATTGGCTCTTTTCTTTTTACTCAAATGCAATTATGGGGATTCCCAACACGTTCAAGACAACAAGGGCTATTACGTTGGAAATTCCATGGATTTGGCGTCACTGACTCCCTCGGTGCGACGCTTGCGACAAGAAATATATCGATTGTGGAACCAAATTCATCAAATTCGGGGTGTCCACGCGCTCCGGATCAAAATGACCAAGGTCCCGCTCGTCTTGCAACAGTATTTGCTCATTAATGATGCGCGGCATTACAACTTAATGTCGACGCAACAAACGGGCAATACCTGCTACTTTCAAGTCTTTTTGTACGTATATATTTATATTATGGCTTTTTGGTTGTTGTTGTTGTGTGCCGTGTGTTGGAAGCTTGTTTTGATCTGACAACGATTTTTCTTCTTCCAATTCTACACTTTATTTATTTATTTTTACAGATTTGCTGTTCTTTGCATTGTGGGAGGAGTACGTCTGGAAGGACGCAACAATCCTCGAATCATCTTGGAACACGAAGATGCTCTCAAACAAACCACCATTGCCATGAGTCGATTTTTGCTAGAGTTTTTTGTCGTCGAAAGTCGGAAGAGCAATGGAGACACTAACTCAGACTCAGCCACAACCGCCACCATGCTACGACCGCTGACCAACAGCAACTTTTTGTTGGATTTTTATCGATACACGCAAGCGCCCTACTACCGAACCTTTGTGGAGTACCTCGAACAACAATCCACAGCCAAGGTAGCCTCCAGCAACTACGAGGCACAGTATCATCGCATCTTGCGATACTACACTCAAACAAAGTGCTTGCACACGTACTCTCGATTGACGTCGGAAGGGCCCATGTCGTCCACACTCAATACCAAGTCCTTGCAATTGGTCACGTCGGCCGACTTGGAAGCGGTGCAGAAATTGGGAAGTGCCGATTATTACAAGTACCGGGCTGCCAATCTCATGTTTGGATTCAATGCGGGAATTATTTCGAACGTGGAATCCTTTGCTCAATTCAATGCCTGGCGCAAAAATCAACTCTTGCGATACGTGTCGCTCAATGCCACCGCCACAACGCCAGCCTCTGACGACAAGGAACCACAGCCACAACAACAACCAATCAAATCGATACGGCCGTACGTGAATCGGATCGTCCAGGCCCTAGCATCCGCCAAAAGCACTACCAAATGCCGTGATTACTACTTTATGCCACAATTCGAAGTCGGTCAACAGGATTTGATTGATTTGCATTACTATTGCTACTTGATCGATCTCGTTGCCATGGATATTGCCCAAGACGCCGGTTTGCAGGCGCGCGTGGTCAATGCCAATCATGTCTTGATCCAAGACACGTACTTTTCCACCAACAAGCATTACGACTACGAAAAAATACTCCCCCACCAAGAAGTGATGCGATCCAAAAAGATTTTAAAGCATTTTCTCAAGGACTTTTTGAGCATTGATTATTTGGAGACCTACGTCGGAATGGGATTTGCCGATATCAATTTGCGCGAAAAGGACATTAACAGTCTCACACAGACCGTCTTTTATACCACCGAGTTGGCCGCCCAACAATCCAATCGACGTTCGCACGAATTCGAAAAGGAATGCATCAATCAAATGGCGCGATCCAATTTGAACAAGTACAAGCGACGACTTCCGGAACAGGACAAGTCGGTCAAATACAAAATCAGCATCCGGATCGGACAAGGCTTTACCTATTCCAAGTACAATACGCTCATGCACTTTCTCAATGTCGTGGAGCAGTACTGGCGGAATCCCGATCTCAGCAATGTCATGATTTTTGGAAAAGATATTCGGGTGCTGCTGGTCATTTCCAGTCAAAAGATTTTCTTTGACGAGGCGCACACGACAGGCTTTTATCACTACGGTCCTATTTTGTACAATGAAATGCACGGCTTTCGTGGCACCAGTGCCAATATGGATCTTGCCGTGTCGCAATCGGTGGGTCACGCCACTCCGACCGTCAGCCAACGACTCTTTCGATCCAAGTGCACCGAAGTCGTCTTGGCGGATCGCGTCTTTGAATACAACCACGTTGCCATATTGCTCGAGACACTCTTTCAGCGGGCACGTGGTGTCCAACTCAAGAGCGACAATCAAGTGTTGAATCTGTGCTTGCTGTCGCTGATGCTCGATTTTGGATTGTACAACAAGTATTCCAAGCTTCTCAATCTGCCTTTTTTGAAGAGTCTCCAACACGAGCACACACAGGAACTCCAGGTCGAATGCGCCAATCTTATTTATGAATTTGATCGAAAGAATACCTCCCAGGCTGTCACTCGAAGCGCCGTGGAAGAACTCATCTTTGAAACGTCGTACAAGTTTCTGGTCAATAAGGATTTCTCGGTACGCTCCAAGGAATTCCAACTCATTCGAGCGCTCAACTCCGACCCCGACTACCAGTGCTATGTGTTGCTCGTCAAAATCTACATGTCGCTGTGTCAAATCAATCAGAGTGTGGAAGTGGATTATTACAAGGTGAATTGCGACGGGGATTTCCGTATCATTATCCCCCACAACTTTAGCAAGGCGACCAGCGAATATTTGATTGAAGTCACCAAGCGATACACATTTTCGGAGCGCAACCAAATGATGATCTACGACGAGCACCCCGTCTTTGACCTTCGTCCGCAGCAACCCGACATTCATCTCTACAAAGTCCGCTTGGATTCGTCATCCACCGTGCAATCCATGGTCAAGTACATTGAAATTTCCCATGCCTTCAAAGTGCTTGGCTCGGAGGAAAAGTATCTGGTATTTATCGCCGACAATGTGCTGGTCATTGACGTTTCATCGTCCAATTCCGAGACGACCATTTGTATCAACAAGGCGGCCGTTGAAATCGCCACGATGTATTTCAATCAAGCCATCTCCTTCATCCCGTGCTTTAAGTACGAGGAGAGCGAGGATGTCGTGCTCTTTACGTCCCGTCACATTGATTATCTGGTGGACAAGGGCGGCCAGTTTTGCTCGGACTACTACGGCATGAAGGACGAACTCATTCAATTTATCCACTCCGACGAAGTCTATGTGGATCTCAACGATGATCACGTCTTTAAGAATTTCAAATTGTCGGAATTGTTGACCGAGTCCAAGACGGTGCTCTACTTCCCCGACTATTTGTTACAGGTCCCTGATCGGCAGCATTTGATTAACTTGTTGGACATGGCCATACATTTGCGCAATGTGTCGTTCTTTGCCTTGGTATTGTTCTATTTGCAACGGACCTCTGTCAGTATTGGTTACGTTAGCCAAGAAAACGGTGTGAAGAAGATCACCGGTCCATGGAGGGAGGCCATCCTTTACGTCGCCAACCGATCTTCCAATGCTCACTACGACGTCATCTTTGAGAAGCAGTTCTTTGACCTGAACCAGCACAAGAAATTGCCCCTGGATCAGTTCATCGACGTGCTGTGCGACAATTTTACCAAATATCAACGATTCATCGATGGAGAGTATCAAATTGTTCCTCGGCCCAAGCAGAAAGCGTTCTTGAAGAAGATCATCTGTGCGGAAGAGTGCTTTCATTTCTCGGAAGTCGGATCGGGCAAGACAAAAGTGATTCTACCGCTTTTGTGCCAGCTGTTTCTTTCCAACAACGTCGAAGCACATCAACACCTTGCACGGGGTGGCGATACAAAGGACGTGCTGGTGATTTTGGTGCCGGAACATTTAGTCTCGGATGCGCGAACCCAGGTCTTCCGGTACTGCCTGAATTTGAACTTTCGAGAAAATTACAAAGTCTACGACGACATTTTCGTACTGCTCCACGACGATGTCAAACTAGCGTGGTCCAATACCAAGAAAATCTTTGTGACTTCCTTCAATCAGTTCAAGAAAGCGCTGACCTACGACAAAATCTGCGATAAAGTGCGGCCGCATCGACAAAAGATTCTTGTCATTGCCGACGAGGTGGACGATTTCCTTGGTAAGTTGATGCATGCTACTTCTAGATAGCGCACGCTTGCTATTTCTCTCTACACTCCACCTTACATATTACTGCCTCCCCTTTCGAAGACCGCGACAAACTTGTCTTCAATATTTGTTCCAACAAGAACTCCTCGTTCGACCGTCCAACTTTGGACCTCTTCTTTGAAACCAGCCGCGCAGCGTACAGTGGCGAGGAACCGCCGGATGCCATCATCGATGCTCCATCCAATCAAGAGTACTGGAAGCAGCTATTTCTGAAGTTCGGGGTCATCCACGCAGAGATTCAGGATGCCAGCAAGTCAATCAACAAAAGCTTTGGTACGTAGCTACCTTTGTTACTGTGTGGCGACCATTCATTCCAGTCATCGTATCACCGGGGTGTCTGTTATGTACCTTTACCCTCGACTTCTAATTTGCATTTTCTCTTCCGAACCTACAGGAATCTTCAACGAGTATACACTGCGCCACTGCTCCACGAACATCACACACGACATTGAAGGCTACAAATCTTTGATTGCTCGACCTTACGAGTCTGTCAATCGTGCAATGGCGGGATCATACTACAGTGACGTCGAACGAACGATTTATCTGACGTATGTTTGCCTCGTGGAGGATATCAGGAAGTACGACGAACTCTTTCAGAACGAGCGCAAGTACATTAGCTTTGAGTACTGGAATGATCACTTCTTGCACCATCTTGAGTATGACGATCTTGTCTATGGACACGAGAAACTCTCTGAAATTTACGAGAAGCACGACGAGACGCGGGACGGACTTATTCGTTTCCTCTACGAGATTATTTTGAGGAGAATGGAAATTCGCGATGAATCGCGTTCTGTCAACTCCATTGATATCGTCTTCAACTTTGACGCTATCGGTTTTACAGGGTATGTATAGGTGCTAAACGTTCCTTTGTCTATTGAGTTAAATGATTTTACGCTAACGTATTCTCTCCTTCGTTATTGCAGTACTCCTTTCCTGGACAACTATCCTACGTTCGACTACATCCGACGAGGGCGCCAGGACGATATTCCAGATATGATCGATAGGAGCTTTTACGCGTACACTAGTGATGCTCTACCCGACGAGGAGTTTCAGGAGCGCTTCTCTCGCTTCCAAGGACACAACAGTCATGTTCTCGTCAAGTACGTTGGGTCGGATTTCATCCGGGACTCCTTGAACGAGATGGAAACACTCGAGTCAATTTTCCATCGTGAGGAGCAGGAAAAAACAAGCACGGAGAGTGGGTTCAATACTGTCGTTGACCTGTGTGGTGTGTTTAAGCGGGTAAGTTCTGAAGAGGAGGCATCTTGTTGCGGTTTGCTGATTTTTCATTTTTATTATCTTTTTTTACTTTTTATCATGCCACCAATCTCCATTCCTGATGACTAACTTACATTGCATACTCTGTTCTTGCCTTCTTTGCAGTCGACCATTCATGATGTCCGCGACCTGATCAGACAAAAATTCGGGGCCGATCGCTTCCGCTATGTCTACCATATTGACCAAGCCGACAATAGTGACCGGGTACTTTATATGGACTCGGACAACGACGTCCTCTACGACGAAGAATTCTACAGATATCTCTGCAACGAGTACGGCAAAAATCTTCGAGATCGAGTTTTCTTTTTCGTTGACAACAGAAACGTTATTGGAAAGGGTACGTCTTGCCATTGCCAAATGGTTTATACTTCGTCAGATTTTCAGTCTTGCTTCTAATATCCTCCTTTCTGTCTTTCACAGACATCCCATTCCAGCTGGTCTATCATCGCCAGTTTGGTCAGCCGCTTCTCACTAAAGCTGTTGTCCTTGCTCACGACGTGGATGACTTCAGCAAGATCTGGCAAGCAATGGGCCGTTCTCGAACCATGAACGATACAGGTACGCCTACCCTTTTCTATATTTTCCTGTTGCTGCAGTGCATAAATCTCACCGATATCGTCCTTCCGCCTTTCTGTACACAATAGTCTTCAGCATTTACAAGAGTGGCATCGACAGCGATATGGGAGATGAAGACGCCCCGCCTCGAGACATCAAAGAGCTCGCATTGAGCCGGGAGCTTTACATTCGCAATTGCGACAGCAAAATGGCCGGCAATATCTCGTCCATCTTCTTGACATTGATTGCTCTGAATAATCTCGCTGCGAACTCATTCTACTACCGCGACAAGATTGTCAATGTGTTTTTGGAGAAAATGGAAGGGACAATCACCGGCAAGGTCAATCAGTTGGCACGCCAGCTGAAAACCAGTGTAATGGGTAACAACGTGCTGGCCCGCATTCTCTTACACATCCTGCAGGATAAATTCCGACGGAGCCCCAAGGAAGCTTTGCAACAATTTTCCGACGATGAAGTGCAACCTCTTCTCCACGAAATTGTACAACAGAAATTCGAACAACGAACACTGTCCGACGATTACTACGATGACTACATCGCCTTCCTTTCTGGCGAGCAGGAAGGCTCGATGGAGATCTCCTACACCAAGCAGCAACAGAAACAAAAGCAAAAACAGCAAAACAAGAACCAAGACAGTGACGCGATGGGCATCTTCGACAAAAAGAATCAGCTTCATTTAACGTATGACGCCGATAACTACTACAAATATACACTCAAGCACGAGAAGGATATGACCAAGTTGGTTTTCAATCTGCCTTCGCCAATCCCAGTCCTGACAATCCACTATCTCCTCCGGGGTCGACCACAAATCATCAATGTATATCCCACGCTCCAATTTCTGTACTCACACCATATAAACAGTGCCTACATCACGCAGGAAGTCAAAAATTTCTATGGGGTGTCCGATAAGAATCATGCTACGAAAGCCTACGAAGGCTTTTGGAAGCTCGCAATGGCAGGGTCTACCGCGGACGCCATGGAAGTCGACGGTGCAGACAAGGCCAACAATGACCCCATTCACAAACTGCGAATCCGCGTCACGGAAAACAAAATTCAACAAAGTCCCCAGTATACGTTGGCAGCGATCAAACAAGGTTGCTACATGATCGGCATGAAGGATCAATTCAATACGCAAGATCTTCCGGGCCATTCCTTCTCCGACCGCATACAGTACATTATGGACGAGGTTGGCTTTGTTTTGTACGACAACACGGGGACCAAGAACGTGGAAGCCTTTGGTCCATACTTTGTCGAGAACTACATCATCATGGAGGTACTTTCCAAGCAAGAAGTGGCGCAGAATGTTTTGGACTATTACTGCAACCACATCGAGTCGCTCCAGCATGGATTGAGCAACTACGACGAGACACAGGGCAAAGGATTTGTCTGTTGGCGGTTTTTGATGAACGAAGCCAAAAAGTTGGCGGCCGCCAAAGCCAAGATTTCTCCCAGTGAGAAGCGCAAACGAAGCAATGAGGAATGAGCTATTCCAACTGCTAGAGCGTAGATCCAACTAAATAATTGCATAAACATTTGCCCATATTTTTGCAACTCACTCATTCGTTGGTGTTCCTTATTTACCTGGCTTCCCCTGATGCTCTAGGGAGCTAGTGTCCTGTTTTGCACAGGAGCTGACTGTTGGGGCCGTATCTCAAGCTAGCAAGTAAACCTCCGATGACGAGACAGTGGATGATCATGACGACGCTTGTCTCTCGCCTTCTTCCAAAATTCCGAGATTCCATTCCAACCGTTTCGTATTTTAGAGCCCTATGATTCATTAGAATCCTTTTTGGTTTTCCACCTTGCCCCTCTTTGTGGAGGGAAGAGATTTGCTGTTCTGAATCATAGCTTTAGCTTTAGCTAGTACTGTCCTGTAGCTACTATGTTGCAGCTACTAATATCTGCCAGTCGCAAGTTTAGAGCAGTGTAATGGTACGGTATTGCGGTTTTCTGTAGTAATTACAGGTTATGAAACAATGTGCGGTAGTGTTTAATGAAGACGCACACATATACCGTATCTTTTGCCAGATCCATCACCAATCCATCCAAAGATAGAACTGATAATGAATGAGAATCCTCGAATAGACTATCTTGACGGGCCATCTATTGCTGACCATGCAACAAGAGATGACGCTATATAATTAACCAACGCCTTCCACAAACAACAAATTATTATAGCTCCAACTCGATATAAAAGCTGATGTGGAATCCCAATCATCGCCCCCTATCTTCTGTATCCGTACTACTATCAGTAGTAGCAGTCTGGTTGGTTCCTGTTCTACTGACGGCCGCAGAGGATGGTGATCACAAACCCCTCTATCCACCTGCATGGGATCCCGTCTTGACCTTGCACGACGCCACGCACATGCCGCAAATGGGCACGGGTGTGTACCGAGCCGATGCGGGCGAAGAAGCGTATACGACCGTTCAATGGGCCTTGGAAGTGGGATATCGATTGATTGACACCGCCGCCGTCTATGGCAACGAAGCCGATGTGGGACGGGCCTTGGCCGACTCG
>Ga0163149_10008278_pt1 | contig 10311 bp, 7 predicted proteins | sample OliLakLV19MP5G1_FD_148604 | JGI IMG/M metagenome (GOLD analysis project Ga0163149, IMG submission 148604) | Freshwater microbial mat bacterial communities from Lake Vanda, McMurdo Dry Valleys, Antarctica - Oligotrophic Lake LV.19.MP5.G1 | ecosystem: Environmental > Aquatic > Freshwater > Lake >...
TTCCAGCGATCAAACGCCCGTTGTTTGCGTTATTCATCACCTATCATCTGCTTATACCGTTTGTGATGCTGATTTACCGCCTGCGCCATCGGGTTAAATTCGATGTCGTCCAAAGCATCGAAAGTAATTCGCTGCTCGGCACATTGGTTTATGCCCACTTTTGCCACGACAGCTATCTGAAGCATCACTACGCCGAAACCCGCCCACCCGGAATACGCGGTGTAGCGCGATGGCTGGATCATAAACTTCATGCCCTGCTGGAGCGCCCTGCTTTCCGCAAAGCCAAATCCATCATCGTGCCGTCGCATGGGCTGGCGCGTGAATTGGCTGCCACGTATGGCGGAGTGCTGGGCGATAAGGTCAAAATTCTGGCGAACCCGATTGACATCAATCACATGCGCCGCCCAGACGATTTCGATTCTGCGAAGGTGCGGGCGGATTTAAAACTTTCACCGGATGATCTGATGCTGGTCTTCGTGGCACTCGGTCATTTTGAGCGCAAAGGATTGCCGCTGCTTTTGGAAGCGATGTCTATCGCTAAAGATGAACGGGTGAAGCTGGTCGTCGTCGGTGGTACTTCCGCCGTGATGGAAGAATATCAACGCCGCGCCCAAGCATTAGGGCTTAAAGCGGGGCAAGTGGTCTTTACCGGGATGCAAAAAGATATTCGTCCGTATCTGTGGGCGGCGGATATTTTCTCTATGCCTTCAGCATACGAAGTGTTCCCGCTTGTTTCGCTGGAATCGGCGGGGGCAGGGCTTCCGCTGCTGGTCAGCAAACTCAACGGCGTAGAAGAATTTCTTGTGGATGGCGTTAACGGTTGGTGTGTGGCGCGTACCCCCGCAGCGCTGGCGGAAAAAATCGTTTACAGCATGAGTCATCGTGACCAACTGCGTGAGATGGGGCAAAATGCGATGCAGAGCGTCGTCAAATACGATGTTCAGCATTTTGTCGAGGACTGGCGACAGGCCTATCGCGCTCTTTCGTCCAGTTAACAGGCTGTGATTTGATGAAAATTTTGATGGTGCATAATTTTTACCAGCAGGCCGGAGGGGAAGATGTGGTCTTCGCCGCCGAAAAAGACCTGCTGCGTCAGCATGGGCATGAAGTGATCGAGTTTACGGCGCATAACGATCAGGTTGAGCAGATGGATAAGCTCAAGCTGGCGACCAATACCCTGTGGTCACGCGAATATAAGCAGAAGTTAACCGCGCTCATCGCCCAGACACGCCCGGACATCGCACATTTCCATAATACCTTTATGGTGATCTCACCTGCGGCCTATTATGCCTGCCGTGAAGCAGGGATTCCGATTATTCAAACACTGCATAACTACCGCTTATTCTGCCTAAACGCGACTTTTTACCGCGACAATCATGTCTGCGAGGATTGTTTAGGCAAGTTCTTTCCGCTGCCGGGAGTGATTCATGCCTGCTATCGGGACAGCAAGGTTGTTTCTGGCGTGGTCGCTTCTATGCTGACGACGCATCGCGCACTCGGTACGTGGACACGGGTGATTGATCGTTATATCGCGCTGACGGAATTTGCACGGGACAAATTTGTTGAAGCGGGATTACCTGCCGAAAAACTGTGCGTCAAGCCGAATTTTCTAAAGGATGATCCAGGTCTTGGGCAGCATCAAGGGCGATACATGATCTTCGTAGGCCGCCTAACGGCTGAAAAAGGGATTATGACGCTGCTGGAAGCATGGAAAAATAATCCTGATATTCCGCTGAAAATTGTGGGGGATGGCCCCCTCATGGAAGAGGTTCGCGCTTTTGTTGCAGCGCATCAACTCACATCAGTTGAAATTATGGGGCGGCAAAAACGCGAAGATACGCTTGCCCTGATACAAAATGCTTATGCCCTGCTGTTCCCTTCGCAGTGGTATGAAGGGATGCCGATGACGATCATTGAGGCGTTTGCGTGTGGAACGCCTGTGATCGGCTCAGAATTGGGTTCAGTTGCCGCCGTGATCGCTGATGGGCGCAACGGACTGCGCTTTGAACCGGGAAATCCGCTTGATCTGGCGGAAAAAGCACGCGCCTTATGGACAAAAGATCAACTTGCGGCTGATCTGGGTCAAGCCGCACGAAATGACTACGAACACTACTACACCGCCGAAAATAACTATACGCAACTGCTCCAGATTTATACCGATGTACTTCAACGTCGGCAGAACATAGGTTGAATAACCTCAAGAGGAAATTTCGATGATAAGCGTCGTCATGCCTGCTTATAACAGCGCCCAATATATCGCGGCGGCTATCGAAAGTATTTTGAACCAAACTTATGCCGATTTTGAACTGCTCGTTATCGATGATGGCTCTACCGATAACACGCTCGAAATCGTCAAGCACTATGCTGCCCAAGATTCTCGCATCCGGCTGATTCAACAACAGAATGCAGGTGTGGGCGCGGCACGGAACAACGGGCTTCATGCCGCCCAATATGCCTGGATTGCCCTGCTTGATTCAGACGACATTGCTCTGGCAGATCGTTTAGAGAAACAGGTTGCCTCAATTAAGTCCGATCCCGAAGTCGTGGTATGGTCTAGCGCGGTGCGTCACATGGGGGCAAATGGGGTGATCTCTGACGATGTAAAAGAAGTGGGACCATCCAGTAAGGCCAAATTCTACGAACTGTATAAAGCAGGCAAGCTGATTTATATCGCGACCACCGCTGCTACATTTCGCAAAGACATCGCATTAGAACTTGGCGGATTCGATGTGCGCTTTAAATCAGCGGGCGATACCGAGTTTTGGGATCGTATGGCGAGCCGAGGGCCAATGGTGGGTGTGACAGAACCGCTGGTGTTGTATCGTGTACATACTGGGGGCATCATGGCGAAGCGCTGGTCGGAGTTATATCGCAATACGCGCTATCTGGAAGAACGCAGTAAACTTCGCAGCAAAGGTCGCGAATTATCGTTTGATGAATTCCTGAAGGCTTATGACGATCAACCGCCGCTGACGCGTTTCTTCAGATCGACTGATCGACTGAGCCAACTTTATTATCGAAATGCAGGGGCATTCATCGGTTCTAAACAGTACGCCAAAGGCTTGGCTTATTTATCGCTGTCTGCCCTACTCAATCCCCAGCTTATTCTGGGGCGTGTCTTCCGAAGATTAATGCCTTCTGCCTCTTCATAAGAATAATGGCTTAAGGACGAGGTAAAATTACGATGTTAAGTGTGATTAAAGCCCAAAGCAAAGCGCTCAATTTCTTAGAAGGTGCGCTGGTTATCATTGTTTGCATGATGCTGTCGGACGGTTTTAGGCCGGTTATTCCTTCATGGAATTTACTCCGCCAGGGGCTATATGTTTGTATTTTTATCGCCGTCCTATTCAATACCAAAGCTATTCTGGCAACATTTTTCCGATCTCCCAGTGTCGTCATCTTAGTGCTGTATGCTTTTCTATCTTATTTCTGGTCGGCGGATCGGGCGGCGACTGTTTCGCGCTCTGTTGCTTTATTTTTTGGGACGTTGTTCGCACTCTACTTCGCAGCACGTTTTAACACACGCGATCAGATCAAGCTGTTGGCAATTTTTTCTCTCATTGCTTTAGTATTCAGCGTTTTGTTCGTCTTTACGATACCCTCGGTGGGGACGGCAGGCTCGGTTTGGCGCGGCATTTTTGAGCAGAAGAATACCTTTGGTCGTGCAATGGTGATCTGTGCGTTGGTTGCTTTGACCTATCCAGTAGAAACATTTTGGGGCAGGGTTGGTAAGCTTGTTTGGTATTTAGCCGCGATTTTTTGCATTTTCATGTCCGATTCGATGACTTCATTGATTATCGTCGCGGTTGCGACACTGTTGTTTTATGTGTATCGGGTGCTACGTTGGGATGCGCTTTCCGCGTTCATCTTCACGGCGGCGGGTGCTGTGCCGATTGCCTTACTCCTATATGGCGCGATTACGCTGGATACCGATGCTTTCCTGATCAGTATTGGGCGTAACCCGACCCTTACAGGCCGTGTTTCTGTTTGGGCGAATGTTGAATATGCTATCAGTGAGCGCCCACTAATGGGCTACGGCTACGGCGGGTTCTGGAAGAAATCCGAAGGGGTTTACGGACAGCTCTGGAGTACTAATTCTAATTGGCAGCCGGGTTCGGCACATAATTCTTATCTCGATTTGTGGGTGCAGCTAGGTCTTTTTGCCGTGATTATCTTCGTCGCTTCCAGCGCATTGATGTTTATTCAAGCCTTGTTTCATGTGCGACGAACAAGATCAGTAGAAGGGTTATTCCCTATCTTGTATTTAACTTTCCTGCTCATCTTGAGCTTTTCTGAGGATTTTATCCTGTTTAACAGCTTCGCATGGGTGCTGTATATGGCGATGGGCTTTACGATTGCGGTGGCAATGGCACAAGACAAAGTCACAGAATCCGAAGAAATCGAGCAAGATGTGATTGCCTTCGTCCCTTCGCAGCGGCGCACGATGACGGTTAGACGCGTTGGCTTAGGATAGGTTTTGGACAATCCATTGCATCCACTTTTTCAAAAACCCCAAGTCGGGGGTCAAGCCGGCAAAAATGGGCAGGGAGATGTGGCAAGTAGCCTTTTTCCCCTGCTAAAACATATTTCCACATCAGCAGGCATCGTTTGTCTCTTTTTGATGGGTAGTTTGTTATTGGGCTTTCAGCCTGCCACCGCGCAGACGGTTGGATTTGATGAAAGCGCGATTCAGAATATTCAACAGGTTATTTTTGTAAATCCAAATGATCCGACTGCCTTGGATACTCATCCGGGGACGGAACTTCAGCCCGTGCTGACAGCAGCTAGAGGTTTGCAACTGGCGGAAGTCGCCAATCAGGCAGACATCGGGGTACGGGTGCTGTTGGCTCCTGGTATTTATCGGGAAAGCCTGCTTATGGCGACTGATCCAGCACGAACCGCTGCACCGATTATCATCGAGTCTGCCGTTGTAGGGGGCGCAATTATTTCCGGGTCGGACGTGTGGACGGATTGGGTTCGGCAAGGCAGCACCAACACCTATACCCATACTTGGCCTTATGATTGGGGGCTAGCACCTATCCCTAATGGCTGGGATGAGGTGGAAGTGCCTGAAGTCATCCGCCGACATGAGATGATTTTCGTCAATGGGCAACCGATGCAACAGGTCTTTAGCCCATCCGCACTCATGCCGAATAGTTTTTATGTAGACGAGCAGACGGATTTAGTCACACTTTTGCTGGCTTCGTCAGAAGCTATCGAGACGAAGCAGGTGGAAGTCTCCACTCGCGAAAGTTTGCTGCAAATTCGAGATCGTTCTAATCTTATTTTACGTGGTCTATGGTTTGAACATGCCAGCACCGCTTTTGATTCGGCGGTGAGCCTCTTCGACAGCAGCAATATTCTCGTCGAAAATAATACGTTCACTTGGAACAACGCCAGCGGCTTTGGGCTGATTCGTGCCACGAATGCCATCACACGCGGAAATAGCTACAGCAACAACGGCGGCACAGGTTTCGGCGGTGTGCGTTTACTCAATTATCTTGCTGAAAATGAGACCGCTTCTGGTAATAACTGGCGCGGTGTACAGGGCGATTTTATCGGCTGGTCGGTGGCGGGGATTAAGCACCTGCGGATGCATCATGCGGTTTATCGTAATGTCCGCAGCGAGGATAACTTCGCACATGGGTTGTGGCTAGACAGCGACAATGTTGATGTCGTGCTGGAAAATGTCATGATCTGCGGCAACCTGAACAGCGGCCTTTATCTCGAATCCAGCCCAGGCCCATTAACCGTGCGCGATAGCATTTTTTGTGAAAATTCGCGGGCGGGAATCCGCAGCGCTAATGTCAAAAACGTGACGCTGGAAAATAATATCTTCTATGACAACGACTACGCTGGGATTTACTTCACTGGGGAAAATAACGGGCGCTCCACCCGTAATTGGGAGACTGAAGAACTCAGCGAAATTTTTCCCGCAGAGAGCTATACCCTGCTCAACAATATACTCGTCGGCAAAAATGCCCAGCAGCCTGTTATTCGCTCCACATTGTCTTTTGATGCGTGGAATATCTTTACCGCTGATCTCAATTCCGCCAATAACACTTTTTATAATGAAGATACACAAGCTGCCTTTATCCTGTTTGTCAGCGAAGTGGTTACGCTCGCCGATTGGCAAGCCCTGACCGGACAAGATCAAACCTCAATTTTTCAGGCAGTGAATTTCCCCGATCCTGATAATCGTGATTTCGCCCGCGCTCAAAATGAAGCCCAAGTAAGTACATTGGAGTCCGCTTTCGAGTCCACATTGGAAAGCACCCCAACAACCGAATCTGTTGTCCCTGTGGTCATCAGCTTTACCTTAATCGATGCCGACACCGATATGCCCCTGTTGGTTTTAAATGATTACGCGCTGATTAACCTCGCCGCCTTCCCCACACGCAATCTGAATATCCGGGCGGACGTTATGCCGGAAACCATTGGGAGTGTCATTTTCTCTCTCAATCAAGATGGATTACATCTGACAGAAAATGCTGCCCCTTATGCGCTGGCTGGCGGCGAGGGGTTAGATTACGCCGCGTGGACACCTGCCGTTGGCAGCTACACGCTTTCCGCGATCCCTTATACACAGCCTGATGGCGCGGGAACAGCAGGGGTTCCCCTCATTATTCATTTTGATATCATTGATGATGCGTCGCTGATTATGGGGACGGGGCATTAAGCATTAAATGTTAGATGACAGGGGCAGAATATAATTTTGCCCCTGATGTGGCCTTATTAGGCATCGACATGGGGTTAAGAGTGAGCGCCTTCCGCAGCGCCATTCTGGCCTTTTTTGCCGCCGGAAAACCGATGCGAAAAAACCTGCTTCCATGCGCGTTTTACGGCATAGCGCGGGTTCAACAAAAATGCCATGCCGAAAAACCAGCCGACCTTATGGTACTGCCCTTCCGCATAAGCCAGCCCTGCACGGCGGTAATTTAAGCCCTGCAAATCGGAAAGATAACGGCGCAGGCGTTCCCGCCAGGGACGGTTATCGTAATTCGCCAAGAACGAGTCCAGCGTTGGCAATGCTTCTCCTGCCAGACGTGCCTTACGGCGGGCTTCTATATATCGGGCGAGTTTGCGCTGTGTCATAAATTTGGTCATGCTAACGCTGTAGCTGTGAATACGATACAAAACCAGCGCTTCTGGGATACACAATATCGGTCCATATTCTGCCATCACATCAAAAATTTCTACGTCTTCTGTCCCGCTGAAAGCATCTTTGTAGCCGCCGACTTTTTCGATAATGTCCTTCCGCAGTAAGGCGGACGGGTTGATGACCTGAATGACCCGACCATTTTTGCGTTCTTCCAAAAACTGTTCACGGGTCAAAGGCCCAACTTTGGAGGTGCTGAGGATTTTGCCTTTGGCATTGATATGATGGATATAGGTTCCCCATACGACGACATCAGGATTAGCCTGTGCTGCTTCGATAGAGGCTTCTAAGCGGCGCGGTAGGCAGACATCATCGGCATCCATCCGCGCAATCCAAGGATATTGCGAAGCCTCAATACCCAGATTCATCGCCCGACTAATGCCGATTTTCCCCCCGCGAATGATTTTTACACGGGGGTCTTTTTCCGCATAGGATTGCAAAATCGCTGGCGTACTATCGGTGGAGCCATCGTCCACAATGATAAATTCAAAGTCTTTATAAGTCTGGTTTAAGACGCTTTCAATCGCCTCCCGCAGGAAGCGCTCACCATTATAAACTGGCATCACCACGCTAATCATCATGACTTCCTTAAATGTATTTCTTCGGGAAAAAGCGATTCAAGATGCGCTCTGTAGCAAATTTTGGGCTTAACACCGTCGCCAATGCGAGGGATGCTACGGCTGGAATATACTGCTTCTGCGCGATCTGCACGCCGGTGTTGCGATAATAATAGCGTCCAAGATTGTTCATGGTGCGGAAGAAACGCTCGACTGGGGGCTTTTCGTTATACTGCTTGATGTATTCTTCCATTGTAATGGACTGCCCGATGGCCTTCAAGCGATTACGCTCCACAACGTAACCATGCAGCATCCGCTGATGGAAGAATTTTTTGGCAGAAATGCTCTGCCCATGCAAACGGTAAGAAACCAGCGGCTCCGGGATGACCACCACCGGGCCATAATTCGCCATCCTGTCCCAAAATTCGGTGTCTTGCGAAGCCACCAAGCGCTCATCATAACAACCTGCTTGCAGGGCGACCTCACGCTTGAACATCGCAGTCGAATTCGTCACGACAATGGCCTTTTGCGTCCGGTCAACCGTGTTAAATTCCGCCACGCTGGTGGGGCCTATACGGATTTGACCGATTACTTTGCCTTCAAGATTGATTTGATGCAAATATGACCCCCACACGACCACTTCAGGATGGGCTTCCGCCGCTTTTAGCTGTTTTTCAAAACGCTGCGGTAACGAGACATCATCTGCATCCATCGCCGCAATCCAAGGATATTTGGCGACGGCGATGGCGGTATTACGCGCTTTACATGCACCGCCGTGATTATTTTGAATGACGGTGATGCGGGAGTCTTTTTGGGCATATTGGCGCAGAACTTCCAGAGTATTATCGGTTGAGCCATCATCGACAACGATAATCTCAAACTGCTGATACGTCTGGTTTAAAATGCTATCCAACGCCTCACCGATAAAATCTGAAGCGTTGTAGGCGGGCATGATGACACTAATCATAGGGTAATGACCTCCACTGTTGGGGTTGATCGCTGGTAGGCATTGGTGGATCGGGCTTTTTGTCTATAGGGACAGGTGTGTTGCCGGTACGACGATAATTATAGACTAAGATGAGGAATGTTAAAGTCGCGGTAAACAGGGACTCGACGGCGTAGCCGATTGCGCCAAAAGCAGTCACGAGAATAATATCCAGAATAACCGCCAATGTGGTGGGGATAATCTTGGATTGGAAGGAGAGCTTGACCTTCCCCATCCCGGAAAACGAGGCATCCAGCACACGACTGAGGGTAGTAATAACGGGAAGCGCTGCCACACACATAATGAGCGCTTGCGACACACTAGTATCGTACTGCCCGTTATAAAGCAGGTGCATCACTTGCTTACCAAAAAACGTCAGCAACAAGAAGTAGGTCACGGTAAAGCCGAGTACGAGGCGCATGACCATAATGACGGATTTTTGTAGGCCGGCTTTGCCTTTACCCCGGTATGTCCGTACAAAGGTTGGCACGAGCAAAGATACCAGCGCAGCATTGGCCTGAAAGATGGGCTGTACCAGATTCAAGGTGACTTGTAACGACGCGCTGCCTGTGTAACCTGTGACCAGCGGTGTAAACAAAATCCCAAAGTAGGCCGCGATCCACGCTAAGGTTTGCGACGAAAGCGACCACTTTCCATAACTCCAGTGATCTTTAATGACCTGACGTGCGGTAATCTCGGCATTTTCCTCAGTGCGTTTAAACTCTGGTTTTAGGGTTCTAAGCTGCACGACACACGTCACAAAACTGGCGAAACCAATCCCCATTAAAGCGGAAAATGGGGTTAAGTGACCTGTTTTATAAAGCAAAAAAACCGAGCTTAGGTTGACAATCAAATAAATCACGCCGCCACGTGCCGAAAGTTCCGGCTTGGAAAGGACATAAAAAGGCTGGCGGATGAGGCCGCGTGCCAGCATAAACAGCATCGATATGGCTGCGCCGCCCATCGCCATCCCTAACAGCGGCGAATTAAAGTGGTAGATCAGTAAAGCCGCCAGCCCAAAAGTTGAGCTGATAATCACCGACATAATCAAATGCCCATAGGTGATAAAGGCGATATAGCGGCGGAAGTTTTTGCTGTATTTCCCTGCCCCATAATAGCTTAGGGGAGAGGAGGTGAGCGCCTCATAAAATGTTTGCATCAGCAGGAACCATGTAAACGCGACGACCACCGCGCCAAATTCTTCTTTAGGCATCCAACGTGCCAACAGCAAATTTCCTAAGAAGTTACTTCCTGCGAAAAGCGCTTGATCGGTAATGGCAGCACCTAATTTTTTGCCCCAACGCCCATAACGCCCATAAAGACCCCGGACAGACTTTACGCCGCGTGTCAGCGTACTGTCTCTTTCCATAAGATATTATCCTGCCGTTTAGCGGCGCTACTTAATCTTGGTGAGTTTAGCACAATCTTTATGGGGGGATAGCGCCCATATATCGACTTTGAAACATTTTTGGGAAATTATTTATAAGTTTGGTTTCAGTTTCATGAATTTAGTAAATATTCCATGAATCACGTAAATTATCGGTACTTTACTCCCTTTTTTGCCGAGGGGGAGGTCGTTACTGAGCAAAGGTATGCTATTCTGACTTTCG
>Ga0163149_10008280_pt1 | contig 10310 bp, 9 predicted proteins | sample OliLakLV19MP5G1_FD_148604 | JGI IMG/M metagenome (GOLD analysis project Ga0163149, IMG submission 148604) | Freshwater microbial mat bacterial communities from Lake Vanda, McMurdo Dry Valleys, Antarctica - Oligotrophic Lake LV.19.MP5.G1 | ecosystem: Environmental > Aquatic > Freshwater > Lake >...
GCGCAGTCCTCTCTCTGCTGCGTTGAACGACGCTTCTGCGTGAAGAATCGGCGTGCCAGTTGCCTGGTTTGTTGTGACTTTGTTGTGCAACGACAGCTCGTGTTAACAAGGAAACAGAACAAAACGTGCTCTGTTGTTGCAACGGTCTAAAAGACATAGCCGTTGCGACACATAGGCCAGCGTCTGCTGACGATGGTTGCGTGGTCGTGGATTCTCTCCTCAGAGACCTTCTTTGTTGCTTGTGAAGAGTTGGGCAACTAGTCCGATGCGCTGAGAAGCGCATCTTTCGTGAATGAGTCACGACCCTGTGAGTCCCGCATGAGGGTGCTCTGCGCATAGCCAATTGTAGGCAAATTGGGGTGTTGCACACAATGACGACGACAAAACAAGTGAATTTTGGCTTTTTGGGGACTGCTTCAAGTCCAGGCCAAGCCCCAGCTCCATGGTGGCGTTGGTGATCCACTCTGAATTTGGCTTCGGGGTCCTCTCTTGGGTTTGATGGATCAATTCATGCACTGAAATCATGCTGTTGCCATTGTGGATTGCTGTGCAATGATCACATTGAAACGGGTCATTTTTTGACTTTTCCCGAGAACTTCGTGTCTTTGACTTTTCCCGAGAACTTCGTGTCTTGGTCATCCCCATCTCCATGGCGGATTTGATGCCTCACTCCAAATTTGGCTTTGAGGTCCTCTCTTGGGTTGATTGCATTCATTCATGCACTGAAATTGCATTGTTGTCACTTTGCTGTTCAGTGTGATTGTGGATCACTGCACAACGATGACATCAAAACAGACAGTTTTTTGATTTGTCATCACAGGGAAATGCAAATTTCATTGGCAAGAAGTGATGAGTCAACATTCTGTCACCAAGACCAGACCTAGAGGTTTCACATGAGCCAGTCATTGGACGCAAAAATGCCCAAAGATTTTAACTTTTTCGTGGGTGGCTCATTCTTGGGCTCATTCGCGGTTGAGCCGAGAGTGAGCCAAGAGTGTGCCAAGAGTGAGCCCAGAAGTGAGCTGAACAGTGAGCCAGCGGTGCTTTGAGCCCATGTGCAACCAGATCGGGCTCACATGCGACCTCCTGTGGGACTTGATTTTGTTCATTCATTGCTCCAGCTGCGTTGTGAGTGGCAACAGTTTGAAGAAGCTGTCAAATTTGCAGGAAGACTCATTGCACTCAAAATCAACTGAAGCTTTTGTTCTGATGTGGCATGCATTTCCTCTTTTGCTCAAAATGGAACTGCGCTTGTGGCAGATTGCTTCTTTCTTCATGTCTGCCACTTTTGATGCACCCCTGGTGGCAAAGCAAAACAGTGTTTGGAATTGTGGCAAATTTTGTCACGACAAGGGAGTTTCCTTTTGTGTTGTTTTGAGTGAATTCTCTTTGGGGGTTTTGCACAAGCACCACAACAGGACCGGGGGGCTGATTGCACGTCCAGCAATCACACGGCTTCTGCATCTAGGGAAGGTTCACTGGCACAGCCACCAGTGTCCAGCAAGCTGATCTCCAACTGAGTGGTCCCCGTTGCCTGGAGATGGCTAGGCTTCCGAACCACTTTCGTGCCGTGCCGGATGCTCAACGATCTCTTCACAAAAGATAAACAATTGTGTCTACCACGTGCTAGCACGAAGAGGCTACTAAAGAGATGGTTTTTTTTGAAAAACTTGAGCTTAACACAAAGTGCAGACTTTTTATGCACTGCATCCCCTCTTATTCTATGCACTCATCTATGTAGTAATCTTCCAGTAGTCGTCTCTGTTATTACACCTGCTCTGACAAATCCACGTCCACCTTGTTAATGTCGACACAATTGAGATTGGTCGTAGCCGTCAATCGATCCTTGACATTTTGTTTGAAACTGGTCTCGACATTCTGAAGGTGACGTGCCTGTTGCTCATCCAAAGTCACCTGCAATCCTCGTCGTCGTTTTCCAGAGCAGCAGCTGCAGTAAGAGCAGTATTGACCCATGAGCTGACACCAGTTGTAATAGGCACACAACTTTCGTTGCCGAAGATGGGCCTCCTGAAGCTTGCGACGGAATCCTCCTTCCACCTTGTCCACGGGGGCAGCCTGCTCAATCGTTCGTGTTTGAACGTTTTGGCCGGTCCCCTCGTAGTTATAGTTGCCACCCAACTGGACATTGTTTCCTTGCGGGTCTGTCAACTTCCAATCCGAGACGCTGGCCAGCGTAACGAGTCCCGTGTCGCCCAGGCCATCACGGCAAGCCTTGTTGATCTTGTTGAGTTCCCCATTGGTACAAACCGAGTTGGACGCCTTGAGGGGGAATCCACATGCCACGTTGTAAACTCCTCCTTGAGCATTGGAGGTGGTCAGCACCGCAGACAGAAGAGCAACGACAAGGATCTTGGCATTCATCATGGTCATCAATTTATTCTTATTTATGTATTTTTTGGTTGGAGAGAAAACAAATTGAGGACTGTTTTGATTTTGGTTACTTTTTAATGTGGAAAGGATCCTTGGACGAATTTATTTTGTGAGGAGACATCTTTTCTTGAAGAGTCATGTACATACATGTACTACGTCGTAGTACAAACCTACTAGTAGTAGGAGTATCACCCAAACGTACCAGCAATAACCGAAAAAACAGATGACTTAACTAGACTCACCCTTCTGGTTCCCTCTTGTCTTTACCACACCTACACAAAGCATCACCACTCCGTAGGCTGTATTACGATGTACTAGTACCGTCAAGAAAGACCGGTGATGCCGGCCTTCTCGTGACTTCTGGATGGATCATTTTTCTTAATGGTCACAGCAGTCTCTTGCCTCCATGTAATTGCAACATTAGACATCACTCTTGCCAACTGAAATAAGGATCCTGTCAGACATTAAATCCAGATTTGATGACCTAGGTTACTGCTTTGTATGTAGGAATTTTATAAAAACGGACCCGTGGCTTATCTCCAATGCTAAGTGAAAAACCAGAAGATAAACCAACCCCAACAGTCTTAGAGTGCTGGCTAAAGAACCGCTATTCTTGTCACGTGGACAAAAAAAGGTTCACGTTTATTTAACGATCTCTCTACTACTAGGTGCCAGGAACACACTTCCGGGGAATCAGTCCCCAATTTTCCCACTCGCCTTCGCCACCAAGAATGATTAGGAAGCGTCTCGAAAGAGGTACTTCTCGCGAGAAATGCCACAATGACTTCCCTTTTTGGCCGATCTCACCATTTGCTAATTAGAACATTCCCATTCCGTGCGAATATGAATCATGCGTTAACTACTTTGGCAAGTATGAACACGTAATGGTCAGGAACCGGAAGGTATCCCCTTATCCAGAAAGACTGATGTGATTGCCCTTTAATTCCATGGCATCCGAAAACCTGATCTTAGTGGCCAGATTATAATAATGACTTCGGACATGATAATTGCGATCACTAGGTTCACTTTTTATACTCAACTCAGTAGTACAAAGGTCACTTTAATTCGGTAATTGTGAATGATTGCGAGATGAAGTGGTCTTGGAAGCTAAATCTCAGATCTCCTGATGTCACCCCGAATCACAGATGCTGAACGAGCCCTTCTTATGGAAGTGGGGATGAAGTCTACAATACCACCTTGGAATATAGGTGGAATTTAAAAGAGTAATCGTCTCATAGCTGGCGCCTCCTTGTGTAGTGTACTCGGAGTACTTGAGTATAATTCTGTGCCCTCGTTCTTTATAGGCCATACGGCAATCGACAAATACATGAAGTACTAGCAAGACACCTTCCCACTTGGAATGCCAGATGAGAGCTTTTAATAGCTTCAGTATTGTAGGTTACTGTCCCGAGAGTGTTCTCAATTGCTATTTATATATATGGGTACCAGACCCCCACTTCGGACTCTACCTGATTCCAGCGTAACCTCTACTATTTTGAACTACAGTAATACTAGCTGGCTAGTAGCTACTACTACTAGTAGTACCATACCAGGCAGTAACTACTGTTACTATCCTTCGTGGTTAGCTACTACTAGTCTATCTACTAGTAGAGCTACGACTAAGTGTACCATTAACTATTACTGCTATCTAACTAGCTAGCTAGCATTAACAGTGGATGATACCTCACAAAAGTGTTGGTAGATTTTTAGAATAAAACCAACACCTTGACGATGTAGTAAAACATCGGGTCGGGAAGCGTCAACACAGAACAAACTTAGATACGAAGACAACGTAGATCAACACCAACCAAAAGACAATCCACAAGGTCTGGAAGGAAAATGGCGTCAGCTCAACGCGGTGGTACGTCCAGTAGATGTAGTCAGATTTATGGGTGAACTACAGTAGAGGACTCTGGGTACATGCTGGTGAACACCAGCAGTTCCTTCGCCATCTCTCTCTCCCTCTCTCTTTCTCCATCTTCTCTGTCTTCTCACGCAGCTTTGTTTGTTTTTTCTTAACTTGTATCACAGGGGGCTCCCCGGTAGTAGCCGATCAAGGCTACAAGGAGCCTTCATCGCTGTTACGAAAGAAACCTCCCGATAACGATCAGGAGAGGAGACCTGGGCGACTAAAAGCTGATGACGAGTCGAACCATGGTGTGTACAGCGGCGATGTACACTACGAAGATGGAAGGACAACAGGAGGAGGAGGAGGGCAAGACGAACGAAGCTGCAGAAGCAGTGGCAGCAGTGTGCAGTATCCCAATACGGATAAGGTTAGGGTTACGCATGGCGATCGGTCTAATCGTGGACTTGGTGGTGCACCTAGCAGCAGGACAAGAGGACACGATGACAGCTTTTATTGGAACCAGCAGCATCCCGGGATGGAGACTAAAGAGAAGGGGAGTATCCATGCGCACCGAAATGGTAGTACCTACCGTGGAAGTATGAACCATGGTGATATCTTTCAAGGCTCATATCCCCGCGGTATGGATAGTTCGGGAATCACAACCTGCGCAGATACAGTTCAATTGGCGGAGAGCAATGCGTCATTGCATGTGACCTATCTTGGTGTTGATGCGTCTTCCGCCTCGCTTGGACAGTCCATGCAAGATTCTGTAAGTACATTATCGGATGGGTTGCTGTGTGTTTGTTCTACCCAGCCGTTGTTAGGTTTGGATCTTGGTTAAGAATTAGCTCACCCTCATGAGGCTGCATCTTTTGCTTTTTGGGTCAACCCATCACCATTCCCTTTTCTAGGGTACGGGAGGGATGACGGATAGATCATATTCTTCAAGACAATCAAGATCAAGACGAACGCCAGCAAGGAATCCATCGGAGATGTCCAGCAATAGCTACGCCGCCAGCGTTTCCAGCCACGCTGCCAGCATTACTAGCTTTTTGGATTTTGACCCTACTGCGGACATTCAACCGTTTCCGGAACCCAAGGATGAGGAGGAAGAAGAAGAAGACTGGCATGGAAGTAGGGCTGATAGGAACCGTCGGTTGAGCCCGATTGGTTTCCAGGACAATGATTTTGGTGACGAAAGTCTACGATGGGATGATGTGGGCAACCCCGCACCACCACGTGCCAGGTTAGCAGAACACTCACCTCATGGCTATGACAGTCGAAGGCGAACGTCCCATCGCCACGATGCACACGAAGATGAATACCATGGTAGGGAGCTAGCATCTTCAGATGAATACTACCTGGAAGAGAGAAGGCAACGGCAGCTGCGGAGACAGCAGCGGAGGCAGCAGAGACATGACAGGCAGCATTCACGCAGTCCACCACAGGAGCACTTCGACGACGGCCACGACGGCAATCGCTGGAGCAGTGGCAGTCGAGGAGAAGGTCGTGCTCCACCTAGAGAAGAAGAATTCGATGGATACATTGAACGAATTTGGTCGGAACAAGATGGTACTTACATTGAACGAGTTTTCTTTTACCGCCAAGATTCTCCGCAGCAGCAGCGACCGCCCCCCAGAGACCGCTCTGGTCGAAGCCGTGAAGGTCGCAGCCCACGCCACCGAGGTGACTCGTATAAGCGATCCTCGCTGGAGGAGGCTGTACAAGGCAGCAGACGCCGTCACACTACTGGCAGCATCTCCAGCGTGTCACGCGAGGAGGATCAGTCACGACGCCGACAATCGGAGCCAATCCCTGGATATGGAATCGTGGTGGACGAAGCGAGCCAAGGTCGTCCGAAGGAGCGCGAAAGCACCACCCCAACTCCTCCTAGTGAGTCTAAAGACCGCGAAGACTCTGTTAGCCCTGGTGCTTTTCCGAGGAAATCTCTACGAAAAGCATGGCTGAAAGATTATGTTTGCAACAGCTACGAAAGCAGCAATAGCAGTGGCAGTAGCGGTAGCAAACCTGGTGCCTACTTTGAGCGTCATGCACTGAGCGAAGAGAAGGTCAAAGCCAAAGCAACTCGTTTTATGACTGAGGATAACGATGGATCTGTTTCACCCGAGCAGTTGCCCTCATGCATGCCCATGCCCGATGGTGGCGCCCATGATGTTCGCGGTGTTGGTGGCTATGGGAGCTTTGGCGACGACGAACCTTCGCCGCTCGTATCATCATCATCACCATCCATGTCTAATTCTCGTTCTCGACCTTGTGGTCCAGAGGATGATATTTATCTGGAAGTTTTTCCCGGAATGCAGGAGCGTTTGCGCCGGACCAAGGAAACTAAAGATGCTATTGAAAGAGACTTCTACACACCTGGAACTTGCTGTGCTTGCAACATGGACTTGTTTTGCATTGCCGATGTTGGGTATTTCATCTGTCCCACGTGCAAGACCATCAACCCTTTCCAGAACAATGATGGAGGCAGTGACGTGGGCATTGCCTTTGGCTATGAAACACTGTTCAAGATCCAATCGGAAATTCTTCGGGATCGACAACAGCAACAACGATAAGTACCCAACCTCCCTCGAAAGAACCTTTTTATGGGAGAACTAAACCTTGTGGCAGAAGTGAGCCATTGTCTGTTTTACTCAAAATTATAACTACATAAAAATATGAACTACCTTGATTGAACGCCTCTACTAAGCCTTAATACTATTGATAATAAATAGCTTTTGAGAGATAAAAACAACCCATTTAAGCAACTCCATAGATGATAGGAAAGCGCAGCTTTACATGCAATACTCCTTTCTCTATCAAAGGGTCGTCCGGTAACGCAAGCCGAAACCCCAATGAGGATGATGGCAGTTTTCGATTATGGGAGGATCATTTGAATGGTACGTGCATTGTTTCTGGCATCTCTTTCGATAAAAACGATGAATGAAATGCTTGGACTTCTTGGTCCTGAATAGGGACCATACAGCTTTCCCTACTGTATCTTCAGCATAGGCCGGCTGCTGCACACATCTCTAAAATGCTTGAGTGATGCCATGGAATTGTAGACTAAAAATGCGACAGGCGTGTCTATTGCCGACACTTTTTGAAGCAACACACAATGGGATTGTCCATTCCATTGCATAGTTGGGATTCGAACATTGGGTTTCGTTGTGATTTTCGAGCATGTGTTTGTAGCCTGCTGCGATTAGATTTATTTCGATGATTTAGGATTCCTCGCTGCCCACAAACTCATGCACCCCACACGCTCCAACTTGTAATCATGAAACGTATCGTCCAATACCTTTTCCATATCTGCATGACTATCATTTTGATTGTTTAAGGCCCCGAGACCGTGCGACACTGCAAGGACTGATTTTGCAAAAAGATTCGGCTCATCCTCACAATCCACAGGTGTCACGTTGGCTCCAAAGGCGACACCCTCGGGCTTCAACGCATTGGCGGCATTTTGGAGGACTACTTGTTTATCTCGGAGAGTACCAGGAATACAATGCAAGAGGTGGAACAATCCAACGGAATCAAATAGATTGTCGTCTTTGTTGCCCGCTCTTTTCATTGGAAAGGGATTCCTGGCATCACCTGTCAGTTCAGTCACTTGGTAGGATAATTGTCGCAAGCGATTGGCAGCGTACTTGGTCGATTTTTCGTTCAAATCCATAAGACAAATCTCAGGCTTTTCGACGGGCCACTTGGTATGGTAGAGAAAGTATCCACTCGCAACACCTACATCCAAGTGTCTTGCCCCGACGGATCGATCGTACAGTGCTTGTTCTCGAGAGAGTGGGCATTGCCACGCGTATGGAACTACAGTCTTGAGGACGGCCAAGTCGTACAGTGGAAGCGTAATAGCTCCATAGTAGCGAGCTCCTGCACTTATGGCTGTTTTCGTAGCCATTGTCAACGATATATTCAGATTAGTTTATGGACTAGCAGTGAGCCTTGGGACGACAAGTTTCCTTCTCCCTTCACGATGAGTGCATGGGTTGACTCACTCCTGTAATTCGAAAACAATAGAAAATGTGAGAAGCGCTGGGAAAAATGAGTCAACGTACGTCACCCAAATGAGTGACTCAGTCGTGGATATTTCCTTACTAGAAAAAGAACTGTGGCTGGACGCACATGTTGTCTTGGCAAAATGCTCACGTTCATGTCAGCATCCAACTAGCTAGCTAGCTAGCTAGCTAGCAGAGAGGGTAGGCCAAACAAGTTCGTAAAAGGGCTCTTTGTGTGTGTTTTTGCACAGAAGCTGTTCCATGCAAATGCAAATGGACAAAGATCTGATGAAATGTCACACTCATTCAGACCATGGGGCACATCCAGCAGTTGACAATTTCACCCAAATGATCAAAACTTCCACATGCAAGATTTTTCTCTTCCTCTGTGTCATTTGCCACAACGCTGATTTTTGTGTGTGACATTTGCAAATGTTGCAAATGCGATTTGTGGGACTCAAAACAATGTTTCATGCTGGTGACTTTGTCGCACAGAACTTGACAAACGACATTTCTTCACGGTCGAATCGCCAAACAACAAGGGACGAATGCAGCAAAGATTGCCTTAAACAGAAACTTTCCTACTCTAATGTTTCACCACTAGAACAGCTGCCACTGCATGCAAATTTGAAAGTTATAAGCATTGAGCTACCATGCGTTTGATCGAACACTTCCACAAGATCGACATCTTCTTTGGCAAGATTGCTTGCACGGTGCGCATGTTTCGTCATGGCGAGATGCTTTTGTTACCACATGCCCGTAGGATGTCGCAACAGAACATGGCGTGGGAACTCATTGATTCCGTTCCACTTTGTGTTCCGCATTTGACATTGTGTCTTTTCCTCTAGGGCGCACATCAGTTGTTGGTCTAGAACTCGGGATGCGACTTCCATTCGTGCTTTGAATCACGGGTGAAATCGCACCATTGTCAAACTTTTTCAAAGTGTTTCAAACAACACACAAATTTGATAGATCTTTTGCAGTGTCACTTGTTGCTGAATCATCACAGCAAAGAATGCGACCTGATGAATTTTTTGTAACTTCACATGCAGCCAAACAAATGAGAGTCACATTTTCTTTCCAGATTCTTCACGATTTCATCATGAAAGAATCTCTGTTTTCAGTCCATGCCAAGGAAACACCAAAACCAACCAAAGATCAGAAACAGATTGAGAATTTCTGAAAAGGCATCACATAAGTTGTTCAGATTCTGCTAATTGCAACCGGCAGCAATGTTGTCTTCAGGGGTGGTTTGGAAGACATCAGCATCTGTCATTTTGGTAGCCTTGTGTTGCGTCTCACAAGTAAGAGTAAGTCCCGTTGAATCGCCACCCTCCGAAGGCATAATGACAGTCTTTTTCATTAAACAGATCAAATATCATCAGACATTTGATATCTCGTAATGGCGAAGCACAGATTTAGGGTTAACCACCATTCCACTTAGACATCAGTGAACGTTGAGTTCATTACCACGATCATTTCGACGCGGTTTATTCGTGCTCCTTGTGCCTTACGGTTACTGAGTCATCACTGACTCTACTAAAACCGCGACATCGCTTCTTCGTAAAGTCCATTGATTAGCTGCTGCCTTCTTACTCGTATCTAGTCCCACCGAAAACATTCCCGTAGCTAGCTAGTAGATAAAGTAGCTATAGTGTTGTGGTGCATCTTCAGAACAGCTGAATGCCTCTCATTGTTTCATGATATCAGCAGCAACAACAAATAGCAATTGTACCTCTCTGTAACCAACAAGCAAAGAGACTGCAAGCTAGCTAGCAGAGGAAGAAATAGATAATCGTCTTGCCTTGGCCTAAAGCATGGTCGCCAACAATAGTCATAAACCCTCCACCTCTTCATCATCGCCCTCCCCTACTGTCCAAAAGTCAGCCAAAACTGCCAAACGGGCCTCTATTACTGGTGCTCCTGCCATGACGAAGAAGGAAGATTTCTCTGAACTCGAGTCCCTTCATGTCCGTGATTTGATTTCCGACAGTAAGAAGGAAAAGAAGACGAAAAAGAAGAAAAGCAAAAAAGACAAGGGATCTCCCACTCCCCATGAG
>Ga0163149_10008281_pt1 | contig 10310 bp, 17 predicted proteins | sample OliLakLV19MP5G1_FD_148604 | JGI IMG/M metagenome (GOLD analysis project Ga0163149, IMG submission 148604) | Freshwater microbial mat bacterial communities from Lake Vanda, McMurdo Dry Valleys, Antarctica - Oligotrophic Lake LV.19.MP5.G1 | ecosystem: Environmental > Aquatic > Freshwater > Lake >...
CGTTTATGCAGCCCTACGATTTTTCGGGTAAGTGCAAATGCCAACCAGGAGGCACGCTGTGATTGACATACACCGGCCGCAAATGACGGTGGCGGAAAAAAGGCAGTCGAACGCAAACCGAATCGATTTGCTAGACGCCGAGGTTTTTGCGATGAGACGTGCGATGGCCGAGCAAGGCGAGCTGATGCGAGCGCTGATGGAGCGAGCGGAGATCTTGGCGGCAAGGTGCAATAGTTCCAACGGGAAAACTGTTACGTAAATTTTTTTCTTGACGGTTCCGCCCCCGATACCGTATGCTCCGGTTGATAGCCTACACATGCCAGCCAAAGGCACAACCCGAGTATCCCAGCGGCAGAAAGCCGCTATCGCTCGTGGAAAACTGGCCGAGAAAACAAATGCTGAAATCGCCAGGGACACCGGACTCAAACGCTCCACCGTGGAGCATATTGCCTGCGGGCCGGAAGTTAAGGGCATCCTGAATCGGATCATGGTTGCTGGTGAGGTAAAGCTATTTAGCTTTTTCGGGACGCTGGTGGACAGCATCGAGGCCGAGTTTTCGCCGACCTCGAAAAATACATTCGACCAGCGGGAAAGGGCCAGAACGCAGGCAATAAACCTGCTTCAACTTGGGCAGCCCAAGGTATCCGAAGTTCCCGCGACGGCACTTGGCGGCGGGGTATTTTTGGGCGACATGCTGACGCAATATCGAAGTCTCGTCGTCGGGGCTCCGATGCCGGGCGGAGAAAAATGAGCAGCCTCGCCGTGGCGCACAATCTGTACGAGCGCCACCAGGAATGGGCTCTCTCCATAGCTGGTTCCGCCCTCCGCCGCATTGGCCCGAGAGCCGACGCCGAGGAGCTCCGGCAAGTCGCTCAAGCCATGACCTTCGAGCGGGCGCTGGCCTACGACCCTCGCCGCTTCACGACCATTCCGGTTGGCAATAACAGGCCGGAATATCACGGTCCGCGGTGCCGCTCTCGGCAGTTCGAGCTCTACGCCTATCCCAGCGTCTATGGCGCTTGCCTGATGTCGGGCTACCGTGGAGCCTCCGGCCGGGCGAAGGCGAGCGATGGCAGCTACATAGCGTTTTCGCCCCTCGACACAGCGCGAGAGGTAGCAGGAAATCCGGGCGAACAGGCAGCCATTGAGGCATCGATTGACCGAGCCGCACAGATCGGCCTAATCGTGTCGATCCTCCACGATCTGCCCAAGGCCGCGCGGTACGTGATCGAGGAGCATTACCTCACTGGCATGTCGTTAAAGTCCATAGCCGAGAGCCTGCACACGTCTCAAAGCAGCGTAAGCCGAATTCACGCTGAAGCTTTGAGTTTACTGCGTTCCGCCGTCTCCAGTCGCGGGCTTAAGGCCTGGGAGTGGCTGTGACGCCAGGTCGCATACGTGCCGCCTCTGTGCCGCCCGCGTCCGCGTGAACTTGCCACACGGGCAGCGATCGCTTGATTTAGGGGGGCCGCCGTTTCGCCCCCCGCTTTTTGTTTTGCGGAGGGCGGCGAGTGCCACAGCGGCAGGGTTTTTCTTTTTCTTTCGTTTCATTTTGCCTCCGGGCATGTGGGCCAGCGGAGCCGAATGAGGCGGCACATCTTGGCATTGGCGGCCCGTGCGGCGGTTATTTGGCCGACGGCCACCGAGGCATAGGCTGCATGGCCTACGCAGGAAAGCGTGGCGGCTGGGTACGTGTACATATGCGATGCCGCATAGCACGCGGATACAGCGCTTTCGTCCCAACACTCATCGGTCTCTGTTTCGCACAAAGCAACTCCTGCTTCGGCTGCATTGCGGGCGGCCTTTTTGACTTTCTTGGCATTTCCCTTTCCTACGGCCCATTTCCGGGCGGTTTCGATTGCCAGACGAGGGCGATTCTCGTTTTCTGGCACATAGCGCAGCGCCATTTCGGCGCAATCGCATACTGCCAACACCAGCTCCTGCCGTGATACGTGAGCAGAGGCGTACCACAGCAACCCCTCGGGGCGAAGGCATTCCGCCCACATACGAGCGGAATCGCGGCCTCCCAGCCAGTCCGTGCCATCCCCATCTGGCTTCCAGCCAAACAGATACTTCAGCCCGTCGAGGGCTTCCGGACAGCCCACCCGGCCTTCTATGTGCTGCCTCAGTTCGATGTTATTCATTTTGCCGCCTCCGGGCAGACCGGCCAGCGGAGCCGAATCGTGGCGCACATTTTGGCATTGGCTGCCTGTGCGGCACTTTCCCCAGATGCCGCGCGAGCCGCATCTGCCGCAAGCACGGCGGCTGCGCTTGCAGCACCGGCGGCATAATCGGGCCCATATGCGGCTTCAGCTGCGGCCTGTGCTGCATTAGCGGCTGGGCTGCAAGAATGCGAAAGCGTATCATCGGCTGCTTCCCCTGCCCTACGCGCCCTATATTTTACACTGTGAATGTCCCGATCCCCGGTTGCCCAATCCCTTGCGGCTTCGATCGCCTCTCTTGGCCGCTCATCCCCTTCTCGTACGTATCGCAGCGCCGTTTGAGCGCAATCGCACGCGGCGAGAACTAATCCCTCCAGTGGGACCAGATCGGCTGCGTACAGCAGCAGCCATTCTGGAAGGGTGCACTCCGCCCACATCTGGGCGGAATCGCGGTCCCCTACCCACGTCATTATTTCTTTGCAATACCGTCGGCTTGCAAGGTGCTTTCTCAGTTCTGGGTTGGTCATCATCTTTCTCCTGTGGGCTTTCGCCCGGTTAATCGTCGTGCCCGTAACCCCACGCGGATCGGGTGGTAATCGGACATCTCCAAACCGGTGAACGTGTCGAGCTTTGTAAAGTAATAAGCTAAAAGCTTTTGCAGTTCGTTATAGACAGACTGTTCGGCCTCTGTAAGATCATCACACTCCGCATAGGGCTTTATCGCCCATGCCGTCGCCCCAGCGAGGCGCTGTAACTCTTTCCGGGGCGTGTCTTTTGTTGGCGAGGACGTATTTTTGCACTCGGGGTAAAGTGCGAATATCCCTGCGTAGCGGTATCCGTTGCGCCAATACGGCTGGCCCCAGCACCGGGCGTCTAGTTCTGCATGTCCTGACAGTTTCATTGTCTTTCTCCTGTGGGCTTTCGCCCGGTTTGTCGATTGCACAACAGAGTTAGCTTGACTTTGGTCATCGGGTCGCCGCCGCATAGATCCACAGGCAGGGGTTCTTCCATTTCTTAGGCCACCCAGCATTGGCCAGGACGGTATGGCCACTCCCGGCTGCTATCGATCGGCGATCCCCATTCGCGGCACGAAGGTGGTAATAGCCGTCGTCGCCGAGCCTGCACCTAATCGGCGTGAGGTCGCTATCCTCGGTTTGCCTGATCGCGTATTCGACATTACAGTTCATGTTCTTCCCTCTGTTCTCACTCTGCATTTATGCGGGCTTGTGACCGCCTTATAGGCTGCATTACGGGGGCGAGGAGCGCCCGTGGGGGTTAGCGGTGGCCCTTGAGCTCGAACATCTCCGCGTGGCTCATCGCGCAGTAGAGCGTTATTCCGCCCGTTGTCGTGAACATCACGATATGCGGCCTGTCGCCAGCATTCCGCCACGCCTCCTCAATGCTTTTTTCGCAGCGCATGATCGCTGCAATCGGGGTCGATTCGTGAAATCTCCGTTCAGTGGTCGTAAAGTAGTTCCCGGTTGTTGCCGGGAAGGCTCCCTGATTTTTCGTTCCAGTCTTCTGTTGCGTTTTCATTTGGTGTTCTCCTTTGGGGGTTGGGTGGTGGGTCTAGCGGAACAGCTCCGCACTATCGGCGTAGATGTCAGCGTCGGCGCCGCGATCACCGAGAGCCGAAACGCAGGCCCCTGCGATTTCGTTGTCCACCTGGCGTTGCGTGTTGCGCCGGAACTGCTCCGCTTCAAGCGCTTTGCCCCAGGAGTTGCCCATGAGGTCGCAATCCCCATGGCAATCGATCATGTGCTGCAGATCGGCGTCAGTTAATGCCGTGAGGTTAGTGGTGGTGTTGGTGGTCTTTGTGGTGGTCATTGTGGTCTCCTTTGTGTTGGTGGGCGAGGAGCGCCCGGTGGGTTAGGCTGCTAGGGTCAATACTGCACTACCGATGCCGCCCCAGCAGTCCAGTTGGTACAGGACCGCATTACCGGCAACAGTCGTACTGGCGACGTGATAGCATGGCTCGCCATTATCGTAGGTCGTTGCGAACTCACATATTCGGAACATGTCGTCAATCTCCGAGCTGTCCATCTGGCATGGTTCGTCGCCCCATATGTCTGACGTGTAGTCGAATATTTGATCAGATCCGTATTCAGCAGCGAGGGCGATCGCTATTGGGTTGGTAAGTTCTATCATTGTGGTCTCCTTTGTGGGGGTTGGTGGGTTAGGCTGCGATGTGATCCAGTTCGATACCGGCGTTTACTGCTTCTCGTTCGGTCCTGCCTGTGTACCATACTCGGCACGTTCCGATCATGGCCCCATCTCCAGCACGTTGACCGAATGTCAGCCCGTCGTGTTCGCCAAGGCCCGCGAAGTCCAGCAACTTCTGGCCATGATCCCGGCAGCAGGATAGGAGTGTCGACCGTCCTCGCCTCACTGTGTAAGCAATTCGTACCCGACGCCCGTTGTTCTCTGCTGCTAGCTCGTAGCGGGTGAGGGTGTTGGTTCTTATCATTGGTTTTATCTCCTGTTTTCTCTTTGGTGGGTTGGTGGGCGAGGAGCGCCCGGTTGTGGGTTAGATTGCGGCAGATTCCTGTCTGTGCTGTAAACGTGCATACCGAACGCGGTCGGCCAAATACATGCGGGCGTTCCAAACTACGCCGTTTCCATCGGAGTCCATCTCGGCTTGCCGCAAGATCCGGCGAGCGGCATGATCCGCTGTAGCCTCTGCGGCTTCCCTAACCGTGACGATGGCTGCTTCGTATTCCGCGCTGTTTTTGGTTTCCATGGTTTTATTTCTCCGGTTTCTATGGCAGCCGTGTTGGCGTCCATAGAATGACTGTAAACCAGCGCTGCATTGCTGTCAAGAGCTATTCCAAAATATTTTTGGCTGGAAATGTACAATAACGCGGTCGCCGAAAGCCTCGCCACGCGCGGGCAATCTTCTTCAGTGACCGCGATCTCCGACGCCATACTCATCCAAGCCGCTCTTCGCTCGTTTGCGGACCGCGAGGCCATGGCAGCGGCCTGTCTCACTATCCAGGACAAATCTGGCCAGACAGTTCCCCTCATCTATACCCCGTCACAAAAAAAAGTTTCCGCTCTCATCCGCCGTCAGCGCCGCGCCGGTAAGCCCGTCCGCATCGTAATCCTCAAGCCTCGCCAGGCGCATTTCTCGGTCGGCTGCGCTGCTGAGATATTTGCGGAATGCGCCTTCTTACCCGGCCAGCACGGCGCGTGCGTGGCGGATATATTCCGCACTGCCACGAACCTCTGGAGTTACTACGATCAGTTCCAACGATCATACGAAGAGCGAGGGCCCTTTTTCGGGATACGGCAACTCGCGCCTAGCTCAAGCCAAAAAGGCAAGCTTATAGCTTGGGATAAAGACTCTTACGTGCAGTTTCTATCCGCCGACAACACCAGCTCGGGCCGCTCCTACTCCCTTCGCCATCTCCATTTGTCTGAGTACGCCTTCTATCGCGACGCCTCAACCCTAATGACTGGCCTCATGCAGTCTGTACCCGAGGACCCAGGCACGACGATAATCGTGGAATCGACCGCCAACGGCATCGGAGGCGGCTTCCATGAATTGTGGTCACGCGCCAATGATCCGAAAGAATGTGGCGACTGGATCCCGCTATTTTTTGCTTGGTACGAGCATCCAGAGTACTCGCGGCCAATCACCATCCCGCGCGACGTATTCCAGCGATCGCTCGACCCGGAGGAGATCCTACTCCACCAGCAGCACGGCGTCACGTTCGAGCAGCTCGAATGGAGGCGCTGGGCAATCTCGAATAAGTGCGATGCATCCGTTGACGCCTTCCACCAGGAGTACCCATCCAGCCCCGAGGAAGCCTTCCTCGTTTCCGGCCGGCCGGTATTCGAAGCGAAGTCACTCAACTCCATGCCGATTGATCGCAACCCGATTACAGGCAATCTCAAAATCGTTGAGGAATTCCCCTCGAACCGTATCGTATTCGAGCCAGCCGAGAAGGGCGAGCTATCGCTGTTCCGGAAGCCGGAACGCACCCGCTCATACGCTATCGGCGTAGACACTAGCCGAGGTATCGACCGCGCGGAAGGCGCTGGCCGATCTGATCCGGATTACTGCGTAGCGCAGGTACTTGACGTCGATACCGGCGAGCAGGTGGCCAGCCTCAGGGGCCGCTATTCGCCTGGGCAATGGGGCGCGTTAGTGGCAACGCTCGGCAGGTGGTTCAACGTTGCCTACATTGTGCCGGAGAGCAACGAAAACGGGCTGGGCGTAATCGAACATCTCACTCAGCAGTATCCCATCGCCAAGATCTACAGGCGCTACCCGACTCCAGACGAACGGGGCCCGGTGCAACTCAACGAGCTAGGCTGGTGGACTGACACGCGCACGCGACCGCAGCTGGTGAACACCCTCGGCAATGCCATTCGCGAGCAGGCCATCATCATCCGCAAGGCCAACACGCTCCAGGAGTGTTTGACTTTTGTGTACAAATCCACCGGCAAAGCCGAAGGCCAGAGCGGATGCCACGACGACGAGGTTATCGCCCTGGCGCTGGCCGTGATCGGCATGATCCGCGCACCGCGCGAAACCCCAACCACAGCGGAAGCAAAAATTGCAGCCCGCGTGCAAACATACGACAACAGACGCCGACGACGGCGCGATGAGGACGACGACTAATGCAAATGAAACTGTCCGAGCAGGAACGCGTGCGAATCGGCCATTACGTGGAGGAGGTCCACCGCGCCGCCATCTCCAATCATCAGGAGCGGATGAACCGATTCCGGCGCTACTATCGCCGGTTTCGAGGGTTGATGGATCCGCCGAAAGCAGGGGACGAGGACGCCAGTAATTATCAGGTCCCACTCCTCAAATGGCACGTGTTCTCAAAATGGGCCGATCTCATGCACGGCTGGCTTGGTCGAGGAGCCGAGGTTGCAGCCGAACCCACTGGACCATACGATCAGAAGATTGTAGAGCGCGTCTCGCGCATGGTTACTTGGCGCATTTTTACCTATATGAAAATGGTCAAGCCCGCGGCGATTGCAACTTTCCGCGCTGTGATCTTTGGTCGAACCCACGTTTATATTCCGTGGGACCAAGAGTTCGATAAAACCGGGCGTATCTGGTACGACGGGCCAAAGTACATCCCACTTTGGCCCAACGATTTTATTGTTCCGGTGGAGGATGTGTGCAGTCTCCATGAGTTCTCCTGGGTGATACACAAGGAGCGTCTCAGCCCGCAGCAACTACTCAACGGCGAGCGGTCCGAGCGCTACATTGGCATCGAAAAAGATTTCCAAAACATCATCCAACTCGCCAGCCAGACAGGCACGCGGCGCGAACCCCACGGAAACGAGCTGATGGAAGCGAAGGATGAAGCGGAAGGCGTGACAGAGGACAGCAGCGGGTCGAGAACAGGAACGCTGACAGTACTGCACTGGTACGGGAAACGTCGCATGCCAACCGGCACCGGCGACGTAGCAGAAGACGCCATCCGGGGCCGTGATCTCGACGAGTCTGAGATCCTGGTGCACTACTGCCTGGAGCTGCACCGAGTCATTGGCGTTCAGGATCTCGACGCGCTTTACCCCCAGGCGAGGCGAAAAAGGCCGTTCGGCGAGATCGCGCTAAACGAGGAGGGCTCCTACTGGACCATGGGACTCGGCGAGATGCTGGAGACCGAAGGCGAGGAGCTCACCGCGAATCACAATCTCGGGACCGAGGCAGGCGAGTTTAGCGTTGCGCCGGTCATCTTCGCGGCTCCGGAAGCCGGTCTCAACGCGAAGAACTTCCGGTACCGGCCAGGGACTGTCATCACGACAGAACATGCAGACAAGGTCAAGGTCGTGTCGATGTCGGCGGATCTCAGCTACGTCGTGGCCAAAGAGCACACGATGCTGGCGATGGCTGAGCGCGTTACCGGGCAGAGTGAGCAATCGCTGGGGCGCAGCAGTTCCGCGCCGAACGCACCGCGCACGGCGAGCGGGCAGGTACTCCTCGCCGAGATGGGAAACCTACGGGCGTCCCTCGACAACCTGTTTTTCAAGTCACACCTGGAGGATCACCTCCGGCATATCTGGTGTTTAGAGCAGCAGTTCGCACCAAAGGATCTGTTCTTCCGGATAACCGAGGACGACCTGCCCGGCACCGAAGTGCGGAACGGTTTCGGGAAAATGACCCAGGAGGATTACGAAAACGAATTCGATTTCACGTTGAAATTCGCGGAGTCGCCGTGGGCGAAAGAAGCGCTGGGGCAAAAGCAACTCCAGCTTTACCAGCTAGATTTAGCCAACCCGCTGATCGCGAGCAACCCAAATGCGTTGTGGGCGGTTGCCAACCGAGTGCATCAGGCACTGGGCGACGACAACTTTGCCGATGTCGTCCCGCAGCCATCCGACATGGACACACCCAAGAATCCGCAGTTGGAATGGACGATGATCCTACAAGGCGACTTGCCGGAAGTTAACCCGAACGATAATGACGATTTGCATTTGAAAGACCACGAGCGGAGATTGTCGATGGCGGAAAACGCACCGCCGGAAGCGATGTCGGCGATGCAGGCGCACATGCAGGCGCACACCGTTCAAAAAAATCAAAAGGCGCTCATGCAGCAGATGGTCTCCGGCATGGCAGACAGTTTGGCGTCGATACTCCCGCAGGAAGGCGGAGGCCAGGCCGGAGCACCAGCGACACCGAAACCGCCGGCAATGACGCAACCGGAAGGCGAAGGCGGAATCCAGGGACGGCTGCAAAACGTGATGGAGAAAATGTAAATGGCTGATCGGCTCGACGGTATCGACGTTAGTCAAGTAATCGAAACCATGCGCAGCGATGGACACGCGCTGATTGTGGCGCGGATGCAGGCTATCCACGCATCGAAAATCAAGGAGCTGCGCAATCCGGACATGGACCACGGCGCGACCCAGGCGCTCCGTGGTTTTTTGGACGGTATCGACAGGTGTCTGGCTGTGCCACAGCAACTCCGGGATGAATTCGACGAGAGGCGGAAATGATCGCCGCGCCAATCGTTATGGGGGTTCGCTGCCATTATTGCAGTCGGCACCGCTCTCCATCCGAGATCCATCACATGGGTACCGGGGGAGTAAAGATCTGCTTCCGCTGCTTAGAATGGCACCGGGTCGCTATGCGCGCTTTGAGCGGCGCGCCACCCCCCGGATGTCAGGATTGCGGCCTCAAATTTGCCGACCTGAAAGAGATCGACGCGGCGGGCAATCTTAGAATGTCACTGGTTGTGAAAGACGGCATCTACCAGATACTCTGCACCACCTGCAGTGACAGTTACGAACGCAAACGGGCCGACCTGTTTCGGGAAACCGAATACGGGTACAAAAGGAAAATCTGATGGCTAACGAAGTGGTGTACGAGGACATGGAATCCAGTACCCCTGTTGGACTGGAAACATCTGTCGACAACGCGACCCCGCCAGCAAAGGCGACGGAACAGGCTGAGGAGCCGAAGCACTCTCCGAAAGACATGGCGGCCTTGAACCGCCGTATCCAGGAGTTGGAGTCGAGCGAGCGGTACTGGGCCGATAAGGCCAAGTCCGGATCGCCCGCTCCGGTACAGAAGCAGGCCGACGGCCCAGACGAGCTCGAAGCGCTGCTGACGAATGCCGGTATCGACGACGACACAGCCGCATCGCTGCTGGACGACCTTGGCGAGAAGGGTGTTTCGGCACTCCAAAAGCGCGGTGTCATCACGATGGCGCAATTGAAGCCAATACTTGCAGCCGTCGAGCGGCGCATGGAAGCCAAAGCCGAATCCCTGGCCGACGGCAAGATAACGTCGGCTCGCGGCCAGATGACCGCCGAGGCGAAACTGGTGAAGGAATACCCGGAGCTGAGCGACCCGAAGTCTGCACTCTCGATTGCCACGGCGAAAGAATTTGCCGAGATGGTCGCCGAAGATCCCAGTCTGCAGCACAGCTATACGGCGCTGGGCATGGCCGCTAAGCTAGCCCGGTCGCAATCCGGTAGCAGCGGGATGTCGATGACAGATCGTATGCGGCAGATCGCGGCGCAAGGCCCGGCCCGTGGCAGCCGTTCAGCCGGGTACAACGAGTTCGACGATGACGGCGACGTAGCGATCACCCCGGAAGCGCAGACGTTTATCAACGCCGGTGCAAAGTACGGGCTCACTCAAGAAGCCTACAAAAAGCACGCGAAGAGGGTGTCATG
>Ga0163149_10008285_pt1 | contig 10307 bp, 9 predicted proteins | sample OliLakLV19MP5G1_FD_148604 | JGI IMG/M metagenome (GOLD analysis project Ga0163149, IMG submission 148604) | Freshwater microbial mat bacterial communities from Lake Vanda, McMurdo Dry Valleys, Antarctica - Oligotrophic Lake LV.19.MP5.G1 | ecosystem: Environmental > Aquatic > Freshwater > Lake >...
ATCTTGCACCATGCTGCGCTGACACATGCTTCCTGCAGTGTCGATCGATCGGTGCTTCATGCCGTTGCTTCGTTGCTAGCTTCATACACGGTTTGTATAGCAAAGTAGTAGAATCGTGGTGCTGATAACACAAATTAAGCTATCGAGTGATTCTATTTCAAGACAAGTAAAATTATAAGCTAGCATTTTACCTCTACCCTACTAGTCCTGTAATTCGTGGGATTCAATCTGGGACTGAGTCAGAGATGGATCTTTTTCGCATTAGGATACTTATTTTTTGCCGGATCACTGCCCGCCCGAACCACTTCCACTAGCTAGTTAGGTACAGTAGTGGAATACAGTATAGGCGGAGTAGTAGTCCTGACAAGTACCTAGGCATGACTCGCCGGTAGCGACAAAACGTAACCCCCCCCGGTATTGGGATCGATACCGTTTCTGTGATAGTCTCGGGGAGTCTCGACACCATATAAAAAGTTTCTTTTTTTTAGCTGGTTCTCCCATAATATCATCGACTTGGAGTCCAAAATCAAGCATTCAAATCCAAAGTCAAGCATCCATTTCTCATAATATCTACTCAGCAAAATACTTTTCTGATGACATCCCCCAATCACAACAGCAAGCTCCGAGCAGCACTAGCGTTTGCTACCGCCGTCAGCAATGTTGAGACAGGAGGCAACCGCTGTTATCAAGATTCCTTTGCATGCCTTGGCTATGACCATGACGGTGACGATGAAGCGACATCCGTCGAAAGCACGAATTCGCCAGCCCTTGGTTCTTCTTGTGCATCGACCAGTTCCTTGTCTCCCCTCCGAAAAGGTAGTGGCGATGCTGCTTTTCCGACCCGCCGTCGTGGCAACCGTCAAGCCAATGATGTTCGTCAAAAACTTGCCAATGCCCAAGAAAGCCGTCGTAATGTCATGTCCTATCGACGACGAGTCTGCTCAGACCCTTCCTTGGCATCTCTGGTAGGTGGTACTTCTTCTCCGATCCAGCAAGACCTTGACACAGTGGAGGAATCTCTCATTGCCATGGAAAAGTCTCTCAAGTTAATGCAGCATTCCCAGAAAAAGACTGGAAGGAAGACGATGAAGAAGACACCGCAATCATAAACTCTCTATCTCTTCCGCTGCGGCGTACCAGTTGTATTTCGTTTTTTGAAGGCAGTACATTAAACTACATACATAAAGAATTATCTTTCCTTTACTGCTCCGCAAACAAAATTACCCTTGTTAGATGGATCACGAGTTATGCAGCGTCCCTTCCTCAGACTCGGTTCACATACCGAAGAGAGTGCCCGGCCAGGTCAAGGTATTAGAATGGTAAACTGAAACACGACCGAATCCTGGATACGGTACAGGCTTGCCCGTGCGCAAATTTAGGCACAAGGAAAAACCACGTTAGTTAAACGCATACCCTTTTGGCACTTGGCGACGCCGCTCCTTACCTGCATATCAGCACATCTGGAATGGTTGTTAGCTATGGTTTTAGAAGAGAAGATGGCCAGCCATTCATTTTTACTTCGGTTGGGTCCACGGCCCTGTGGCTGTTGACTTTCTTACTGGTAGCTATTGCTTACTAGCTCTTCTAGTAGCTCTAGCTATTATTCATCAGTAGCTATTATCTACTAGTACCGTAGCTACCGCTACTCGGCAGTTTAAACGAAGTTTCAGAGCTGAAAATGGTTTGACGGCCACACTTCCAATCACGTTTGTGATTGCTTTTTGGTCGTCTGGCCATGGTACATACCTTAAATCGTCACAGAAAAAAAAAAATGATGAAGATAGTCGCGGTAAACTGCCTTTCTGGGCGAACGAGAAGGCAAACGAATCCCCTCGAATAGCTATTTATCACTAACTACCCTGTTCCTACTGCCAGGAGATGAGAACGAATAGTAATAAGCAAGCGACGGTACTGGATCGTGGATACTCTCCTGTAGACAAATCACCGGCATTGGTCCTAACGCTGCCAGTGTCCCGGCAAAAGCGGCACACTTTTTGCCGGGACACTGGTAGCTACTGTAGTGCATGCAGAGGGCTCATCTCTCATTTTTCTACTTCTGCACGTCCCCGGTATTCCCACACGCCAGTGCTTAATACAGCTGTAGTGGAGTAGAGGGTCAAGAACCACAATGCACAATCAAATCAAACTCAATCACATCCTATCCGCTGTGATATTTTTTCACCACGAGAAGTTTCAGTTGCACAATGACTTCTTCGAATAACATTCAGGATAGCAAGCTCCAAGGAGCGGCACTTTTAAAGGACCGATCGTTTGACTCCCCTGTCGACAACGTTGACAAGGGGGGAGACAACCGGCATTTTGGAGATTCCTTTGCATCAGGCGAAAGCTGCTGCTCGAGGACAGTATCCATTATCGGTTCTTTTCAAGACACGTGCGGCTACTACCATTCCGCTAGTTTTTCCACATTGTCTCCCCCCATCCGGATGAGGAACATAAGGAATGGCACCGATTCGTCCTCCCCAACCGTGGAGGATATTGAATCCATCATCATTGCCATGGAAGAAAGGACTGTCAAGCTAATGAATCATCCTCCATTTCCATGCTTTCCAAGCAAGACCAAAACAAAGAAGAATTTGGTCTTTCATTATTTTTCAGACTAATCATCAATGTACAAACATAAAGAATGTGTAGAACAATAGTCAATAAAGTAAAGAATGCACCTACTTCAAGTTATGTTTATACCGACAGTATATCATAGGATGCGCTAGGATATCGACTTCAAAAAGCAGCTCCCATTCTACCAGTACTGTCATTGGTTTGAGGCCACGAGAGCCAAGGCTACTCATTGAATTGTTGTTCTATTTCTAAACCATTTACAGCACTGGATAGAACCACAGTTATGTACATCCTCAAAGCCATCTTCAAAAAATGCATCTGTTTCGATATTTGTTGTTGCCTCCACATGCCGTATCCATCATTTTGATTCCCATCAAAACGGCATGCCCCGCTTCGTTGTTTTTGTTTATTCGTATGGATCTACACAATCTTCTTCCTCTGCCTCCTCTGGCATGATTTTTTCACGCATGGCATTCCGTACTTGTTTCCAACAATCGCCCCGATCCCATTCACAATTCAAAACCATGGACGGTGGCAATTCGACCGATATCCAATCATCTTCCAAATACAACTCATTGGTATTCTCGGACAAGATACTTTCCAATTCGCTTTCGGTAAATTCACAATAATTGAAAAAGAATTTGTAATTTTCAGTATTCGAGTTGGAGGAAGCACAGGCATCCAAGGCCGCTTGCCATCCGCCCTCGTAAATACCAGAAGTACCAATCTGGACACCATTCCCAATTTTAGGCTGATTGTGCAACATAAAAATATTGTCCGTGCCTTTATCGCCGCCACGATAAATGAGGTTCATGGTCAAGGGATTGCTGTCGGGGGTGGCCGACTTTTCCATCATTTCTCCTACTGTAAAGGGGGTCGGATGATCAATTATGGCGCCTCGAATAATGTATTCCGATTCTTCGCCTGCGCCTTCGTCATCTTGTCCCATGGCATAAATAAAAATGGCCGACTGTCGATAAAAGTGATGATATTCATCTTGAGGAGCAATCAACACACAACCTGGGCGAACAATGGCATTGGGTCCCTTGCCCAAGAATCGAATTTTACTGTCGTTTTGGGCGCCATCGTCGTTGTCATTCTTCTCGCTGCTCAATAATTGGGACTTGGATGAACATAGAGATAACTTCCCACAATCTGCAGTAGTAAAGGCTGAAACCGGGTTCCATATACATAGGACACACGTTGCGGTCACAACGATCCAGCTCCAACAATTCAGAATGGAGGTGCCGGTTCTCAATATCATCGTAGGTTTTCTTTTTGTTCCAAAAATATAGTTGCAATCAAAAATGGGACGCAAGTAAGGCCAAAACTCTGAAAAGGTGCTGAACTGCAGATATCTTGGCTTGATTGTTGGGATTGCTATAACACTACTGTAGCTATAATTATCAAATGAGGTACAATTTGCAACGAAAGAAATCCATGGATCATTCATTGGCAGCGAAAGGAAGATATTGAGTTCGTGTCCAGGAAAAGTCAGTGTGCGGTCAAGAACGTTGACTTGGTTGTTATTATGGTCTGAACTTGGTTAGGCTCATCAGGTTATGAGGCCGTCGGCGTTTGCGCTGCGTTTGGTGGTGGACGAGTTTTTTTGTTGTCCGGCAGCATAAATTTTATTACCACATGGTGATAGTGACGCAGCCGCTTATCAACGCAACCGATCAACCTATTCAATTGGTAAGGTGAAAGGACATAAAAGCTACTGTAGCAGACTACTGTAGACTGTAGTCCTGCTAAATCAACAGTGCTATTGCAATAATTCAGTCGATCTCCCTCTTGGCAGTGTTGTGGCATGTGAACTTGTTAATCGTATTTCGATACGGGTGAGTCAACCCGCATTGAGATTTTGGATCCAGTTGGCAGACAAATCTTGTGGTGAATTCTGTGTCATGTCTCTGTTTTTGTTCTCCACCCTCCACCAACAAGTGAAGCATAGTTGATGCTAAGTCTTGGGACCTATTTTAGCTCATGCAAGCATAGTCATTTGTTGTGAGAGCTCATGCTGTTGTGGTTGTTGTGATTGTTGTTGTTGTTGTTGTCATTGTTGTTGTCAAGTTGCATGGAAGCTCTTCCGGCATTGATTGTGCAAGCATTGCAAAGTGTTGTTTGTTGTTGTGCACTTCGCATGCATGTCCTTGGTCAGCTACTCAACCCTCTCCTTTGGAGTCTCAAATGACTCATCTTTAAATTGTGTCTTGCATGTTTTGCAATAGAAACAATCATCATGTCTTCAAACAAATCTAACTTTGTCCGTGCCCAAACAGACTTTTTTCAACACCATGACTAAGATGGAAAGCAACAAACTTCCAACTGAAGAAGCAGTCATTCCTGTTGATCCCAGCACCATCATCTCAGAGGAGGAAGAATTGTTTGTCATCTCTGTGCACCATGATTTGCAGTTGTTTGAAGCGCTCTTTGAGGAATGGATGGCGGGTCCGAACTACAATTATGCTGATGCTAAAAGCTTGTTGAATCATGCATTAGAGGAACTCCTACAGAGTTGTACAGAAGAGGAGCGCGCTCAAATTCTAAACAGCCATCATGAAGCTGACAACATGGATGGGGACCAAGCCAGTGGAGCTGAAATGTTGCGTTAAGAGGTCGAAAAATGTCAGAACTTCACAATGGATCAAGATAACATTTTGAAAAGTTTGAGAATTAGCAATCACATGTTCAGTGTGCATTCTTTCTGATGTGCATGGAATAGAAAAAGTTGTGTCTTTGTGGATCATGGACAATTTTTAGTAAAAACATTATCAGATTTGTTTGCTGTTCTTTTAACTGCTGTCAACATCTGGAAGCTCCAAATGCACCTTGACCAAAATGATTACATGCAAATTAGGTTTTAATTGTCAAGTGGCACAATGCATGTTGCACACCATCCAATGCATTTGTGCTGAAATTTTGTTTTAGTCTAACAATGTCTTTGACAAATCACAGACAGTTTCTAGTCACAGCCAAGAAACCAATGCTCTCATCTTCTTCCAATGTGCAATTTATTTGCCAAATGGTTAATTTTTTCTTTCAAAACATGTTCTCATTTGATGTCTGCACATGTGGAGATTTTACTGTGCACAATGTGTGTCTTTGCAGTTGCGATGCAAATCCAAAAAATGGTGCACTTTTGGCAGCAAATTAACATTTTTAACCTTCTTTTGTCCTTCAAACATTCCACTTGGGGGGCTGGCGCCACTGGCAAAGGGGGTGAAGGAGGTGGTCGCTGAAATTTGCCCAGATGAAAGCCAAACACTCAAAATCGATGTGTTTTTTCTTTTTTTCGTATTCATGCATGGTCAGGTTCTGATCCTCTATTGAAATGTGCTGCCATTGGACAAATCATCCTCCTGGATGCCGCCTCCAACAGGCCCGTCACTGCTGTTGTCCGTCTGCGCACTGAATGTCAATGAACATCAACAAATGGTAAAACAGAAACCCCAACTGAAACCCTAGCAAAAACATTAGAGTTCCCAACAACATCAGTCAAAGTGGATCTCCCTCTTAGCAGTGTTCAATTGTCACTTGTGAGTTGGTAAACCTGCTTCTGTGTTTTGGTCAGCTTTGTTGGCATCTAGATTCAGGTGGTTCTGTCAGTTGTTTCACTGTGGTCAGACAAATTGTTGGAGGTGTTGAATCAAATGAAATGTTTTTGAGACTCTCAGGCAAATGTCATCAGCCACCTTCTGACCCCCAAAACTGCAATGGTTCATTTTTTCATTTGTCATGTCATTCTTTTTGACACGTGCATGTTGTGCTCTGACTTTTTCTCAATCTTTCATCATTCAAAAATGGTTGTTTCTGATTAAAATCATTTGTCTAATCAAATTGCACGTTGTGCAATGCACGCCAAAGAAATCAGCAAACCACCAGCTGAATCAGCTACAAGCAACACATCAGATGTTGATGCAGTTGAATGGAGACACATCCTAGTGATCTGCACCAGATGCAAATTCAACACATGGAACTGGGGCCAGACTTGTGCTTGCCATTGTTGCATGAAACCTCAATGATGTCACAAAAGTTGCAGATGTCATGTTGGAACAGTTGCATGCAACACAACAGCAGTGGATTGTTGAGGCGCACCGCATGACCGAGGGACTTTGCAGAGAGGACAATGCAAGCAATGAAGGTCACGGTGCACCAAACCGAAAAAAAATGCAAATCTGACACAGATGGTGGTGGTGGTGCTTGTTTATGGACCTGATTCTTTGCTCTGAAGTCAGTCATATCAATTTCAGTTGATGCCCAGTTCCATAACACAAATCCATCCCTTGTCAACTGTGGAGGAACAACCTGCAGCGTCATCTGGCAAGGCAACCCAACCAGTGCAGTCAAAACTCATGCCACCGACAAAAAACTGTGCCATGTGTGCTGAAGAGAGAATTGCGATTCTCAAACAATCAAGATCCAACCCACAACTTCTTATCAACTCTGACATCAAAATCTACTCTGCCTGCAGACATAGACCACACTTCGACAAGCATGCAAAGCAGACCAACCACAGCACTGATGAGTCAAATCAATGACAAAAGAGCTAGCCCAACACATGAAGTCATCACAGAATTTGCTAGGTGCAATGTTTGCCTAGCTGATGTCCAACTGGAAGCACTGTGAGGACCAACAAAAAGAAATTGTTTTCTATTTATTTCCAGAGAACTATCCTTAGAAACAATTCCAACAATTGACTGCAAATCAGTCACTCTTTGCTGTTTGGTGTGAAATGAAAATGAAGTTTCAGAAACCACAAAAAATGATGTGCAAAAGCCTTGGAATTCCATCCCATCGTTTTTTCTCCTGTGTCCTTGCTAGTGTGTAATCACATTTGAGAGACCAAATGACTTTGAAACAGACATTTGCAGCCATTTGTGAATCAATCATGCGGTTGGAGACCATGCTTTGAGCAGCTTCACCATCACATGGCAGTGCTTTGTTCCAATCCGTTCAATTTTCGAACCACTCAAAGGAGGGGATTTGTGAAGGGGCTAGTTTGTCAATTTTTGCAGGCCCTGACAACACGACAAACATCGCATGCCAGGCAATTTAACAAATTTAGCAGGGAGCCCCGAAATGTCTCAGCTAAAACCATGTTAAAACATGCTAGTGCAAAACTACACAAATTGCAGCACAGAAGATGTTTGTAACCATTGCTTGAAGTCCTTACAGACGTGGATAGAAAATTGGGATTGTTTAACAAACCATGTCACACAATCAACGGCAATCGGCAACATATTAGTACAACAACAACAATCCAAGCAGCATGGAGTTGAACCCAATTGCTGAAGATGCCACAGCACAATAGGCACCAACATTCAACGTGATCAGCCAACCCTTTGACACCAAAGGACGTCGTCGGTATATGACGACATTGTAATAGGTGTGGCAATGTGCAGTAGGTCACGGACCAGGGCATATAGTCGAGCCACTTCGAGGTTCCGTGGTTCACTTGACACCTGCCCGCACCCTGTAGAGAATGGGCGAAGATCATGAACATGAACGTCTTATCTAGTCATGGGGCTTACTTCGAAAATGTAGATTTCTACGTACTTCGTGACAAGAGAAACTTGACGTCAAACTATAGTATGGAAGAAGACTACAGTCTAGAAACATTTGGCGGCATCAATATCTCTTCTGTTGTAGTTTAGGTCATCTTCTATTAGCTAGCTAGCATGCTTTCTCGCGATCCTTATCAAGTGGCCATTCTTGCAGTCTGGAGCGGGTGCAACCCTTCCATCTCGAAACCACTTTTGGATAAATCAAGAAATCACCGTACCACAAAAACTGGTTTAGGCGGGAGCTTTGTACTTGAATTCGGCAAGTTTGGTTCCTTTCGAGTCTCTTAGCACGGCAAGACCTCCCCTGTTGTTCCAGATTGCCTTTCCAGATCCATAGCTGTAACCTCCCGTTTCTTTGTGGATTTCATTTGTGTAAATTCTCACCGATTGACCCGGTTTGATAACGGAGCCTTTCGGAAAAGTAAAGGTCGGTCCTTGTGTTCCAGTTGTGGCGACATAAACATAATAGCCCGACACATCAATGTCATTCTTGGATCCGTTGGAAACCACCACGTACTCATCGGCTTCTGTGGTGGGAACTTTGCCGTCGTAGCTGATACCCGATATGGTAACAACAGAGCCACCTTGTACACTGGAAACGGCAGAAGGCTTGGCTGCGGGTGCTGGTGCTGGTGCCGGTGCCGGTGCCGTGGCAGTGGCGGCGGCCACATTGACCGTGGAAAAGGAGGAAGCCGTTTGGGACAACTCTTGCTGGGAAGGAAGAGCCGATGTCGATGCAAGGACGGATGGCACTTGTGCTTGAGCTGGCGACTGCACAATCACTACTGGAGGGGCGACAACCGTGAACGCATGCGCCACGGAAATTGACGAGAGCAGCGCTGCCAGAACAGCCACAGCGGTGCTTTGTTTTTGATTCATCATGGCGGTTTTTCAAACTCTGTTAGGAAACCCGACGAAAAATGTGAATTATCTGTCGTTTATTAAACTGCACCGTGCGACCTGTGGAGGATGATGTAGCCGTGTTCTCGACCCATGTAATGCCACATGGAAGATATTTGTTGTCGGCATCGGCGTACTAGCTACTGGTAGTAGTAGACGACAAAGGTTTCTCTCCGTTGCTTTGGTCGCCATGGTCTGAGATCATTGGATCTTTGGTCGATGACGTAGGTCTTCCATCAGTCACACGACTGAAAAGATCCATCGAATCACGACTTACATTTTGAATTCTCATCGCCATTTCCTGGATCCCCGACACAATTCAACAAACAACAGACCAGCAAGCTGACAGAGCACCAGGTCCGTGAGCATGTGCTATTTGAGGACGAATCAGTAGGGGCTACTGGACAGAGCTGATTAAACAGCTACAGTAGGACTGGCAACAAGGTGCCCTACAGCTGATAGACCAACGTTCGAGGTCCATCCCAACAACAGGAACTGTTCATGCAGCAAGATGCACAAGTTGGCAAGCAAGAGTGAGCATTTGCACCATCGACCTCATGGTGATTGCACCAAGGCACTCGATCTTGTCAACCCCCCCAGTTGCCACAGTTGCTAAAGGTGTTGGACTGCAAGATGACGATGGCGTTCGAATGCTAGCAGAGTGCACTGCAACTGATGTTGGGCCACTCAGAGCAACCAAGGGCCGGGGCGTTCCTGTGCTGGACACAGAGGGCACCTTGACTGGGTTCGGACTGCTGAGACCTGACTTGTTGGCCTTGGTTGCTGAACTTTGCACAAAATCAGGCATGTTGTCATCGTCTTTGGCGTCATCCTCTTGGGAGTCATTTTCCAAATCAGAGAAATGGCAGTCTCTGCCTTTGGTTTTGATTGCTGATGGCGGGGCAGACGTGGCAGTGGCAGCTTCAGCTTTGCTCACTTTCACTTTAACCGTCTTGAAAACAGCCCAGCACTTGTCGTTGGGCAAACCCTTCAGGTGCTTGACTCTTTCTTGTCGCCTCAAGCACCAAAGAACTCCTTGTTGTTGTCAAGAAGTGCACACAAACCTTGCAATGTCACTGCGTCGCAGAGAGAAATTTCACCGGATTTGAGAATGTCTTGAATCAAAGCCTTCTCACGGATGTTGTTTGGCCGGTGGTGTCGTGGCTTATCGCTCCCGCACACAATCCATTTGTGCGCAGAGCTCTACAGAAGCCGAACTCATTGCTGCCAATGCTGCCGCAAAGGTCACCAAATGCCTACGAT
>Ga0163149_10008287_pt1 | contig 10307 bp, 8 predicted proteins | sample OliLakLV19MP5G1_FD_148604 | JGI IMG/M metagenome (GOLD analysis project Ga0163149, IMG submission 148604) | Freshwater microbial mat bacterial communities from Lake Vanda, McMurdo Dry Valleys, Antarctica - Oligotrophic Lake LV.19.MP5.G1 | ecosystem: Environmental > Aquatic > Freshwater > Lake >...
GGCAATTGATAATGAACCACATATTCCACCGCAGGAATATCTAAACCTCTCGCTGCTAAATCGGTAGTAATGAGGAAGTTGCAACTTCCGTTTCTAAATTTGGTAAGTGTGCTTTCCCGATATCTTTGCTCTAGCCCGCCATGAAAATTGCTATTCACAATTCCTTTTTCAGTTAAATATTCGCATACTTCTTCTACCGCATCTCGCTGGTTGCAAAATACGATTGTAGCTACATTTCCCAGTTGACAAATCAATTTGAAAAGCGTTTCCAGCTTGTTATTATCGCTTGCACGCAGCGTTTTGATGGTAAGTGCTGCATTGGCGGCTTCTATAAAATTCAAATTTTCAGGGTTTTTTAATCCTGTAAAATTAGGTATGGCAATAGCTTGGGTGGCAGAAGTGAGTATACGCTTTTTTACATTCTTCAATTGTTGAATAATGAAACTCATCTCCTCTTGAAAACCCATTTCCAAGCATTTGTCAAACTCATCAAGCACCAATGTTTGCACTGTTTTCAGGTCGATATTTTTTCTTTGAATATGGTCGCAGATTCTTCCTGGTGTGCCAATAAGAATGGCAGGTGGTACGGTAAAATTATTTTCTTCAGTTGCTATTTCATGCCCACCATAGCAGGTGTTTACTTTATAGCCTGTCTTCATATTTTTGAATACTTGCTCAATTTGCAAAGCCAATTCTCGTGATGGCACTATTACAAGTATTTGAATATCAGCACTTTCAGGGTTTAGAGTTTGGTAGGCAGGTAATAGAAATCCCAAAGTTTTGCCCGAACCGGTAGGGGAGAGCAGTACTACATCGGCCGATTTGGCATTGGCCTCTAAAGACGCTTGTTGCATCGTATTTAGTGAGGCAATATTGAGATTGATAAGTATTTGAGGGATAGTTGGGTGCAATTGATTCATGCTGTAAAGGTAATCGTGATTAGGTTGATTTCTTAATTATGTTGACTTAGATTGATTTAGAAAAAGTTTTAAACCTCCAAAATGGGATGAATGAATATTTGTTTAGCTTTGAATTCTAATTAACAGCCAAATGTCCTCTCCTTTATTTGTAAAAAATACAATTACCATTGAGGCAACAGCCAATAAAGTATGGGATGCACTGGTAAATCCGGAAAAAACCAAAATATATATGTTTGGTTGCGAAACAGTATCAGATTGGAAAGTTGGAAGTAGTTTATTATGGAAGGGGAGTTACCAAGGCAAAGAAATGGTGTTCGTAAGGGGCAATATTTTAAAAATTGAACCTGAAAAGGTGTTGATTTACACCACTATTGACCCAAATTCTACCATTGACGACATTTCGCAAAATTATTTAACTGTAACCTATATTTTAGAAGAATCGGAGGGGAAAACTTTATTCAAAGTTACCCAAGGCGATTATTCTACAGTAGCAGAAGGAGAAAGAAGGTATACCGAAGCCTACAATAATGGTGAAGGTTGGAACCCGATATTGGGGCAAATAAAGCAATTGGTAGAAGCTGAGTTGCCCAAATCCTAGTTGCAGGAATGAAATTATGGCACCCAAGCCTCAAGAATTTTGGCTGTTTGGCTAGGTAGCAACGCTACATGTTTAAATTGTGCAGGCAGCAATATTGAATCTCCTTTTTTAACCATATAAGAAATGGAGTCGGCTTTTATCTCAAATCCCCCTTCAATACATATATAAATCACAAAAGAGTCGATAGCTGAGTAGTCTCTAGCCAAGGGAACATTAAACACTATGCGATTGGTGGTGAAGTAAGTACACCCAACCAGATTCGTGGCCTCGTTTTGCTTTTTATTGTACTCAGTTTTGTAATCGGAATACCAATTATAATCGATAGCATCAACGGCCAAATCGGTGTGTAGCTCACGCAAATTGCCATTATCGTCACGCCTGTCGAAGTCGTAAATTCTGTATGTAATGTCTGATGTCTGTTGAATTTCAGCTAAGCACACGCCTTTACCAATGTAGTGCACACGCCCAGCAGGCAGAAAAAACACATCATCTACAGCTACGTCTTCAAAATTAAGTATTTCACTTAAAGTATTGTTATTCAAGTGGTTAAGATAGGTTTTCTTATCTATATTTTGGTTGAAACCTGTATTTAATTTCGCCCCTTCATCGGCTTGGAAAATATACCACATCTCCGTTTTTCCAAACGAATTGTGGCGTTCTTTTGCCAGTTCATCATTTGGATGCACTTGAATAGACAAATCGTCATTGGCATCAATAAACTTGATAAGAAGCGGAAATTCATTGCCGAATTTTTGGAATACTTTCGTGCCTACCAATTGGCCTTTAAATTCATCAATAAGGCTTACCAAATCTCTGCCTTGCAATTCGCCATCGGCTACTATTGAAATATTGCCTTTTACTCCTGAAATTTCCCAAGTTTCTCCACAGTTGGGTAGTGGTGAAAAATCCTTACCTAGAATAGTTTTTATTTTGTTGCCACCCCAAATTTTATCTTTGAATATGGTTTTGAATTTTAGCGGATACACTAAGTTAATTTGAATTTTAAAGGTTGGAATCCAGTAGTTAAAGGATTATTTCTATGAAAAATTTGGCACATACGGGTGTTCTGGATTCACTTCCATTGTTTGCTTTAGAGGATTAATTATCACATCCATGCCCTCCATAGGAATAGCACCAAGCAATACTTCTGAATTTCCTGGCAGTACCATTGCATCAACAGTTGTTCTTCTGTTTTTAAAGCGTACCTCTATTGGCCCCACAATATCAAGTTCTATTTGAGTACCATCAGCACCCGTGCCATACGTGTTTTCAATGACAATTAAGCCCAATTGGTTTTTTATGTTTTCATTAATGGCCAAATAATATGCTCCAGCATCAACCATTGCCCTAATTTGCACTTTTTTAACCAGTTCATTAGCCATCTTGCCTGAGCGGTTTTGATAAACATCCACTGCATTCAATAATTCTATATCTGCATTTACTAATCCCATATTTCAATAAATTTGATTTCCAAATTTAAGCAATTTCTGCCAACACTTTCACTATCCTTTCTGTAGCTTTCCCATCCCAAAAAGGCGGAATTGAACTTTCTTTATAGTTTGAAGCCATAATTTGATCTACTTTTATCATAATACTAGCGGCATTAAATTCAACAAGCACATTGCTTCCTATTTCTACTGTTGCCGGGCGTTCGGTATTTTTTCTAAGCGTCAAGCAAGGCACTTGTCTGAAAGTTGTTTCCTCTTGTATGCCACCGGAATCGGTGAGTACAAACTTGCAATTCTTAACAAGTTTTTGAAAAGCAAAATAATCTAAAGGTGAGGTGAGGATAATATTTGAATTTTCAGTCAGTTGTGATTTTAACTCAAATTCAGCCGCTTTTTTCAATGTTCGTGGATGAATAGGAAATACAATTTTTATTTTCTCCGCTAATTTTGTGAGAATATCGATTGTTAGATTCAAATTCAATTTTTCATCTACATTTGAGGGGCGATGTATGGTAACTAAAGCATATTGATTGCTTTTTATCGTTAGTTTTTGGAGAATATCTGATTTGTCTATTTCAGAATCAAAAGCCACCAAAGTATCAATCATTGTATTGCCTACAAATTTGATTTGTTCATCAATTTTACCATTGATAATCAGGTTATTAACTCCTGATTCTTCTGTCACAAAAAACAAATCTGAAATTTCATCTGTCAATATTCTATTTATTTCCTCAGGCATTTCGCGGTCGTTGCTTCGCAATCCGCTTTCCAAATGAGCCAATTTTATTCCTTTTTTATAAGCTGTAAAAGCAGCTGCAAATGTGGAGTTTACATCGCCAACAACCACTACTAAATCAGGTTTTTCTGCATCAAATACCTTTTCCAGCTCCACCATTATCATTCCTATTTGAAAAGTAGGTGTTCCGCCTGGAATGCCCAAAAAATAATCTGGTTTTCTGATTTGCAACTGTTCGAAAAAAATATCAGACATATTGTAATCATAATGCTGCCCTGTATGCACAAGTTTGTAGTTAAACTTGCTGCCATATTTTGCAAGTTCTTTGTCGAATTGGGTTATTTTGATAAAATTGGGTCTGGTGCCCACTATAATAATGATTTTTTTTTGCTGCAACATTCAATATGTAAATTGAGTGGCAAAACTAAGACATCCTATTTATATTCGCACTATGAAGAACAATCCTAAAACAATCAATGCCTGGTGCATGTACGATTGGGCTGTGTCGGTTTACAATCTGGTAATTACATCAGCTATTTTCCCCATTTACTTTTCAAAAGTAGCTGTAAATGCCCAAGGTGGCGATATAATCCACTTTTTTGGTTTTGATGTAAAAAACTCAGTGTTGTATTCTTATTCACTTTCATTTACGTTTTTATTGATTGCATTTACCAGCCCATTGCTCACCTCAATTTCAGACTATAGCGGCAGAAGAAAAATATTTATGCGTTTTTTCTGCTTTTTAGGAAGCTTTGCCTGCATGTTTTTGTTTTTTTTTGAGACAGACACCACCGATTTAGCCATCATTATGTTTGTGTTGGCAGGCATTGGCTATAGTGGTAGTTTCGTATTTTACAATTCGTATTTACCCGAAATTGCTACTGAAGACCACTTTGACCGAATAAGCGCCAAAGGCTATTCAATGGGCTATATCGGAAGCGTATTATTGCTGATATTCAATTTGTTAATGATAATGAAACCAGAATTTTTCGGTGGCATTACTACAGGTTTGGCTTCACGATTGTCATTTTTAAGTGTAGGAATATGGTGGCTTGGCTTTGCCATGTATTCATTTTATTATTTGCCCAAAGATGAAATTTTGATTGCCACAAAAGAAAAAGGATGGATTTTCAAAGGATTCAAAAACTTAAAAACCGTATTGAATGATATAGTAAATTACCCAAACATCAAGCAGTTTCTCATTGCATTTTTCTTTTACAATATGGGGGTGCAGACTGTAATGCTAATAGCCACCGTGTTTGCTGAAAAGGAATTGCACTTGCCCACAGCTGCTTTAATTGGAACAGTACTCATTTTGCAAATAATAGCCATTGCAGGAGCCTATCTATTTGCACGTCTTTCTGCTCGATTTGGCAATATAATTTCCTTATCAGTAATGGTAGTAATATGGATTTTGATTTGCTTTGGGGCCTACATGGTTCGAAACGGATTCGATTTCTACCTACTTGCTGCAGTGGTTGGCTTGGTAATGGGTGGTATTCAATCGCTTTCAAGGGCTACTTTTGCCAAACTTATTCCTCGAAATTCGCATAGCAATGCCTCTTATTTTAGTGTATTCGAAGCTGCCAATTCTATTTCTATTGTGCTTGGCACATTTGCTTATGGTTTGATAGAAGCAATTACAGGCAGCCCTAGAAATAGTGTAATTGTACTGGGCGTATTTTTCGCTATTGGCTTGATGTTTTTATTGAAAGTTCACCTTCCGAAGAACGGAGAAAACGGTGAAATTGATAACGAACATTTGGAGAAAATTAGAGTAAAATTGGATGAAATGCCCTAAAATTGGTATTTGCATTCAAATAATAACGAGCTAAATACCATAAAAGCCAATTTTTACCAATTATTCTTTCAAATAATGTTTTGTTTTTTTTATCTAAACATATAATTTTAGTATGAAAAACATAGCCATGCTTAAATACAAAGCTGATGTGAAAACTATTGCGGTCGTGACATTGTATTTTGCAATGGCAATTTTGCCTTGGCTGCATCGAAACACACTTTTACCATGGCACATAGCCATATTTGTAGCTATCAATTGCTTTTTATCTTTCACTTGTGCGGTAATAGTTCACAATACTATTCATGTGCCTATTTTCAAAACGCCATTTTTAAACAAAGTATTTCAAGTGATATTGTCAATTACTTACGGGCATCCGGTGAGTGCCTATTTGCCAGGGCACAATTTGAGTCACCACCGGTATATGCAAACGCCTAAAGATGCCATTAGAACATCAAAAGCGCGCTTTTCATTCAATATTCTCAATCAATTATTGTTTTTTTACATCATGTCTGGCGATATTATTTCGGCTGAAATAAGATATGTGAAGAAAATGTTAGTACACAACAGGACTTGGTTTTGGCAATATATGTTTGAGTTAATAGTCGTAGTAGGGATAAAAATCGCACTATTGCTGGTAGATTGGAAATGGTGCTTATATTTTGTATTTATCCCTCACCATTATGCCGCTTGGGGCATTGTAGGCACCAATTATTTTCAACACGATGGCTGTGATGAAACGCACCCTTACAACCATTCTAGAAATTTTACTGGCAAATTATTCAACAATATTATGTTTAATAATGGTTATCATGGGGCACATCATGCCAATCCGGGTTTGCATTGGTCGCTATCGCCCCAATTTCATCAAGAAAATATACAACCATTTATTCATCCATCGCTTAATCGCACTTCATTGGTTGCATATTTGTGGCAGGTGCATATTTATCCGGGCAAACGGATAGATTATCTGGGAAATCCTGTTTCGCTTGCCGACCCAGTTGCTGATGAAGATTGGGTAAGCTTGGCATAGCACACAGACTAAATCATATCAACAACTTACTAAAAAGTTTTTGATTATATTTTTTTAAAAGATAGGAGATGAACCATTTCGAATGCTACTTTTGTGGTGAATAAAGATCCATGTAACCACAATGAACAAAAGAATATTTTCAACCGTTGGGGCTATTATTTCTTGGTTTGCCGTCATTGCACAATTGCATTTGATGATCGAAAACCGACTTGCAGACATTGGAGAAACTCTAATTCGATTTTTCAGCTTTTTTACTATATTGAGCAATCTCTTGGTAGCTATATACTACACTAGCAAGCTTTTCAATAATAGCAACATCATAAAAATGTTTTTTCAAAGATCAGGAGTACTTACTGCTATTGCAGTGTATATTACCATTGTGGGGCTAATTTACCAAGTATTATTGCGGCATGTTTGGGAACCAACAGGGCTTCAAATGCTGGTAGATGAGCTATTGCACAGTTTTATTCCTTTTGAGTTTATTATTTATTGGCTTTTGTATGAAGATAAAAAAAGTTTGAAATGGAAATACATAGGTAAATGGCTGCTTTTCCCATTGTTGTATGCTATTTGTATTTTAGTAAGAGGAAGTTTCTCTGACTTTTACCCATATCCATTTATAGATGTTTCAAAGCTTGGCTACGATAAAGCCCTCATTAATACACTAGGTTTGTTTTTTGTGTTTTTTGTATTTTCAGCATTGTATATTGGAATTGCCAAATTATTAGTAAAGAAAGAAGTAAATATCTGATTTTGAATTATTTACAAAGAAAAGGCAGCGGCTACTTTTATTCCCCAATTTTGAATTTCATACTCTTGATTAAGGTACGTTAATCGCTTAAAAAACTCTACCCTAAATGCTTTTGCAATGTTTTCTATGCCGATGCCAGCTTCCATATAGGGGATATTGGGGTCGAGAGAATGAAACTGCCTATACCCAATCACATCATTTTTAGGCACAAGATTTAAGTCGTTTTGTGTAGCCAAGCCCCAGACTGCATTGAAAGAAGCCACTTCTCTAAGTTTTAATTTTTCAAATAATGGAATACGATTAAAGAAAAATCCTGTAAAATGATGCTGATAATTGAGCGAAACCGAACGGCTACTTACAAATTCGAATAGATTCATCAAATTGAATATACCTGCACTATACACAAAACTTTGGTTGCCTTGGTGAATGGTAAGCAACGGGAATGGCAACGTATTGGGCACATAGTTGCCTCTAATTGTGTAGCTCGAGCGTCCTAATTTGCCAATTGTAACCAACTGCGACATTTGTAATGCAAATTTCTGATACGCAAATTGACTGCCACCCACGCCTTTTAACCCCAAATGATACCTAAAAGTGAAAATAGGCACTTGCTCATTTCCCATCGACAAGCGATTGTGTTCGTAATACAAAAATGTTTCTCTGCGAGCAATCCGGGTTTCAAACACAAGTTCTGCGTTATTTAAGGTATGATTAATGGCAGAAGTAGTATCGCTTGGCACAGAATAGTAGCCGAAGTTATAGCGGTCTGAATTAATCGGTACTTGATTAAATTGCTGATAATTGAATTGCAATTTGGTGCTAATGCCTCGAAAAGGATCTATTTGCAAATAAGACGAATAATTGCTGATGTAAAATGGGTTGGAATTGCTCAAATTTCCCCAGCGAGAAACAGCTAAAAACAAGGTGGAAATATTGGCTTTGTTGAATGAAAATATGCCCAATTGCTCTAAATCATATGAATATTCGATGCCTGCCCACAGCCATTTTCTTTTGGAGAATAAATAATCGGCAGAAGCCCCGTATTTCCATTTTTCATCGATGCTGCCATATGCTCCATGAGCTTTTAAAAGCCATTTTTTGCTAAATTTATAGCTCGACCGCACGCCAAGTTTCACCCTTACACCTTCCACATTATTCCAAGCAACGAGCTGAGAATATGGGCCAATTTCAATACAGCCAAGCTTTTTATAGCCATTCACAAGTATATCAATAATTTCAATATATGATTTTATAGCCGGCATATTCTTGAGCGTATCTATCATTTGAAACACCTGTCTGTCGTTGTCAGAAAGGCTGTCGTGGCGATTTTCTTGCCAATAGCTATTATCAAAATCGTTTGCCTTTTCATCCGTTTCCAGCCCTACTTGAAAAAAAGCTTCATTTTTAGGCTGGTTTATCACAAAATCTTTATTTGAAATATAATATTTTACCAAAAGCCCGGTAAGGCTATCGGTAGGCTCAGCCACATCAATGCTAAATCGCATTTTTTGAGGTAGCCAAGCACCTTGGAGTGTGGGCGTAAATTCTTGTTGAATCTTAATTTTATCTATGAAATTGAGATTGGCAGTTTTCCCTACAGTCAAATCGCATCTTTTGATGGCGTTTTCATTTTTTGTAATCCAAATAGTGCCTTTAAAAGCCAAATCGGATTCTCTTTTGGGTTTGATATTGATTTTGTAGCAAAAATCACTCTCAATTAGTAGGCTGTCTTCCAAATCGTATTCATAATAATCTCGCCAGCTTTCGGCAATGGGCGACACAAAATCTCGACCTAGAAACTGAATCCAGTTTTGGTAAAAATTAAATTCCATAATGCTGCTGCCCGTAATTTGCGATATAAACTGGGCATTGCTTTCATCTAATATCCCCGCTATTTTATGTGCCGAAATATGCTCTTTTTGCTTTATGGGGTTTGTTTGATAATAATTTTTGGAAATAGTTTCCGACAAATAAATAGGAACGATAGGCTTGCCTTCGTCATTTGTAATTTTTTTCAGACTATCGATAGCAGCTATTACATTTTTTAATATCCTACGTTTGCGTAGCTTTTGAGAAATATTATCAATATCTACCTGCACTTTCGAATAGCTTTCATATTCAAAAGCTTTTAATGAGCGTTTGTCATTTATAGTTTTTTGTATTTGTATTTTTCTTAATATTTCCCAAGCAGGATTTTCACCTCTTTTTACCACTACTTCACCTAATTGGCGGCTATTCTCAGCCAATTGAAAATTGATGATTTGCTGAGGAAATCCTTTCTTTACAGATTTAATTTTCGATTTATATCCCACATAAGTAGCTGTGAGTGAATCTCTTATTAAACTAGACTTGATTGAATAATTACCTTCAAAATCGGACTGAGCCCCAATTATGCTACCTTGAAATTGAATAACTACAAATGGTAAGGGCTCACCATTGGCAGCATCGGTCACTTTGCCTTTAATGGTAATTTGAGTAAAGGCAAAAAAAGTAGAGCAAAAAAAGAAGAATAAAAAAAAGCCTTTACTGTACAATGCCAGTCGCATACTAAATTAGACTTTAGATGATTAAAAAAGCATTGTAATATACCTACAATAATCTTTTCACCATATCTTCAACACTTACACCATCTGCCTCAGCTTTAAAGTTGCGTACTAGTCGATGTCGTAAAATGGGTAGTGCCACAGCCTGCACATCTTCAATATCTGGCGAATATTTGCCATTGAGCAAGGCATTGCATTTTGCACCCACCACTAAAAATTGCGATGCCCTAGGTCCTGCACCCCATTCTAGGTATTCGTTTGTCTCTTTTGTAGCCAATGCTGTATTGGGGCGGGTTTTATGCACAAGATTTACCGCATATTCTACCACATTATCAGCTACTGGAGCTTTACGCACCAATTCTTGGAAATCCTTTATTTCTTTTCCACTTATTATTTTATTAATTTTTACCTTTTTCTCCGATGTGGTGCTTTTTACCACCTCAATTTCATCTTGCAATGAAGGATAAGTAAGCAATATAT